>TARA_B100001057_G_scaffold142790_1_pt1 | contig 9949 bp, 6 predicted proteins | sample TARA_B100001057 | Tara Oceans TARA_B100001057 (sample SAMEA2621839) | marine metagenome | biome: marine biome (ENVO:00000447); feature: surface water layer (ENVO:00002042); material: "saline water (ENVO:00002010), including plankton (ENVO:xxxxxxxx)" | depth 5 m | reverse complement strand
CTCAATAATAAAGGGTGACGCGACATCTATCAAAGTATTAGAAAATGCTGGAATTTCTAAGGCTGATCTATTAATTGCCGCAACTTCTACTCAGCAAGTCAATATACTATCCTGTGTTATTGGAAAGAAGTTAGGTGTTAAGAAATGTATAGCTAGAATTTCAAACAGCGAGCTCCTGCATAGAAGAGAGTCGTTTGACTATAAGTCAATTGGTATTGATGAGGTAATATATCCTGAGACATTAGGGGCATCTGAGATAAAGACACTTTTGAAAGAATCTGCAGTATCTGATTCATTTGAATTTGATAAGGGTAAATTAAAACTTATTGGTATAAAAATTGATGAGAGGTCTGAGCTGAAAGATAAGTCTCTTGCTGAGACATCTTACTTAAACCCAAAAACAAGTTTTACTCCAGTTGCCATTGTTAGAGATATTGAAGATAAGATAGAGAACGAAACTATTATACCTAGATCTCATAATATTTTGAAACAGGGAGATATTGCTTACTTTATTGCCAATTCTGATAATGGTGTAGATACAGTCTTATCCCTTTCTGGAAGAGAAAATCTTCAAATTAAGAACCTTATGATTTATGGAGGCTCAGACCTTGCCTATATTTCAGCAAAACATTTATCTAAAAAATATAACGTAAAATTAATTTGTGAAGACTTACCTAAATGTGAAAAGTTTGCTGATGAATTGCCGAACGTAATGGTCCTGAATGGACTTGGAACAGACATAGACTTTTTGAGAGAAGAAGACTTAGATTCTATGGATGCTTTTCTTGCCCTATCAAATGAAACAGAAAAAAATATTTTAGCGTCATTGGCAGCTAAAGAATCTGGTGTGAAAAAGACAATATCTCAAGTAGAAAATATCGATTTTGTTCCCTTAGCTCATAACATGGGATTAAATACTACAATAAATATTAAGTACCTAACTGCTAATTTTATTGTCAACTATATAAGGGAAGGTGAACTACTTAACTTTACTTCTGTAGAGGGTCTAGACGCAGAGGTAATTGAGGTAGAAGTCAAGGAGGGTTCAAATGTTTTAGAAAGTCAATTAAAAGATATTGGATTTCCAAAAGATGGTATTGTGGGGGGTGTTATCAGAAATAATGAGACAAAAATACCTAGAGGAAATTTTACTTTTGAAGTGGGAGATAGGGTGTTAATTGTTACTAAAAAAGAGGGGAAGAAATCAATCGAGTCAATGTTCAAATGAAATTTAATATAAACGTAATATCTAATATCATCGGGATACTTCTGATGATTAATGGTTTTTTGATGCTAACGGCTGTCCCCTTTGGAATTTATCATATGGAGACCACCTGGAAAGCAATGTTACTTTCTTCACTCATCAATTCTTTAGTAGGATTTTTTCTTTATTATAGAACAAGAAATACAAAAAATAAGGATTTAAGGAGGAGAGATGGTTACTTAATAGTTACATCAAGTTGGATATTTATGTGTCTTTTTGGTATGTTGCCTTATATAATATCAGGTCAGATACCTAGTCTATCTAATGCGTTCTTTGAGACAGTGTCTGGATATACAACAACTGGAGCTACAATTTTAGATGACATCGAATCTCTTGACCACTCAATCTTATACTGGAGAAGTCTGACCCAGTGGATAGGAGGAATGGGAATTATTGTATTGGCAGTAGCAATTCTACCATTTCTAGGTATAGGTGGTATGCAGTTATTTGTTGCAGAGGCACCGGTCTTTTCTCTAGATAAGCTTCAACCTAGAATTAAGGAGACAGCTCAGAGATTATGGTTAATATATATATCTTTTACAGTTATCCTTTTCTTCATTTTATGGGCTGAAGGTATGAATATTTTTGATGCTGTAAACCATGCAATGACAACATTTGCTACGGGGGGCTTTTCAACAAAAAATGCAAGTATTGGATACTTTGAGTCTCCGCTAATACAGTACACAATCATATTATTTATGTTTATTTCAGCTACTAACTTTACCCTCACTTATTTTGCTATAAAATTAGATTTTAGACAAGTAATAGAAAACGAAGAGTTTAGAATTTATTTATCTTTCATTCTCATCCTAACTCTAATAGTTTTCTCAACTCTATATATGATTGATAGCTCTTATGCCGAGGAGACCTTCAGAGGAGCTTTCTTTAATATAGTATCGATAGTCACGACAACAGGTTTTACCACAGCTGACTTTACTGGATGGACAGATTTTATAACAACATTATTTTTTATATTAATGTTTTTTGGTGCATGTGCCGGATCAACATCAGGAGGTATTAAGCTTGTAAGACATGTCGTATTATTAAAGAATAGTTATAACGAGATAAAGAGACAATTACATCAGTCTGGAATCTTCACTTTAAAATTTAATAACAGAAAAGTTCCAAATGAAGTTATCTCTAACATACTTGCCTTTATGATGTTATATATTGTTATTTTTTCTTTTGGTTCTATAGTAATGACCTTTATCGGATTAGACTTTAAGACCGCCATTGGGTCGGTTGCCGCTACATTAGGAAATGTAGGGCCTGGGATAGGTGACGTTGGTCCTTCAGGTACATATAATTCAATTCCTACAGAAGGAAAATATTTTTTGTCTTTGCTAATGTTTATAGGTAGATTGGAATTGTTTACATTTTTAATGATTATAACCCCTATTTTTTGGAAGAGTAATTAGATGACTTACCTACTATATTTTATTTGGAATGCTGACCCTGAAATAATTTCAGGATTACCACCTAGATGGTACGGTGTATTATTTGCATCTGGCTTTATTGTTGGGAGTTACATAATGAGGTGGATGTATAAGCTGGATAAAAGAGATCCAGAAGAAGTTGAGAGGTTGACCATGTATATGGTAATTTCCACAATTGTAGGAGCTAGAATTGGTCACTGTTTATTCTATGACCCTGTATATTATTTATCTAATCCCCTAAAAATTTTATTTATATGGGAAGGAGGTCTTGCTAGTCATGGTGCAGCAATTGCAATCATACTAGGCATGGTACTTTACTCTCGTAAAGTCGGTGAAAAGTTTTTCTGGGTTATGGATAGAATCGTGATTGTAGTTTGTCTAGCTGGAGCCTTTATAAGAACAGGTAATTTTATGAACTCGGAGATATTAGGTCTCCCAACAGAAACAAAAAATGGAGTCATCTTTGCGAAGAGTGTGAATGATATTCTTTCGTACAGGTTTGATGGAAGAGTAGACGAAATAAGTTTTCACTCCCGCGAAGGAGAAATAAATGATAATGGTGTCCCGATTACCATACGCCTTAAGTATGTTGATGATCTTGTTGTTGATGAGGAATATGAAAATAATTATTATGAGTCAAACGTTAAAAGTTTCATGCTCGGATACGATGGAATTAAGAAGCACATATATGAGGAACAGGGGGTAGACCTTGACTACAAGTTATTTAAAAATAAAAATATCTACTATGCTGAAATATATACAATAGGTATCCCAAGACATCCTGCACAAATGTATGAGGCTCTATACTGCTTTCTTCTTTTTGTGAGTTTATTATCAGTATGGTATTTTAAGAGACAGACTTTAAATGATGGCTTTATTTTTTCCATATTCATGATTGTACTTTGGACTCTTAGAATCTTTGATGAACTACTTAAAGAAAATCAAGTTGCTTGGGAGGACGATATCCCATTTAATATGGGACAGTGGCTGAGTGTCCCAATGATTATATTAGGTATCTATATCTTCATAAAAACTTTTCCAAATAAAAAATCAGCATAACACTTCATGCTCACATCCCGTTAACTAATAATCGTGAAAGGAGTTATTTTTAAAAAAATTACAGGTTTTATTAAGGATCTTAACGCAAAGAACTTTGAAGATCTATTAAAAATTTACCAGCAGCTACTATTAATAACTTCTGGAGACTTTAATAAAACCGTTTCTATCATGACCGAGTTAGATAGGAAACATAATTTCACTCCTGAAAATTACGGAATAGGAGATTTTATAGAGGACCTAAAGAAGAAAGGTTACATCAAAGAGAACCCACAAGATCAAAAAATTAAAATAACTAAGAAGTCTGATCTAGAGTTGAGGCACTCCGCTCTCGATGAGATATTTGGAAAGTTAAAAAAAGACAAGTCCGGAGGACATATTACAAATTCATTTGGCTCAAGCTTAGATTTCGACTCATCAACAAAACCTTATGAGTTCGGTGATAACCTAGAAAATATAGCTTTTAATGAGTCGATTAAAAATGCACAAAAAAATTATGGTATTGATAATTTCAAACTTGCAGAGTCTGACCTTGAGACTTACGAAGCTGATCAAAAATCTCAGACATCTACAGTACTGCTAATCGATATTAGTCACTCCATGATTCTTTATGGGGAAGACAGAATAACACCTGCAAAAAAAGTTGCAATGGCACTCTCTGAGATGATAATGAGAAAGTATAAAAAAGATACCCTTGATGTTGTGGTGTTTGGTAATGACGCCTGGGAAGTAAAGATAAAGGACATACCATACCTGAGTGTAGGCCCTTACCATACAAACACAATAGCAGGTTTGGAGTTGGCAATGGATTTGCTTAGGAGAAGGAAGAATAAAAATAAACAAATTTTTATGATCACTGATGGAAAACCAACATGTATGAAAGTGGGTATAAATTATTATAAAAATGCATTTGGTCTGGACCCCAAGATCCTAAATAAGACATATAACTTAGCAGCAGTATGTAAAAAAAATAACATAAGAATAAATACTTTTATGATTGCATCAGATCCTTATCTTATGGAATTCGTAGAAAAGTTTACAGAGATTAACGACGGGTCAGCATACTTTGCTGACTTACAAAATCTTGGCTCAATGATTTTTAAAGATTATAACAAAAATAAAATAAAAAGGTACTAGAATGGATACATCTAAAATAAAGACTATAGCAGATTTAAAAAATTCAGGATGGAAATCCAAGACTATCAAAGATGAGTTAAGAGATAACCTCATTAACTCAAAAAAAAATAATGTAGATGTATTTTCAGGAATCCATGGTTACGAGGATACGGTAATCCCTGACTTGGAAAGAGCCATTCTCTCTAAGCACGATATAAACCTTTTGGGACTGAGGGGTCAGGCAAAAACTAAGATTGCAAGGAATTTAGTTGATCTCTTAGATGAATTTATTCCCGTGGTTGAGGGTTCTGTGCTTAATGATGATCCATACCATCCCATATCTTTTTATGCCAAGGAAGTAATCGCTGATAAAGGAGATAATACTCCTATATCATGGCTGCACAGAGGCAATAGATTCACTGAAAAATTAGCTACTCCTGATGTGACAGTTCCTGACCTTATTGGAGATGTAGATCCAATTAAAGCAGCTAATTTAAAACTTTCATTTTCTGACTATAAGGTCATTAACTACGGTCTTGTGCCTAGATCAAATAGATGTATTTTTGTTATAAATGAAATCCCAGATTTACAGCCTAGAATTCAGGTTTCACTCTTCAATATTCTACAAGAGAATGATGTACAGATAAGAGGATTTAATTTTAGGATGCCGTTAGATATACAATTCATTTTTACAGCTAATCCTGAAGATTATACTAACAGAGGTAATATTGTGACTCCACTAAAGGATAGGATTGGTAGTCAAATCCTTACACATTACCCGAAGACAATTGAAGTATCTAGAAAAATTACAGATCAGGAAAATAGGACATCTTCAGTTGCAAGAGATAATATTCACGTACCTGAACTAGCCAAAAATCTTATAGAGCAGTTAGCTTTTGAGGCAAGAAATTATGAATTTGTTGACACGAAAAGTGGTGTCTCAGCTAGATTAACTATTTCTGCTTATGAGTACATGATAGCTTCAGCTGAGAGGAGGATGTATCAAGAAGGCAAAGAATCAACAACTATCAGAGTCTCGGACTTCTTATCTATAATACCTGCAGTAAATGGTAAATTAGAACTTGTATATGAGGGAGAACAGGAGGGTCCTTATATTGTTGTTCTAAATTTAATTGGGAAGACAATTAAGACAATGTTTGGTAAATATTTTCCAGTTGCTGAAACTAAGAAAAGTAAAGTGAATCATTATGATATGATACTATCCTGGTTTGAGAAAAACAAGTTAGAGTTGAATAATAATTTAAAGGACATTGAGTACTCAAAACAGTTAAATAGTGTAAAAGGTCTTAGTAAATTTGTTGACAAGCATATCAGCTCTATAGATGAGAAAGAGAAGGAATTTTTTATGGAATTTCTTCTTCATGGCATCTCTGAGAATAGCCTTATATCAAAGAAATACACCTCTACAAGTGTAGATTTTAAGGACTTAATTTCTGATATTTTTAAAGGTCAGCAGGATATTAAATAACCTACCTAGACTGAGGAAAACAACCGCAAGGTCTCTCCTTAAAAGAGTATCCTATTCCAATTTCTAGAGAGCTTCCAATTGTGTTACCAATTCCTAGTCTTGCAAAAACTTTAAATTTTTTACCAGTCACGCCAACTACTGGCTTTAATACATAATTACTTGAGTTATTAAAATTTTCTATCCCAAGGCCTACACCTACAAAGGGTGAAAAATCCTCATCAAAAATGTAATAGTATGCATTTAATGCCACGGGTATTATGAATTTATCTGAATTGATTTTACCACCAGAAAAAGTTCCCATTAGTCCTGCCTCAAAGGAAACCTCATATTTTGCTGTGTTACCAATGGTGTAGAAAACTTCGCTAATTAAACCGAATCCTTGTTCAAAATCATATCCGTCTTTTGGATTGTCATTACTGCCCATGACAAACTTTGATATTCCTGATAATGAAACTCTTAATGGACTATAATACTTATTTTGCTTATTTTGAGAGAATAGTTCAATAGGAAGGATTATAACAATTAATAAAATAAATGTTTTTTTCATAGATATAATTTATTTAAAATTAATTATTATTTATAGAATTCAAATTATAAAAAAACCTCTCTTATGAATAAATATTCACTTTACATCTTATCAATTATAGTCTTATTATTCACCTCATGCTCTGCAGGGAAAGAAAAGAGAGTGCCTCAAGAACCTATTAAATGTGATATATTAATTTCCAATGGAACAATTTATGATGGATCTGGTTCTAAGCCATATCTTGGGTCATTAGCAATAGAGGATGATAAAATTATTTATGTTGGAGAGAATGCATCCTTTGAAGCGGATACAGTAATAGACGCAACTGGTATGGCAGTCTCCCCAGGGTTTATTAATATGCTCAGCTGGGGTTATTATTCATTGATGGATGACGGAAGAGGTCTATCAGATTTAAAACAAGGTGTTACTTTAGAAATATTTGGTGAAGGAACTTCTCCAGGCCCTTACTGGCAAGATGGAAAATTCACTTCATTTGGAGAGGCAATGTCTGACCTAGAAGAGAATGGAGTTTCTCTTAATGTAGCTTCTTTTTTAGGTGCTGCCACTACGAGGATTCTTGAGGTGGGTTATGAGAATAGGCAAGCAAATTCTAGTGAGATGGATAGAATGAGAAGTCACGTAGAGAATTCAATGAAAGAGGGTGCTATGGGTATTGGATCTTCTCTAATATATGCACCTGGAGACTATGCTTCTACTGAAGAACTTACTGAACTAAGCAAGGTTGCTTCTAAATATGGTGGAATGTACATATCGCACCTAAGGAGTGAGGGGACAAATTTATTAGAGGCACTTGAGGAATTAATTTCAATTTCTAGAGATGCAAATATTCCTGCTGAGATATATCACCTCAAGGCATCGAGAGAACCAAACTGGTCTAAATTAGATGAGGTAATAAAAAGGGTAGAAGAAGTGAGAGGAGAAGGGCTAAAAATTACAGCTGACATATACACATATAATGCCAGCTCAACTGGGTTGACTGGAGTTATACCAACCTGGGTTCAAGAAGGTGGTCACAGGGCCTGGATAGAGAGGATGAAGGATCCTAAGGTTAGACCTAGACTTCTTAAAGATATCAGAGAGCAGCTTGACGAACAACCTCCGGAAGGAATTTTAATGGTTGGATTTAAGACCTCGGCAATGTCAAAAAAATATTTAGCTAAAACTGTTGCAGAGGCTGCAGCCATGAGGGGACAGACTCCCGAGGAGGCAATTATTGATATGGTGATTGAAGATGATCATAGGATCCAATGCATATATTTCAGTATGTCTGAGGATAACATAAGAAAAAAAATTCAGCTGCCGTGGGTTTCATTTTGTTCTGACGCAGGATCATACAGTGATATATCTAAGAAATTTAGGACACACCCAAGAGCCTTTGGTAGTTTTATAAGAGTCCTTGGTAAGTACTCAAGAGATGAGGGGCTTTTCTCTCTAGAGGAGGGTATAAGGAGGTTAACTAATCTACCTGCAAAAAATTTAAATCTTAAATCAAGAGGGTCTCTAATTAAAGATTATTTTGCTGATGTCGTAATATTTGATCCCAAAAAAATAGGTGATAATGCAACATTTGAAGAGCCTCTCCAGTTTGCTGTCGGAGTTGACCACGTGATAGTTAACGGTGTGCCTGTCTTATTAAATGGTGAACATACCGGTAAGTATTCTGGGAGATTTGTTAAGGGGCCAGGATATTTATTAGACTAATTTTTTTTCTTATTCTTATCAAGATACTTTTGAATATAGAAATCATTTAGTTCATCTGAGTCCTTGTATTTCTTTCGTAATAATTCTAGCCTTTTGTGTAGGTCATCTCTCACAGCTGTATAACTTTCCTCATCATAAACATTATTAAGCTCATAAGGATCTTTTTTCCTATCGTAAAGTTCCCACTCATCAACATCATAATAGAACCTTACCAGTTTATAATCTTTACTAACAATTCCGTAGTGTCTTTTCACCATGTGTACAGATGGGTACTCGTAGTAGTGGTAGTAAACTTCTTCTCTGTCCCAACTCTCATTATCTCCAGTAAGAAGGGGCATCAGGCTTTCACCCTGCATGTCACTAGGGGAATTAATTGAAGCAGCATCTAAAAATGTCTGAGCAAAATCTAGGTTTTGAACCATCTCGTCGTTGGTGATCCCAGGTTTTATTTTATTAGGCCATCTAATTAGAAGAGGTGTCTTAAATGATTCATCGTAAATAAACCTCTTATCAAACCACCCATGTTCTCCAAGGTAAAAGCCTTGGTCTGAGGTGTAAACTACTATTGTATTTTTATCTAAGCCTGTCTCATCTAGGTAGTCTAAGACCCTTCCAACATTATCATCTACAGATGATATGGTTGCAAGGTAGTCCTGCATATACCTCTGAAATTTCCACTTCATTTTTTGAGTGTTATCCATCGAAGGCCAGTTTGTCTTAAAGTCATCACTAATCTTATTAAGTGTAACATCGTACTCTGCCTTCTGCTCATCATTAGCTCTCCCGTATCTGCTAAAAAATTGATTAGGTCTAGATCTCACAAGACTTTTCTTCTCGTTTACATATACAATTTCTGGCTCGGCTCCTCCCATCTCCTCAATTGTAGCTGGCCACACTTTACTGTCCTCCATGTACCTCATGTGTGTAAGAAGATTCATCTCAGCGGATTTTGCTGCACTTCCTCTGTTAGAGTAGTCGTCAAATAAAGTTTTTGGTTCAGGGAATTCTTTCTCATAAAACTCGGCGAATTTATCAGCTCTCGGCCACCAGGCCCTGTGAGGAGCTTTGTGGAGATACATCATAAGGAATGGCTTCTCTTCATCTCTCTTATTTCTAAACCAGTCCAGTGTAAGGTCGGTTATAATATCCGTTACGTATCCGGTTATAATTGTATCTTTCTCCTTACCTAAAAACTTTGGATTTATATAGTCTCCCTGCCCTGGAAGTATGAGAAAATCATCTACACCTTTCGGGTTATTTCCAAAATGAAGTTTTCCAAACATAGCTGTCTGGTACCCTGCCTCTTTAAAGAGTTGGGGAAAGGTAACTTGTGTCGTGTC
>TARA_B100001057_G_scaffold72682_2_pt1 | contig 9951 bp, 10 predicted proteins | sample TARA_B100001057 | Tara Oceans TARA_B100001057 (sample SAMEA2621839) | marine metagenome | biome: marine biome (ENVO:00000447); feature: surface water layer (ENVO:00002042); material: "saline water (ENVO:00002010), including plankton (ENVO:xxxxxxxx)" | depth 5 m | reverse complement strand
ACGTTAGCACCAACATCTATTATACGTTTTGCATTAGGATAAATTGTACGGATTAGTCTTGAGTTGTTTCCTTGATAATATACATTGTTTCCGCTAAAGCGAGGTCCTTGTAGATTATCATGTGCAAGTAACCAATAGCAACGACCAAACTTGTTTACTACAAGTCTAAACTGCGAATCGTTGTATAGTCCGCTTGATTCTTCAAAACCAAAATTTTCTTTGAATTGTTCTGCTGAGATTTCAGCTGTAATTTTAACTGCCATCGTGTCCTCCTATCTTGTAACATCTATATGACTTGTTGTATAGTATATACTATTTTATTTAATTGTCAACCGATAAAATGATATTAAATATATCCTCCCATGTATCGGCTCTATGCACACCTTCGTGTTCAAAATCTTTGTTGTACGGGTGTGTAATTAGGATTGGTTTGTGACCTGCGTTTAAACCTGCAATAGCATTCGCTGGTTTATCTTCAATCCACCAATGTCCAGGTTCCCATTGTGTTAAGTAATCATCTTTATCACTGCCTGTGTCAATACACATACAACTTGTAATTACTTCGTCGCCAAAAACTTGTGCAAGATTGTATCTTCTTAAATCACCTGCACACTTATCACTGCTTTGGCTTGTTAAACATTCAAAGGTATATCCTTCAATACCAAAACGTTCAACCCATTCTACTGCGCCAGGTATAGGATCTAAATACCCCATCCATGCACTTTCGTTAAATGTATTTGTAAGAGTGTCTGATAGAGTTTGTTCTATTCCAAATCTTTTTGCTTGTTTGTACACGCCTTCTGTTTGTACTTCATAGCCTTTGGAATTCATCCATTTGGTAAATGCTGGCTCCCATTCTAATAGGACACCGTCTACGTCAGTTAATATAGGTGACAATTTAGAGATCGCCTTCTTTTCTATTTTCGCTGTAGTGAACATCGAACTCACCGCCCGGATAGCGTGACTTTAGTTTGTTCACATTTTCTTCAATTACGTCGTTAGGATCGAGACCAAGACTGCGGCAACAACTAATCCAATACCACATAATATCCCCAAGTTCGCGTTTACAATGAAATACAGTTTCATCGTCAAGTGGTTTACCTTGGAATATACATTTTTTAACAATTTCACTAAACTCTCCTCCTTCACTTGCCATACCAATTGCTCCTGTCATTAGCAATGCTAAATTTACACCGCTTTCTTTTTCTAGATCAATTAGTTTATTGTTCAACACCATTGTGCTATTTGACTCTTTTGAAGTCACTGCTTGTACAAATTCTTTATACTTATTTAAATCTACGTTATTCAATTTCTTTTCTTTCTTTGAGTTCGTGTTTAATTTCGTCTTCCGCTTGCATTATCTTATAACGCATTTGGACGTCTTCTGTGATATGATAGACTGCGTCTAATTTTCTTAACTTTGCCCTAAGTGCATCAGTGGACAAAGTCTTCAGGTCTGGCTTGGTCGGAGTTGAAGTCAATTTCTTCCCCAATTCTAAGATCATTATCAGGTGCTTGGTCATTCCAACCTAGAACGCTTTCTGCTTCAACCATTCTAATTGTAATTGGTTCACCTGCTAATGTAATTTCTAGTCCGCGAGTCCAACGACCATGTTCGACCAAAACCCAATCGCCTACGTCATATGGATCGTTGTTGTCTGGACCCTTTGAATGCACTTGTCCCCAACGAGGATAGATGCCTCTAGTTTCACCATCATCACTTCGGATAATAATTCCACCTTTGGTAGTCTGTTCACCGAAGTGCATGTTGTGTATTAGTACTCTGTTTTTGATCGGGCGGATTGAATCAGCAATAATTGTGCCTTGCACACCTTTCTTGCCTGACGCCATTGCTTCATAATCAAAATCCATTATTCACCTCTTCTAGAAAAGTTGCCGTCTTCGTCTTCAACCCATTCATCAGCTTCTTCTTTCGCTTCAGCTTTTGTTTGGCCTGCTTTTGCTTTAGTAGAACGTGGCTTAGGTGCTTCAACTTCAGTTGCTTCTGCTACCGGCTCTTCTACTACAGGTGCTTTTTCAGATGCTTCAAACTGTGTAGGCTCTACATTATCTTCATAATAATCACGTAAAACTTCTTCACGCTTTTTGATAATCTTTCCACCTGGACCTAGTTCATCGCCTCTAGCATTTACACGAACATTACCCACTGCTGGTGTAAGTTCATTACGTTGTCTAAGCAAATCCATATCAATTGCTTTACCTTGCATTGTTCTGTATTGCTTACGACCTGTTTGCTTTACTGCCATATTAGTCTCCTTGTTATATTAGTACTTATCTCAAGAACTCTCTCCAATCCAGCCCAAACTGGATTGAATCTATCTTGTGTACACCGATTAAATATAGCACATAACTTGCTACACTACTGCCTCTTCCAACACCCCATACAATGTTATTCTTACGCATAAAGTCTACTAGGTAAATCATGTAACGTAATAAATCAAACATTCCTCTGCGTTCAAATTCTGCTAGTTCTTCATTTACTCTATGGAAACGTTCGTCATCACCTTTACATAAATTATATAAATGTGCAACAACATCTAACTCTTTGTATTTGTCGGGCATAAACCATTCACTTTGACATACACCATCAAAAGTCTTTTCGTCAACATCTAATGGGATATATTTTTGTAATGGAGTCATACCTTGTTCTTCCATTACACTGTTAAATTTATCTACATCATCACTAGCATCACACAGAACTACGTGACATTTGTCAATATGACCGTTGTAGATCATATCAACTAGATCACGATTCGAAAATCTCGGGATTCCTAGCTTGTCTGTTTTCATTAGCATATACTTATTTTAACTGATATTAATCAGTTTGTCAAGATCTAAATCGCCATTTTGTTGATTTTTTTCTTGTTCTAGCTTTTCTTTTGCTTCTTTTACTAGTGCTTCTTGCTTATAGTACTCAATGAATGTACTAATCTGCTCTTTAAGTTGGGGATTATTTGTGCTAAAATACTTCTTAGTAAGCTCTGCTACCTTATCATACATTTGGGCAACTGTCATTTCAGAAGTATCTTCTTGAAACGGATGATGCATTTTACTGATAAATGCCTAAGTATTCTGCCCAAACAGTTGTACCACTATCATAACTTACAAATTCAAAAGCATAGTACTTTGATTCTTCACCTACTCCTGGTGCTCCAATAACTGCTGTGTTACCACTTGTTGGCCAGTTTGCATTTCTTTTGATAGTTCCACCACCTGCATTACTTGCAAATGTAATAGTTCTATTAGTGGCACTTCCTGCCGCTAAATCACTTTTAATATGTAAACGTACTTTACCTGTTCTTGCTATTGTGCTTGACCAATTAGATAAAGTAAGTGTAATGTCTGCACCTACTGTAAATTCTTGATATGCACCATTGTCAAGGTTAACGTTTTGACTAGTGTTAACAGTAGCACCAGCAATATATCCTGTTTCTGTAGTGTTTTGAAAGTTTGCATTATTAATAGTATTTCCTAAGAAATTATTATCTGCATTCTTTACTGCACCGTTAGTTTGTAGTGCTTCAATCTCTGCTTTTGCCGCCGCAAAGTTTGCCACTGTTGTTGCGAAATTATCACGAAATCCTTGCGAGTCATTGTCTTGTCCCGCTATAGGAAAATCAGCACTAATTCCTGTATCACTAATATTACTTGCCATAGTTTATCCTCTCGTTGCTATTATTTATCAGCATTATACATTGAACTGGTAGTTTGCGAACGGAACATATTGTTCATTACTATTACCATTTGTACTATCGATATTGTATCTTTCAATTTCAATATCTAATTGTTTAAAGTTAAAATTGCTATTATTAATGTTTAAAATCACATTATCAGCTTCGCCCGGCTTGCAATAACATAGTGGTATTGCTAGTTTAAAGCCCAGTTCTGCTTGTCCTGCTTCTTGAGCAGTACGCATCCACAGTGGATAAAACTCTCTTAGATTCTTACCAACCGCACGTATCCTATCACGCATATTAGTAATATTACTAATATATTTTGTTTGATCTTTAGCATCACTAACTTTTATAGCATTACTATCAATCTTAATTGTATTTGTTAGTGGGCGTAGTCTTAATGGATCTGAACTAATACTATCATCAATACTTTGAGCAAAAACTTTTGAACCATCTTGAAGCTCAATAGTAATAGTTCCGCCTGGAGCAAATGATACAGGACCTACTCTAGTAAAGATTGAAAGTGTTCCTGTATTTGCTGGACTAAGTCCTGCACCACCACGTAGTCCTAAGTCAAAAAATCCTTGTCCTGTTCCTACTCCAGTATTATCATCTGTAACAGCATATTGAATACTATCTACTGTAACGTCATTTTTTGTTAAGTTAGTAAAACTTGCGTTTGTTTTACCTTTATTTTCATCTGGCTCTGACGGATCAATTACATCAAGATAAATTACTTCATATACTGTTTCGTTACTGCCAGGATTTTTTGCAATCGCTTTTTTTACAGCACCAGTTTTATATTGTTTACGTTTGTGATTTCTAGATACAGCAGATACAAATTCACCAATGGTCTTTGTTTCTATTCCTGCATAGGCTAACATTTTAATTTGAGGTTGTAACCCAAAAGATAAATCATTAGGTCTATAAATTGAAGAAGGTGTAAAGATGTTCGGGTCTGCAATAAAATTTCTAAACGTATTACGTTGTGTTTGTTTTAACATTGGAATCATTGTAATACTACTGTAAAGTGTATCATCCGGATCTGTTGTTGTAATTGTAAATGTTCTAGTACTTGCACTAAATTGGAATTGATCTTGTGCTTTAACTGTAAATGTATAACTTCTATCAATAGTTGTTGTAGCACCATCGAATGTTGTTTCGGTAGCTCCTTTGTCAATAGTTGTCAGTCCAGGTTTATTAGGTTCTCCAAACTGATTTACTTTACCTTGCAACTGTCCATCAATAGCCAGTTCGAGACCCGGAGGTAATCTTCCTGAATCTAATGTATATAAAACAACAGCGTTTGGTACACTACTTGTAGCACTTACATTTAATGTACTAACAAAGTTAGCTCTAAGGTTTCCTAGTGCTGACGCTGTATTCCATGTAATAGCACTTTCAACTTCTCCTAGAAGTTTAAGTGTGAATTCTTTGTTCTTTGCTACAGTAGGATTTGATAATATTGTTGATCTTTTTTGGAAACTATAAAAAGACATAGTAACAGCTTTATTTGATACAACAGCACCAAATGAATCATATGTTTTAAATCCTACATCTGCAATAGTTCCTAAAAAGGATCCTCTTAAATAATCTATACTCCCTACTTCAATTTTAACTGTGCCAGTATTAGCTGATGTAGATGTAACTCTACCTTTTTCAACAGTCCATACAGTCTTATCAATAATGTCAATTGACCTATATGATTTATTGTCACCTGAGTCTGCTTCTGTTACAGGAACTTCGTTGAATACAATCCAACCTGTTGCATCTAATCCGTTAAACAAACTGTCAGCAAAATCAGTAAATGCTATATTATTATCGCCACTCCATGTTTGTCCTACACCTAGGTTATTTGCAAAAGGTTCAGTAGTTGTATTTTCTTCAGATCCAATTTGTCTTAATGCTTCAACAGTAAATTTATATTCTGTAGTAACTGCTGGTTGATAAGGAACTCTTCCTGCAATTTCGCCTGTTGTGCTGTCAATTTTCATACCTGCCGGCAATGCACTTACGCTACCGTCATCGTTTGAATCTTTTACTGTAAAACTTATTATACCTTGGTTACTTGTAGGATCGTAAACATCTAAGAATAATGTTACATAATTGTTAGCTCTTCTATAACCTAAGTCGCTTGGTGTTAACCATACTGGAGCTCTTAGGTAGGTATTATCTGCTGTAAATAATCCTGTTCCTATTTGCATAATTGTATTGTCAGTTCTTAGGAAATCATCGCCTACAAGATAAATTTGGAACTTACGTTTTGTAATTACAATACCGTCACTTGCACTTACTGTAAATTCATAAAATCTATTTAATTTTTTAGGACTTTGTGTAGGAACATTGTAATCGTAGAATGTTGTATCGTAATAATAACTTTCAAAACCGTTTGCACTTTTTACACCAAAATCAAATGGGTATGTACCAAATACATTAGTATCAAAAAATCCTGCACCTGCTCTTTTTTCCAATGCAAGTATTGGCTCAACAATACCTGTAAGTTTACCTGTTGATGTACCTAGTGTAATACCCGGAGGCAATTCTCCATCATTATCTCCGATAAAGTATTCTATAGTATCACCTGCTGGAAGATCAGGATCTATAACTTGTAATTGAAAGTCTACCGGACTACTATCTAAAATATAAAATCTATTATTAGGACCAAGTGGCAATGGACCTTCGTTTGTAACCCAAGTCGGAGAATCGGCTCCATTAATTTTTAATTGGAGCGTCATGTCTTCTTGCAGTCTATCTTTTACTGCTCTAATAACGAATCTAAAATTCTTTAAACGCTTAACTTCAAAAGGAGTACCTAATAAATTGTCGCCGCTGATTCTTAAACCACCAGGTAGCTGTCCACTAATAACTGTAAGTGTACAACCAGATACAACTGGTAAGGGGATTGTTTGTGTAATACTTTCTTCGTATGTTCCTAAACTGTGCCCTGGATTAACCGTCCATAAATTAGCATGCGGCATTTAACACTCCTATAGCGTTCCCATATCTGCTTCGACTGCTGTTGATGCTGTAAAAGATGAGCTCCCATCATCGTAATCAATTACTAGATTCTGTGCTAGATATTCTAATGTACTTGTAAATGTTGTAGGAACTGCTTGGCCCATTTCTAATGTTAGGTACTGCTGTACTCCGTCAAAATTTCTAACATCAAGACCATGTACAAGACCAGTCATGTTACCAACATTAATAATATTGTTTGTTTGTGCGTTAAGTGTTGCTGTAAGTTTAGGGTCTGTTTCAGTTTGTATAGAACTTTCACTGCTAATTGTTAGTGTAGTTCCACTTAAATTTGTTGTAGTAGTTCCTCCGCCAGCAAGTGTCAACGCATTGCCATTAGAGTCTAGTGTAATATTATTGTTGTCTGCAAATACTTGTAGACTAGGTAAGCCTGTTGCTGTACTATTAATTGTAATAGCGTTAGCATCTGCAGATAAATTAATTGCCGCACCTGCTACAATCTTTTTAAATTGTAATTCAGTTCCGCTTATTTGGCCAAATATTCCTTCACCTGCACTACCTAAGTTTGCAACTGTAGTTGACTCCGTACTTCTAGCGTTAAGTTCTGTAAAATTATTGTTTACTTTTACAAACGCTTCGCGTAGATCATCACCTGTACCGTCGTTTGCAATAGTTCCGATGTTGATAGTTTGTATTGCCATATAAGTCTCCTATACTATATTTATCGATGCTTCCTAAGTCCTATAACATTACTTTTAAAAGGCGTAGCATTATTATATCTATTAAACAACATTCTATTGAAGCCACCACAAATATCTGTTGTATCTCCGTAATTTGCATTATTTGATTCGTCTTTTAAAACTGCTAATGCATCTTTTTGTAACTTGTCTTGTAATTGTAAAGGAGTTAAACTGGGATCAGCTTGTAAGTATAATGCACCAACACCACAAACTTGCGGTGAAGCCATAGATGTTCCTCCTATTGTTCCTTGTCTAAACGAACTGTTATTCCAATATGCCGCATCATTATAAGCGTTTGTTGTACTAAAACAACTTAATATATCTGTTCCAGCGGCAAATATGTTTACACCTGGACCTGTTGAACTTGAACTTACTTTTCTTTCTGTAGTTGCATTAAGGGGAGTTGAATCCATATTACCAACTATAAGAGCTCCTTCGTCAAAAGGAGAACTTCCTCTATGGTAATAATTACTAGATCCTGAACCATAAAAAACTACATTGTTGTAATCAGGATCAGTACTGTTTGCAATTTTAAAATAGTTATTACCTGCCGCTATACATACATGCACTCCTGCATCTACGCAGTCTTGTACATCAGCATCAACACTTGCAAGTCTTAATGGAAACCTGTATGTTAAACTTCTATAGTAAGGATAAAATCCATAAGTATCTCTCATGTGTGCATTAGGCGTACTGCTAAAACTTGCATCGTTCCCTGAAGCATATGTTGTACCTCTATATACAATACTTGAAATTCCTGTACCTGTACTAGAACTATACCCCCAACTTGCATTTACTATAGTTGGTCTTTTATATCCTGTATGTGGATCTACAGGTTTATTTTGATGCCAACCTTTTATAACATCAAATACACTATTGATACTAATTCCTCCTGTGTCGCCACCGCCTTCTAGTCCACCTACTTTTACACTATAAACTCTAGCGTTAGGTGCCCAACCAAAATTTAATCCTGTTGCAGTTCCACCACAGTGTGTTCCATGTCCATCAGTATCACCATAGTGACTAGCACTTTGTGATCCAGTTATTCCTGATGCACTAAACCAATCTATTAGTTGTACTCTACTGTTACCACTTGTATCAGTAAACTCTGGATGATCAACTTGTAATCCACTATCTTGTATAACAATGTCTACGCCGGTTCCGTCCATTGAATAGGGTCTAGTATAGTTTGTTAAACTAGATCCTGTTCCGTAAACGTTTTCTATAATTGAATGTCTAATCTTACCCCAATCTGTTCTATTACCGCTTTCTGCTGTTGACTTTGAAAAATCTCTTACTTGTGTTGCTGTTAAACCTATTTCGATATCATCTCTTAAGTCCGGTCGAAGTTGTACATCTGTTACTCTAGAATCGTTTCTAAGTAACTTTGCTTCTTCTTCAGTTAATGCGTAGTGTGTATTTCTTGTGGACTTTTCTCTAGCGTCTGCTACATCAACAGTTCTGTTTGGAATATCTCCGCCACCTGTTGACGCTATCATTTCTTGATTAAATTGTGAGTAATCAACACCTTTGTTAAGTGTTACAATATATTCTCTTTCACTCATGTTGACTCCTAATGCAAGTCAACCCAAGCACCATTTGCATAACCTTGAAATTTGTTAGTTGTAGTGTTATAGATCATATCTGCATTGCCTGGTGTTAAGTTGTCTCTTTGTGTAGTTGTATAACTTGCAAGTCTTAACGGACTTTGTGTAATCCTAACTTGGTCAGTAGCTCTTAGTTCAATTGAACTATTACTATCTATTGATGGAACACCTATGCCACTACTTTCAAAACTATCAGCTGTTACTCTTTGTGCAGTTATATTGCCGTCTACTGCAAGATCACTGCTCATTCTAACACCTGGTGTCATTACTATTTGTGAACTATCGTCAGTGTCAATTATGCTCGAACTAAATGTAAAGTTTCCTACTGAGTCACCGCCTGTAGCGTTAGTCCAAATACCACCTACATATTTTATAGTTTGTCCTTCTTGTGGACTATTAATACTAACATCTTGTAAGGTTGTAATACTTGTTGCTGATAAGTTTTGTAAGTAACCAGCATCATTTGTAAATGTACTAATGTTTGTTGGTGCTCCTGTAATGTCACTGTACGCACCAGTTGTTGCTACTGTTGCTAATGTAGGTGTACCTGAAACATTTGAATATAGTATACCTGTGATATTTGCACCACCCCCGTGGAAGTTAGTTGCATAAGCATTTTGGTATACATTATTAGTTGCACCTAAGTTATAAGCACCAGTTGAGTAAGGTGTTACGTTACCAAAACTTACACTATCGCTAACTTCTGATCCACCTGCTAATACTTGGCTAAGTGTAATACCTGTAAGTGCTGAACCACTACCAATAAATGATGTAGCACTAACATCGCCTGCTACTGTAAGTTTGTGCGACGGTGTTGTTGTAAAAATACCAACACGCTTTGTTCCTGTATCAATTTTAATTGCTGTTTCAACACCTGTTATTGGTTTTACCTTAATATCTAAATCTTGTTCGTTAACAGTATTTTCAATAATA
>TARA_B100001057_G_scaffold153315_1_pt1 | contig 9957 bp, 7 predicted proteins | sample TARA_B100001057 | Tara Oceans TARA_B100001057 (sample SAMEA2621839) | marine metagenome | biome: marine biome (ENVO:00000447); feature: surface water layer (ENVO:00002042); material: "saline water (ENVO:00002010), including plankton (ENVO:xxxxxxxx)" | depth 5 m | reverse complement strand
CTCGACGGACTGGCTATAAGAGCTATATACAGAGAGGTTATGTCAGCCGCGATCGCTCTAGAGAAGCCGATGCTGATTGCTTACCTTGGCCCAGAAGCGACTTTTACCCATCAGGCAGCGATTAAGAAATTCGGTCAGAGTATAGATTATTTGGCGACGCCTTCAATTTCGGACGTGTTTCACACGGTGGCAAAAGGTGAGGCGGATTACGGTGTAATTCCGATTGAAAACTCGACCGGCGGCTCGGTGCTGGATTCGATGGACATGTTTTTCGATTCGGAGCTGAAAATTTGTGCCCAGATTTACCTAACCATTACGCAAAATCTGATTTCGCAGTCATCAATCGACAAAATCAGGAAAGTGTACTCGAAGGACCAGGGCATCCTGCAGTGCCGGGACTGGCTACATGTGCACATGTCAAAGGCATCTTTACACAACTGCGAGAGTACTACCAAGGCGGTGCAAATCGCAGCGGAAGATCCGGAATGTGCGGCAATTGCGAGTTCGCTCGCAGCTGATTTGTATAACGTGCCTGTGGTCGAGAAAAACATTCAGGACCGGTCCGACAATACTACGCGATTCTTAGTGATCGGCAAGGAGTCTAGCGGATATATTCCTTCCATGAAATTCAAAAGCAGCTTCCTCGTTTCAATTAAGGATGAGGTGGGTGCGCTTGAGAACACTCTGATGGTATTCGCGAAACGGGGACTGAATTTGAGTAAAATAGAATCTCGCCCTAGCGGAAAAATCGCTTGGGAGTATTGCTTTTTTATCGATGTAAATGGGCACTTCGAGGAAGAGTCGGTTGCGGAAGCCGTATCCGAGCTGAAGAAGATGTGCCCCTTTGTTAAGTGGCTGGGGAGCTATCCGGACAAGTAGTCGCTTCTCTGGTTTGGCACCTTTGAGTTGGGTTCCAATTCGTTTGTTGCTCAGTTTGGAATTACTTCCTGACTTGCGTTGTGCTCGCGATTAGCTACGTAGATTACTTTCTTATACCTCCCGAAATCATTCCCATGGAAATTGATCATCCTCGAGCGCATAGGAGCGCCTGTCTGAAAATTACGCTTGGACTTCTCGCTATTTGGTTCGTCGTCAGCTTCGTTGGCGGAATCCTGTTACGTGACTGGCTCGATGCGAACTTACCGTCCATCGGAAGCGCCCCGTTCGGGTTTTGGATCGCCCAGCAAGGATCTATTATCTGCTTTGTACTGATTCTTATTGCCTATGCGGTATTGATGAACCGCTTGGATAACAAGCACGGCTACCGGGAGGAAGAATAAGGAACGGTATGACTCAAGGCACTCTCAATTTCATATTCATCGGCATAACGTTCGCGGTCTATATTACGATCGCTTTCCGTTCTCGGGCGGTATCGACCAAAGAATACTACATTGCTGGGGGAGGCGTCTCCCCGTTCGCAAACGGCATGGCAACCGCAGCAGACTGGATGTCCGCAGCGACATTCATTTCCATGGCGGGCACTGTTGCTATCACCGGGTACGACGCGTCTCGGTTTCTGATGGGCTGGACCGGAGGCTTCGTTTTACTGACGGTACTAATGGTTCCGTATTTAAGGAAGTTCAACAAGGCGACTGTTCCGGATTTCGTGGGTGATCGGTACTATTCAAAGGTGGCCCGCGGCGTTGCCGTCGTATGTGCGATCTTCATTTGCATGACCTATATCATGGGGCAAATGCGCGGGGTAGGGGTCGTGTTTTCCCAGTTGTTTGGGATCGGTATACCTGCGGGAGTGTTAACGGGAGCGGCAATTGTTTTAGTTTATGCTGGTATGGGTGGAATGAAAGGGATCACCTACACGCAGGTTGCTCAATACACTGTAATGGCTTTTTCTTACACGATCCCTGCGATATTTATCGCAATGGCAATGACTGGGAACGTGATTCCTCAGTTGGGATTGATCGGAAATTACAACGTGAATGGAGAGGTAGTTCCGTTTCTCGAGAAGCTGAACAATATCAATCTTGAATTGGGATTCCAAGAATACACTTCGGGAAAAATGAGCACAATCAATATGTTCTGCATTACGGCAGCCCTCATGTGTGGTACCGCGGGCTTGCCTCATGTGATTGTTCGATTCTTTACGGTGAAAGATGTTAAGGCCGTTCGGAAGTCCGCTTGTTGGACACTTACTTTCATTGCAGTGATCTATCTTACCGCACCGACAATTGGTGCCTTTGCTCGAGTCAACCTTATCGAGAATTTGCACAGCACGCCGTACGCGGAAGCCCCAGAATGGTTCAGCAGTTTTGAAAAGACCGGCCAAATGGCTTGGGTCGACAAGAATGGCGATGGAGCCATCCAGTATTTCGGGCCTGGCAAGTCGAATTCGAATTCGAACTCCGTTTTCCATGGAAGCGGACCCGCGTATCCAGGTTATGATGCTCCGGAGTCGCAGCGGATCGGTCCGCAAGGACAGCGACTTCTTGCCAACAAAGCGGATCTGTCGAATCCGAACGAACTTTATTTTGGCAATGACATCATGGTGATGGCTAATCCCTATATGGCAGGTCTTCCGATGTGGGTGATCGCCTTGCTGATGGCGGGCTGTATTGCGGCTGCCTTGTCGACGGCAGCAGGACTTCTACTAGTCCTGTCTACTTCAATTTCACACGATCTGATGAAGAAGATCATCAAGCCAGAATTGAGCGACCGGGAAGAGGTCAATTATGCCCGTTTTGCTTCATTTATCGCATTAGCCGTAGCTGCTTATTTCGGAATAAACCCTCCATCGGCGTTTATTGCTAAAACGGTGGCGTTTGCCTTTGGGTTGGCGGCCTCTTCATTCTTTCCGACCTTGCTGATGGGGATCTTTTCCAAGCGAGTGAATAGGGAAGGAGGGATTGCGGGCATGTTTTGCGGAATTGCATTTACCAGCGGCTATATCATTTATTTCCAGTTTCTCGGGGGTAAGGCAGAGCATCTATTCTTCGGTATTACACCGGAAGGAATCGGGTTTGTGGGGATGTTTATCAACTTTGTGGTAACGTTCATCGTGAGTGCCTTTACCCCAAGGCCCCCTACCGACGTTCAGGAGATGGTTGAAAATATCCACATACCAACGGGAGCGAACGAAACGAAGCAGAACGATTTCGAAATCTAGAGAATGGTAACGGGCCAAACGGTTTTTACGCTTAAAGCGGTCTAGTTTAGACCGAGAAATTTTCGGTGATTTGAATTAGCTCAAGAACCCACGCGGCTTCGTTCCAGAAAGAGGCTTTCGAAGAATTAGCGTCCCAGTCTCCGTGGCGAAGATGGAGGATCATTCGGTCCAATCAAATTGCAGTTTTAGCGTTGTTGGCCTCGACACGGGCATACTACAGCCTTGCCAGAAGGGGCAGTTTGGGCGGTTATGCATCCAATTTGAAAAATTTTAAAGAACTCGGAGTTTCCGCAAAGCTGATCAAGGCCTTATCCGAAAACAAAATAGTCACTCCTACTGAGGTGCAGAGAGTGGCCATTCCGCACCTGCTGCAAGAGGGAGGCGACTTTATCGCCCAAGCGCAAACCGGTACGGGTAAAACAGCCGCCTTTGGTGTACCCCTTCTTCAATACATCGATCCTAAAATCCAGAAGATTCAGGGCTTGGTTTTAGCGCCTACGCGTGAGCTTGCTCAGCAAATTGGCAAGCAACTCTTTCGATTTACCCGCTACTACCCCGACCGAATTTTCTCGGAATGCGTGTATGGCGGAGAAGCGATTGAGATTCAGCAAGCGAACCTGAATCGTCCCACTCACATTGTGATCGCAACTCCAGGCAGACTTATAGATCTCCTGAAGGCGAAGGCATTGGATTTGTCCTCTGTGAGAATCGCAATTCTGGACGAGGCCGACGAGATGTTGAGCTTAGGATTCAAGAAAGACCTGGAGACGATTCTGGGGCATTTGCCTGGGAAACGCCGCACGTGGCTCTTCTCGGCAACGATGCCGAAAGCCCTGCGTCAAATTATCAAGGGGTATATGTCGCCGGTGGCGCACACGGTCCGAGTGGATCGTAAAAACGTGGTTAACCCGAACATTGACCATCAATATGTGATCTGTCGAATAGAGGACAAATTTACAGAGATCACACGGTGCATCGAAGCTCGTGGGGAAGAGCGGGGGCTTGTCTTCTGCCGTTCGCGGGCTGGGACGGTCAACCTCGCCAAACATCTTACGGATGAAGGATTTTCGGTGGGGGTAATCCAGGGCGAACTTTCTCAGAGAGAACGTGAGAAGGTCATGCGCAGTTTTAAGAAAAGCCGTACTCAAATACTGGTTTCAACGGATGTCAGCGCTAGAGGTATTGATGTTGAAGATTTGAAATTCGTGATCCATCATCAACTTCCCGACCAAATCGAGTACTATACGCACCGAAGCGGTCGCACCGCTCGGGCGGGAAAGAGCGGGGTTTCCATCGCGTTCATTACAGGACTCGATGTGAAGCGCTTAAAAGAGATCGAGAGGGAGCTGGATATCAGGTTTAAGCGGCTGGCATGAGGTTCTAGAGAGGGTTTTGGCCACCTTTTGACCGCAGGGGAAGGGAAGTTCGCGGAGATTTCCTGGATTGGGCGCAAAAGGGGCCTCTTGAATTATCGTATGTACGGGCTTGCGTGTACGGAGGTTCGCGACAATTCTCTTCGACTATGGCCAGGTTTTCTGTTCCGAATTGTGTGACTTGTTTGCGTCTGGTTTTCTGGGTCGGGCTGGTGCTTTCATTTTTGAATGCTAGAGCCGAAGAGGTTCGTCGACCGAACATCGTATTCATCTTTACGGACGATCACGCAATTCAATCGATCGGAGCGTACGGGTCGAAGATAAATAAGACGCCGCACATCGATCGGTTGGCCAGAGAAGGGGGGGTTTTTCTTAATTCATTTTGTGGAAACTCAATTTGTGGACCTTCAAGGGCAAGCGTTCTGACAGGGAAACATAGTCACAAGAACGGATTTTATACTAATTCGGGCGGAGCAGAGTTCGATGGAACTCAGATGACTTTTCCGAAACTGCTGCAAGAGGCAGGTTACTCAACTGCTCTGGTTGGCAAGTGGCACCTGAAGTCGAACCCGACCGGTTTTGACTACTGGGAGGTCGTGCCAGGGCAGGGGAGTTACTATAATCCGGATTTCTACACGAGCACTGGTCAGGATAGGATGAAGCGATACGAAGGCTACATTACGGATATTACGACAGACCTGGGACTCCAGTGGTTAGAGGGGCGAGACCAAGACAAGCCGTTTCTTTTGATGTGTCAGCAAAAGGCGCCTCATAGGACATGGGCGCCTAATTTGAAACACCTTTATAACTACGACGACGCACCGGTGCCAGAGCCGGACACGCTTTTTGATGATTGGACTGGGCGAAGTCAGACGCTCGCCGGCAACGCTATGTCGATTAGGGACCATTTCATATACCAATGGGATATGAAATTTCAGGAGCGGGTGCCGATTGCGAATGATTTTGAAAGTCGGCTACACGAGCCGGAGAGGCCTCGTATGACGCCAAAGCAACAAGCGGTTTGGGATGCTTACTACGAACCGCGAAACGCTGCCTTTCTTGCATCACCCCCGACTGGTGTTGATCTAGTCAGGTGGAAGTATCAGAGGTACATTAAGAACTATCTACGCTGTATTGACTCTGTGGATGAGAATGTGGGTCGTGTTCTTAGTTATTTGGATGAGAACGGTTTGTCTGAAAACACGATTGTCATCTACAGCTCTGATCAGGGCTTTTATTTGGGCGAGCATGGTTGGTATGACAAGCGTTGGATGTACGAAGAGTCGTTGCGTATGCCGTTTCTAATTCGGTGGCCCGAGAAGATTCAGCCTGGGACCCGGTTCGATCAACTATTGCAAAATATCGATTATGCTCCAACCTTGCTTGAGGCAGTCGGCCTGGAAGTTCCTGAAGAGATTCAAGGGGCGAGCATTTTGCCCATATTGGAGGATCCAGACACCGATGACTGGCGCAAGTATCTCTATTATCACTACTATGAGCATTTGACAGAACATGGGGTGCCGAGACATGAAGGAGTCCGTGGGGAGCGATTTAAGTTAATCAATTTTTATTCCAACGACGGCCTAGAGCTAATCGACTTGAAGACTGATCCAAACGAATTGAGGGACGTGTCGGGTGTTCGAGAATACGCAGGGGTACTGGAGGAGATGAAGACTCAATTAAAGCGACTACGCGGTAAATACGACCTTCCTAGCCACGAAGAGTCGGCGACCCATTAAACTTAAGGGGTCGCCAGCTTTGCGAATAGCTCCATTCTAGGGACTGCTCCCCCTTCGTTTTCACGCGGCAGCGGAAGCTTTCCGTGACATGTTCAACATGTACAGACAGGATCACGGTATTGTTTGTCTGTAATTTTGTAATCTCCTTAAAATCAGCGGCTAAGGATTCGCCGTTCCTTTGCGGTCTCTGAGGCCTTAAAATGGTATCCTTGATTTTGGGATGGTCTCAATCAATTGAGATCGATCTCCGTTGACTCATCGAAAACTTATGGATGTAAACTAATATAATGAAATTCACCAAGCACCTTTTTTTAACTGCCTTTGCTGCCACTGGAATTCTGCTAACGAGTTGCTCCAACCCAGCGGACAAAACAGAATCGGCTACGGTGGCGGAGGCCGTGGAGACGGCAAAGTCCGTAGCGAATTCCTCGATCTATTCGATTCGTTCGGATTCGACCATATCTTTTGTCGGTTCCAAGGTAACTGGAAGTCACGGCGGTGGCTTCAACAGTTTTGAGGGAGAAATTGCAGTAGCGGATAGCAAGATTGTCGCCCCAAGCAAGATTACGATTCAGATGGACTCGCTTTGGTCTGACAATGATCGCCTTACGGGCCACCTCAAAAGAGACGACTTCTTTGACACGGTAAATATTCCTACTGCTGAATTTGCAGTAATTTCCATGCAAGATACGCCTCAGGGTCCAGAATTGACAGGAAACCTGACCCTCCATGGTGTGACTAAGAGTATTTCTTTCAAACCGGAGGTATCGATCTCTGATAATGAGGTCACGCTGAAGGCTGAGTTCGACATCATGCGTTTTGACTTTGGTATTGTCTACAAGGGGAAGGTCGACGATCTCATAAGGGATGAGGTTGTGATCAAGCTGGATATTAAAGCGACGTCGGCCGGTTGATTCGGTGGGGCATAACTGTATCGCTTTCAAAAGCGATGCCTGTGGTACTCATTTTCCTCTGAGTAACTTATATGGCTCACCCTATAGAATATGGCCGATTCCTTTGATCTTATCGTTGCCCGGGGGAGGACTGGCGTCCAATCTGGCTTTTTGACAGCATCCAAATCCGAGTTGAAGACCGTTTTAGTCGAACGGGACAATTTGGTGGTTACGTGACGGGATCGTGGATGCTTTCGTTCAAAATTACTGATAGGTCTAACTGAGGCCGCACGTCATTGGCGAGAGGCTGACCGCATTCTATTGATGCCCAAATACGGAAAATTGATCCTACCCAAGCGTTTCGAAGTGTGAACTATTATGTAGGTGATGTGGGTGCTCGCTATGCGGGGAGATTGCAACAAGGAGTATTCGATCTGATCAGGGGAAGGCCGCTTTTGCAGGATACAAGAGATTGGCTGTCGGTAATAGTGAGATAGAATCCGATCGCATTGTGATTGCAACGAGATCCCATCTGACTCCGATAGCCTTCTATTAATCCTGATGATCGGGTTCGTCCTCTGGGGTCAGAAACAATTCTTTCAGCGATTAGAAGAAATTGGTTTCGAAGCGTATTAAGGTTTAGGGCACAGGGTCGGCGTCGCCATCGGTGCGGGAGGAAATCCAATTTGGCTGTATTGGTTGAACCGTTCTGAAAACTCTCTTTTAGGCTTCTATTGAAATCTCGCTAAACACAAGTGAAGGAAGCTGATTGCTGAAGAATCAGGCGGTCTGGCTTTCGAACGTGGTATGTCGAAGATGTTGATTTGTGCAAGCGACGGCAATGTTGCGTTTCTGTTGTTTGATTCGCAAGCAGAGTAGCAAACCAAAATCAAGGACCCTATCGATTTAAGTATAGGTTTTCTCGCTGTCCGTCTAAGTCTTGCGTCTCTCCCTTTGCTCTGTGAAACGTTTGAAATGAGGAAGATACAAGTACAAAAGCTGGATCATGTGGCCTTGGATGTATTGAACGTTGAGAAGGCCAAGACGTTCTATAGCGAATTATTGGGTTTGCAGGAGATTCCCCGCCCAGAGAGTTTTGACTTTCCTGGCGTGTGGTACGATCTCGGAAATGTCGTTTTGCACATTGTCGGGCCGCGTGAACCTGCATTGGGAAAACATCACATAGCCTTTTTTGTGGAAGACGTGCATTTCTGTGCCGAAGCGGTTGAGGAGGCTGGCTTCCCTATAAAGTGGGACCCGTACAAGATTCTAGGTATCGATCGATTCTTTACAGCAGATCCAGAAGGGAACCGGATCGAGATTCAGGGTCCTGAGAAAGTGGACTGAGCTTCACGTCCCTTTTTTAGGATATAAGGCTGTCGGATTTGATCTCGCGATTTTGTCCGTTGGCGTGATGGGCGTAGGTGAATCCTTTTTGGATGGCGTAAGCCCCGGCACGGCCGGCTTTATCCATGGCGATGAAGCCTACTTGGATGGATTCCCAGTCCTCGAATTTCCGAGCGATACGCTTCACGATCTCTTGGCAGGCATCTTGTGGGGAGCGACCGTGGCGGATGAGTTCCACGACCATGGCGCTGCCGGCATTCTCGATCACCGCCTCTCCCCATCCGGTGGCACAGGCGGCTCCGATGTCGTTGTCAACGTAAAGCCCTGCGCCGATGATAGGCGAATCGCCTACACGGCCATGAAGTTTCATACCAGCGCCACTCGTTGTGCAAGACCCCGAAAGGTTACCTTCTGCATCTCTGGCGACCATTCCGATGGTGTCGTGGTTTTCTACATTAATTTCCGGCAGCTTGCCGTCCTGTTCGGCCTTTCGCTTTCTCCAATCTGCCAACGATTTTTCAGTCAGGAGGATTTCCTTTTTGAAGCCGTGCTTGAGAGCAAAATTGAGAGCCCCTTCGCCCACTAGCATCACGTGTTTAGTATCCTCCATCACTTTTCGGGCCACGGAAACGGGATTCTTAATATGTTGAAGAAAGGCGACGGAACCGCATCGCTGGCGGGAATCCATGATGCAGGCGTCTAGGGTCACATGCCCCTCCTCGTCGGGGAAGCCGCCGATTCCTACCGTTCCCACATTTGGGTCGTTCTCAATCATGTTGACCCCTTTCTCGACGGAATCTAGAACGCTGCCGCCTGATTGCAGCACTTCGAAGGCATGGTCGTTGGCTCGAATTCCGGTTCTCCAAGTGGATAGGATGACGGGGCCTTTAACGGATTTCGTTTGAGCAAGTGACTTCAGGGCACCGAATCCGGTGCAAGATCCGAGAGCTGAAAGGGTAAGAAAGCGTCTTCGTGTGTTCATGTTTGAGTGGGTTCACTAATCAGATCACTTTGAAGGTTTAGTATCAAGGTGAAGTGTCGGTTTTGACTCCCAAATGCGGGAACGGTTTTTGGCAGTAATTTCGTTTTTGCGTCGCGGTACATGGTAATTGCGGAAGAGAAATGTCATGCGAACGAAATCGGATTCACCGTTTTCTGCTTTACCCCGCAGGTATCGTTCCAGATCGTTGTGGTTTGATCTTAAAGGAACTGATACGATACTATGGCAAAAGCAAGCGCCCGACACATACTAGTAGCAACGGAAACAGAGTGTGATGCTCTCAAAACTCAAATTGACGAAGGTTCTTCGTTTGCCGATTTGGCTCAACAGCACTCCCAGTGCCCATCGGGTAAAAGCGGTGGTGATTTGGGTGAATTCGGTCCCGGTATGATGGTGAAAGAATTTGACGAGGTCGTCTTTTCGGCGCCGGTTGGCGAAGTGCAGGGCCCAGTTAAAACCCAATTTGGATACCATCTTCTCGAGG
>TARA_B100001057_G_scaffold492224_1_pt1 | contig 9958 bp, 8 predicted proteins | sample TARA_B100001057 | Tara Oceans TARA_B100001057 (sample SAMEA2621839) | marine metagenome | biome: marine biome (ENVO:00000447); feature: surface water layer (ENVO:00002042); material: "saline water (ENVO:00002010), including plankton (ENVO:xxxxxxxx)" | depth 5 m | reverse complement strand
TTTTTTTTTTTTTTGTTAATTTAAAAAATTTCTTTTTTTTGCTTTTGGCCTCCTTTTTTGTAAAAAAATCTTTCTTAAATAATGAATAATTTTTCGAATTTATATCATATGTACCAGGCCTTAAATGACCATATGTTTTTTTAAATTTACTAAAACTTATTGAATTATTTGAAAGTAAGTTGCAATCAAAAATAAATTTGGAAGTTACAGTCTCTAAATGGGATTTGAATTTTTCATCATCTTTATTATCAATTATCTTTAATCTAATAAGAGATCTTAGTAAATTTTCTGCTATAAATGCGTGCCTAGCTAATATTGAAAAAGGTATTATTCCATAATCAATTGTAAATTTAATAATCTTTTTTATACTTTTTTCTTTTTTATAATCTTCATAATTTTCATTGAGCTTCTTTATTTGATTTAAATTAAAACTAACTGATCCCTTATTTTTGCTATCTAATGTTTTTTTGAAAATTTGGTAATATCTATCTTTTAAAATCATCATTTCTTTTTTATTTAAAAGATTAGGGCATAATTCTTTAACTCTTTTTTCAAAATCAAAAATAAAACAGTTTATAGCTATTTCAAATTCTATTTTATCATGTAATGATGGGTTAGATTTTAATTTTTCAACATAAAAATTAACAAGTTTTTTTTCTAAAAAAAAAGGAATTGTCTCTGGTATAAATGATATAAAACTTTTTCTAACATCTATAAAAGATTGACCTAAAAAGATTTCCATTAATTTTTTATTTTTAAAACTTTCACTATAACCCATAATTTTTCGTGCCTTGATCCATGATGAGTCCAACACTAGAGTTTGATATAAGGATGATAATAATGGATAGGGATTCTGTCCAATTATTTCAGCTGGATTCCAGTCAGGCATTTGACCATAAACTGTTTTCGTTTTTTTAAATTTATTTTCTAATTTATTTTTTAAGTTATCAACTTTTGAATAAATTTTATTATCTAATTTTTTTGAAATTTTTTTAATTAAAATTAGAGGTCTTACTTGTAAAATATATACCTCTAATTTTTTTGTGATAATAAATTCAATATCTAATGGAATATCTCTATAAATTTCCTCTATTTCTTGAATTGCTACTAATAATTTAAAAAACCTTTTAGATTTGACGTCTGATAATCTTTTCTTGAGAACAAATAAAAGTCTGTTGGAATTTAAAGAATTACCAGAAGTAACAGTATCTGTCTTTCCACTTACGTCATCATAATTTATAACATAATAATTTGCAGCAGTATTCAAATCTCTATTAAAAATAACTCCTGAACAATTAATTGTGCTAATCATTTTCTGAATTAAAATTTTAGATTTTTGTAATGAAATTTTTTTATAACTTTTAATAATAAGTTCTATTTTTTTTTTTACATCTAAGCTATCTTTAGAGTTTACATTTAGAAAAGAAATATATTTACCTGCATTTGAAGCTGAATTTCCATCTTCATCAGCTGCTGATGACCTTATAACAATTAAACCATTAAAATTTTGTTGAATTTCTTTTAAAATTATTTTTTGTTTTTTTTTCCAAATCGAAGCTGAAAAATAATATGATTTAGGAATTTTACTAAGTTTAATTTTTTTGTATAAAAAAGTTAAAGTTTCAGCTTTAGAATTAAACATCTTATCTATTTAAAGTATCTTTTTTTCTATTATAAAATAGTTGTTCAAAATCTAACAATTTTTGAAAAGATTTTTTTGAGGATAAGAATTTTATTTTTTTCAATTTTTCCCCATAAACCTTTGGGTCAATTAATCTAGGACAATTTTCCCTTTTCATAATTTTTGAGGTGTACTTCGTCTTTCTAGTTTTCAAAAATTTACAAATTTTAAAAATATTTTCATTTGTGTTTTCTGCAAAATCTTGATTTTCTAAAAAAAGACAGTTTTTATCGTTCTTAAATTTTTTGTAATTTGAATATTCATTTTTTAAACAAAATAAGACTTCATCGATTACCCTATCCATAGGACTTTTTTTTGGGTAATCTTTATAGTTGTCTAAAAAATATAAAGGGAAAATATTTTTGTTTTTTTTAAACATTATAATTTCATTAAATAAAATTTTTTCTATTTTGCCTTGTCCTACATTAAAACATCCATTTACTGTATCAATTGGATTTCTAAAAACATTTATAATTTTAAACTTTTTGTTTACTTCTCTCCAAAGATGGAAAAGCATCATCCCATCATGAGTATCCATGCAAAAGGTTGTTTTATTTTTTACATGATTTTTTATTATATGATCTCCCCTTTTCAAAAAAATTCTTTTTTTTAAATCACTCGGATTTTTTGCTGTAAAAATACTTGTTTCATCACCAACTCTGTAATTTAAATTTCTACCTATCAATTGCTCATAAAAACTTTTATCTAAATAATGTCTAATAAAAAAATATCCAGTTTCCTTCTCAATTTTTTTTAGATTTATAAGATGAAGTATTTGATCTACTTCAATAAGTTTTCTTAAATGTTCAACTTTTTGTAAAGAAGATACAATTGGCGCTACCATACTTTTCCCCGAATTTAGACTTCCAGTAATAATAACAACATTATTAAAATAATTTTTTTTATAAAGTTTAAGATTAGTCATATTTTTTAAGAACTTTAATTATTTTTTTATTATTTAAAACTTTATGTATTGATTTCTTTAAAAATAATTTATTAAAATTATTTTTAAAAATTAAGAAATTTTTTGTTGGCTTTGGATATTTAATATCTAAACCTACTATAAATTTTTTTTTATAAATATTTTTTACATTCCTCCTTTTCAATACTTCTATTGGTACATCTAAAAATATTTGAAAATAATCTCTATTTCTCTTTCGCATCCAACTAAGCCATCTAGGGGATATGGAAACCATTGAAACTACGATTATGAACTGCCCACTTTTATTTAAAAAATCAGCTAATTTACATACTCTCTCAGAATTTATTATTCGATCTTTAATACTATATCCTAAATCATTAAAAATTTTTCGAAAATTGTCACCATCTATATGAATTACTTTATTTTTAATTTTCTTTTTCAATTTTTTAATAAAAAATTTTGAAAAAGTTGTTTTTCCACTTCCTGATAAACCTGTAAACCAAAAAATCATTTTAAAAAATCTTTCATATAAGTCTTAATCATTATCAGATGGATTTTTTATTTTTAAAAAATTTATTTTACTTAAATATATATAGATAAATATATTTAAATTAGATGCTATAAAAGATAAAATGAAAAATGAAATTATTGATAAATAATCTGCAATAAAATCATTAAATATTAATATCCAAATACAAAGGTGTTGTAGATCAAAAAGAAATTTTGTTATTTTAGAAAGAAAAATATTTCTATAGTAAGGCTTAATATGTTTATTATTATTTATTTCATTACACCATCTTGCCATAGAAGAGAACCTATCCAAAATTAAATGTTGAATCGGTAATAAGAAAAGCAAGAGAAGAAAAAAAATAAAGTAAAAACTGTTTATTTCAATAAATCCTTTATTAATTAAATGAATTAAAAAAACTACATGTAATAATCCGATAACAATTATGTCAAAAAGACCATCAATAAATCTCCCATAAAACGATGTTTTGCCTTTAAATCTTGCAACAATGCCATCTGTAAAATCAAGTATAAAAGAAAAAAGAAAAAAAAAAATAATATAACTTATCTTTATAGAAAAAAAAACCGAAAGAGTCATTCCAACTAAACCAAATAAAAGACTTAAAAAAGAAATCAAATTTGGATTTAAATTTATAAATAGAGGTGAAACTAAAACCCCAAAGAGTCTATAAAGACCCTCAAAAAAGGAATTGTAGTTGTAGTTGAATAAAAAAATTTTATTTTGTTTTAATATTTGTTTAACTAATTTCATTTTTTTAATTTAATAGATTTATCTTTAACTAAATAAATATTATCGCAATACTTTAAAATGTTTTCATTATGACTAATTATAACTATTGTCGTTTTTCCTTTAATATTTTTAATTTCTTCTGCTATCATAGTTTCAGTCTCAAAATCTAAAGCACTTGTAGCTTCGTCAATTACAATTATTTTTTTTCCATGATAAAAAGCCCTAGATAACGCAAGTCTTTTATTTTGTCCTCCAGAAAGACGAATACCATTTGCACCAACTACTGTTTCTGTTTTTTTTGGTAGATTTTCTACTACACTATCAAGATTTGCTTGGTTTATTGCAAATTTTAACTTTTTAAAATCAATTTTTTTTTCATCTGTTTCGAGAGAAATATTAGTGCTAATTTTTTCATCAAGAATAACAGGTTCTTGAGGCACATAAGCAATATTACCAACAAAACTTGAACCAATATTACTTATTGTTTTGCCATTTATAAAAATTTCTCCTTTTTGCGGTTTTAGTAAACCCAACATTATATCTACCAATGTAGTTTTTCCCTCCCCAGATTTACCCATTATTCCAATACAATCATTTTTTCTTAATTTAAAACTAATATTTTCTAAAACTGTTAATCCTGTGTTTTGATAAAAAAAGTTGACATTCTTTATTTCTAAATCTTTAAAGTCATCAGTTAATATTTTTATTTTGTCCTCTTCTTTGGTTTGAAGATTTGTAATATCGTCTACAATTTTTGAAACAGCATAATGACCATAGCCTATTCTACTAAGACTGCTGGCAAGAAAAGTCACTCCAGGCAGCAAACGTATTGCAGCAACACAGTACATGCTTACTATCGGTACATAGTTATTTAAATCAAAACTTTTGCTACTAATTAAGATTATTGATAAAGCAATAAAAACTATAATAAATTCAAAAACATACCTTGGACTATCAGTTATAAGTACTGATCTTTTTTGTGTATCATAAACTATATTTGCAAATTTCTCTAAATTTTTTTTAAAAAATAGCTCCTTCCCTAATACTTTGATTTCTTTAAGGCCTCTCATGCTTACATCAATATTATTATACATAAATCCCATTGCTTCTATTTTTTTTGCTCCAAGATTTATATTGACCTTTTTTAAAAAAATTTCATAAATAATAAATATTGGCAATATTGTAAAAAAAAAGATTAACAAAATTTTATAATTAACTAACCCTAGAAAAAAAACTATTGCAAAAAGAATTATTAGTTCACTTAGACTTTTTAAGGTTAATTCAATATTAGTTAAACATTCTCCACAAAGCTCTCTTATATTTCTAATATATTCACTATTTGATCTTGAAATATGATCTTCATATTTCATATTTTGATATGCACTTAATACTTTTACTTGTAAAATGGCAAATTGTTTAAATGAAAATATTGATATCATCCATCTTATTAAAACCGAAAAAATAGCTTTAAGAAAAAAAATGATAATTAGCAATATAGTTAAAAAAAAAATCAAATTATCTTGTGAAGATGTTTTTAAAAAACTAATATCGAAAGGCAAAAAATAAGAATTATTATCCTGTAGGTTGAGAATTCCAGAAACATATGGAATTATTAAGCCAAGACTTAAAATATCTATTAAGCTTGCAACTAACATTAAAAAAACTAAAAAAAATAAATAACTTTTTTTAGTACCAATTACATTTATAAGACTGATAAAATTTTTTAAATATATCATTAAGTTTGATTATTTTGTCCTTCAAGTTCCTTTTTTAATTCATCATATTCTTTCATTTTTCTTCTCATAAAACTTATTGTGAGTTTTGTTCTCAAAGTAATACCTTTTGGAGTAACTATATATTGAAGCTGTTTAATCTTATTAGGTTTTTCTTGAAAGTTTTTAAGTTTAATAAATCCTTTTTTTTTGAGGGCTTTCAAGCAGTAGTTCAGCTTTCCTAAACTAAAACCAAGCTCATATGCCAATTCCCTTTGAGAAGTTTTTGGTTTTTTTTGAATCTTTCTTAGAATTTCAAATTCATCTTGATTGTTTTTAAATATATTCATATTTTGAACCCTTATAACGTTCAATAATTGAACAGTAAAGAAAAATTGATTTTATTTTTTTATTCTTTGTGGTGTTAGATAATCAAAATTAACCAATTTTTTTAATTTTGAATTATTATAATCTTTGCAAATTAAATCTGATGAATATTTTTTTACAATCATTTTCCAAGTTAAATTACTCATTTTATCAACTTTATTTATCAATTTTGATATACTTAAAAAATCTATTTTTGATGTCCAGAAGGGACCTTCGTTTAAAAAATTTTTAGGCCACCCAAATTTTAAACTTTTCTCCTCAATGAATTGTCTAAAATTTAAAAAAATAGTTTTATTTCCTCTTGAAAATGACTCATAACCTAATGTTGAATTAGAAGTTATAATGATGTTTGAGTTGTCAGTATATTTTATTGGATTGATTTTAAAATTTGGAACAAAACTATAATTTTTTTTATTTAGTTTTTCATCATAAAACTTTTTTTCTAATTCAAATGAGTCATTTTTACCATATACAAAAAGTTTACAATTATTTTTTTTTGAATAAACTAACAAACTTTTTAATATTTTTTCAGTTGCTTTATAAAACTTAGGATGAGTGAATTTTAATTCATTTCCATCTCCTTCTGAAATAAATGTTATACCATTTTTTCTCTGATTATTAGAAATTTTAATTAAATTATTAGATTTTAATGATCCAGCTAAAAGAAAATTTCCCTCAATAATTTCACTTAATTTTTTTTTTATATGTTTATTGAAACAAAAAATATAATCAATCTTATATTTTTTATTCACATTTTTTTTTTCATCTAAATTTGTTTTAAAAATATTATCATATCTATTCTTCCATGACTGCTGGATAAGAATTTTTTTTGTAGTTTTAAGTTTTAATTTGAAAAAACCAACATCATTATCTCTTAAAGTTATTACAAAATCAGGTTTTGAAAAGTTTATGTAAGTCTCAAAATAATTCTTTAATGAAAATTTAAGTTTAAAAAAATTAATAATTAAAAATATTATATAAAATGACTCTCCTCTAACATCCAAAATATCTATTTTTTTTTTTGTATTAAGACTATACTTTATTTCTTCAAATCTTTGTCTGTCATAGATTATGATATCTGATTTTGTTGGAATACCAAGAAACAACTTTGCATTTAATAGATATTTTAAAATTTTCTTAATTTGATCAAACATAAAATTATAAAGATTTTTTATTCTCTACTAGTGACCTAAATTTTTGAATAAATGATTTATCTTCAATGATCCTACTCCAATTTACTTCACCTATATGTTCATTCTCATCTTTGTTTACAAACTCCCACTCTTTTTGACCCATCTTATTGAAAAGAATAATTCTTCCATGATTTTCTTCTTCTACCATTAATGCCCCATCACTAAGTAACTGTGACATACCTGAAGAATATGTTTTGAAATTTTCTCTTTGCAATTGTTCTTTGAATATCTTTTTAAATTTATTTGTTTGAAAATTATAAATTAAAACCTCTGAGTTTTCGTTCTCTAAAAAAAAATTGTTATTATTAAAAATTGAAATTTCTTTTTCTGAGATAATATCAACGTCGTGTTGTTGTGCAAAAGGACCTGTAATATAATTAATTACTTTATTGGTACTTGGTCTAAACAAAACTATAGCAGAATGATGTTTAAGACTCAAAAATAAATCTCCTTTTTTCCAGTATTCTGTGTCAACAAATGCTGGCTCTATACAATTTAAATGAATCGGGTCAGTAACAGTTTTTTTGAGCTTATTTATCATATCTCCTTTTTTATTTTCTATTAGAATTTCAATAACACTTTTTTTAAAAAGTATTTTGCCTTCAGAATTTATCTTTATTATTGCATCATCTCTAAAATCCTTGATAGGATATTGGAATTCTCTTACGTATTTAGAATAAGATTTTAATCTTCCTGGAATCCAAATATTATTTTCATGATCTAAAATTTTACTGTGATGAAAGACTACTTCATCATTAATCCATTTTAGGTTAGAGTTAACATCAATTTTAAATAGCGGGGTATTGGTGCCTTCACTTATTAAAGATCCATCATCTAAAATTAAAGGATGATAATACTCAAAATTTTTAATCTTATTTCCCGTTTTACTGGAGACTTCTTGTTTGTATGTATGAATTTTTTCAAAATTAATTAAACTAATTACATCAACCACTGGTTTACCAAATGCATGATCATATCGGGGCAAAACCAAAAGGCTATCTCTTTTATTTTGAATAAATTGCTCAAATCTTTTTTTGTTTTTATGTTTTTTTAGAATTGGTGGCTTGCTTGGATTAAGAGATTTCGATCTTATCATCTTATTTATTGTCATGGGAAATTGAGCAACAAGTAAAGACATTTTACGTAACAATTTATATTTTTGTCCCCCATCAAAATGGTATTTAATTAGACCACCAAATAAAATCGTGATTATTACAGATAATAAAATAGCCAGAAACATCAGATGTAAAAAATTCAATAGTTATTAGTCTTATTAACAAATTAAGATATTCATTAAAAGATAATTTAGCAAAAAAATATAAAATATAAGTTTAGAAGTATAATTTAATATTGTTACAATGAACTTTTAAGCTAAAGTATATTTTTTGTATTTTATGATAGTTTTTAAAAATGAATGTTGGGCATTAATACCAGCAAGATCTGGTTCAAGTCTTAAAGATAAAAACATCAAAAAATTAATGGGTAAACCTCTAATTCATTTTAGTATTGACACTGCTCTAAAGTCAAAATGCTTTAAAAAAATTATTTTTTCAAGTGACTCTGAAAAATACATAAATCTTGCTTTAAAAAAAAGTAAATATTTAGAAATCCATAAAAGAGGGAAAGCCACTTCTTCTGATACAGCAAGCGAATTTTCAGTTTTCTATGATTATATTAAAAAACAAAAAAAATATTTACCATTATATTTTGCACATCTTAGACCAACAAATCCACTAAGAAATTTAAAAACAGTTAAAAAAGTTGTCAATAAATTTTATAAGATAAATAAAATGTATACTTCTATAAGAACTATTACTGAAATGGAAAATCCAACTTTTAGAAGTTGCATGCTTTATAATAAAAGAGTTGGTTCAGTAATGAAAAAAGATTTTAATATGGAAAAATATTGGATACCAAGACAATTTTTTCCTAAAACTTACTTTCCTAGTTGTACAATTGACATTTATAAAACAAAAAATATTTTGAAAAATAAATCTCTTTGGGGAAATAGAATATATGGTTATGTTGAAAAAGATTTAGTAGTAGATATAGATAAAAAAGAAGATTTTGATTATGCTAAGTATATTTTAAAGAAAAAATAATTATTTTTTAATGTTTAATTCAAAATCTATAAGCTCTTCAATTATCTGATCAATATTTTTTTTTGGTTTCCAGTTTGTAAATTTTTTGATTCTTTTAATTGATGCAGTTTTTTTTTGAACAGTCTTAAAATTAAAAATTTTTTTTTCTTTAACTGACTTTGTATTCAAATTTAATTTTTTAAAAATTTTTTTTACAATCTGTTTAACAGAATACTGTTTCCCAGATGCAATAATGTAATCTTGGGGTTTTTTTAATTGCATCACTTTATAAACAGCTTGAACATAATCCTCAGCATGTCCAAAATCTCTTATTGGTTTAAGACTATTCAAGTATAAGTGTTTTTCCTTTCCTCTCTTTATATTTATTGCAGTAGATACAATTTTTTTAAGTAAAAATTTATTGTTACTTTTTATAGAATCATGATTAAAGAATATCCCGTTTATCGCAAATAAATTATAGTTTTCTCTAAAAGAGCAAACCATATAATGTGAAAAAGCTTTAGCACAACCATATGGATTAATTGGAAAAATTTTACTTTCTTCTGTTAATTTTTTATTCGTTGGTGCAAATATTTCACAGGATGATGAATTAAAAAATTTAAATTTTTTTTTAACTTTTTGTTGAGTAATCAAAAAGTTTTTGGAAATATCATTAATAGAATTGAGAGTTTTATTCAAATTATTCCAAGATAGAGATGGAAAA
>TARA_B100001057_G_scaffold164429_1_pt1 | contig 9960 bp, 11 predicted proteins | sample TARA_B100001057 | Tara Oceans TARA_B100001057 (sample SAMEA2621839) | marine metagenome | biome: marine biome (ENVO:00000447); feature: surface water layer (ENVO:00002042); material: "saline water (ENVO:00002010), including plankton (ENVO:xxxxxxxx)" | depth 5 m | reverse complement strand
CATAGACTTGCACAAAGATGGGGCCTTACGAATGGAAAAAATGTTGTGCAGACAGAAAATGACTTAAAAAGAATTTTTCCTAAGAAAACATGGTCTAAACTTCACCTTCAGATAATTTTTTATGGAAGGGAATATTGTAGGGCACGAGAATGTTATGGATTAACTTGTAAAATATGCACTACTTGTTATCCTAATAGAAAAAAATCCCTAATTACAAAAAAGGCATAAAAATGAAAATTTTAGGAATAGGAAATGCAATAGTTGATGTACTTTGCAAAGTTAATGATGAATTTTTGATTAAAAATTCTCTAACTAAAAGTACTATGAAACTTATAGACGAAACAGAGTTTAAAAATTTAATTTCTGGTCTCTCTATTGAAGACACTATTTCTGGAGGTTCAGTTGCAAATTCTATAGTTGGTTTATCACAACTTGGTAATAATGTTGGGTTTATTGGAAAAGTTAATAATGACGAATTAGGTCAAAAATATGAAGATGGTTTACTAAAGGAAAAAGTAAATTTTCTATACTCAAAAAAAAATGAACCTACTCCAACAGGAACCTGTTTAATTTTGATTACACCAGATTCTGAGAGAACTATGTGTACTTTTCTAGGAACTGCGGGAAAAGTAAGTGATAAAGACGTGAGTGCTGATCTAATTAAAAAATCTGAGATAACTTTTTTGGAAGGCTATTTGTGGGATGAGGGAGAACCAAAAAAAGCTTTTGAAAAAGCTATTTTAAACTCAAATAAAGTTGCAATGTCATTGTCCGATCTATTCTGTGTTGAAAGACATAAAGCACAATTTTTAGAATTAGTTAAAAATAAACTTGATATTATTTTTGCGAACGAACAAGAAATATTATCATTAATTGAAAGTTCTTCATTTAATGATGCTATATCTTTTGGGAAAACAATAAATAAAAATATTGTAATAACTAGAGGTGCAAAAGGTGCTATAGCAATTAACAAAGGTGAAGTTGTAGAATGCTTAGCAGAAAAAAATATTAATATAACTGATCTCACTGGTGCTGGCGATTTATTTGCAGCTGGCTATCTGCATGGTGTAACAAATAAATTAGCTACAAAAGAAAGTCTCAACAAAGGAACAGAGTTGTCTGCAAAAATTATTCAAAAAATAGGAGCTAGAATTTAGGTTTTTTTTATTCTTTTAAAACTCCCTTTTCCTTTTTTAGGTTTAACAATTTTTGGTTTATATTTTTTTGTATAAAGATCTCTTATAATTGGATTTTTTTTAGCTGATTTGATAGCCATTTTTTTTACTCAATATAAAGTTATCATCTCTAAAAGTTTTAAAAATTTTTTTTCTAAGCCTATAAATGTGTGTCTCAACTGTATGGGTTTCAGTATCTGATTGATATTTCCAAACGTTTTTTTCTAGATCATTAATAGAAACAGAATTTTTGCTCTTTGAAAGATAAATTATTGTATTTATCTCTTTTTCAGTCAACTTAAGTTTGGTATTATTTGAATGCAATTCCCTTGCATTTAAATCAATAGTATAATTATTAATAATAACTTGAGATTGTTCTTCAAAATTTTTCTTCATGAGTGCAACATTTATTTTTTCCATTAATTTTGAAACTTTAACTGGATATTGATCAAATATCATTTGGTGGCTTAAATTAAAAATTTTTTTCTTAGTTAAAACAATATACTTGTTCAATTTTTGAATTTCTTGTTCTAAAGATTTTTCATTATTAATCTCTTTAACATCAAAAGTTAAATCTTGATCAAGTTCTGCTAAAATTTTATACAATATTTGTTGTTTATAAATTATTAAATATGAATTATTCATTATATGTTAGCATATGATAATTATCTTAAAAAATAAATATACTCTTAAAATTGATGATTTTTTGTTCAGATGTAGTATTGGAAAAGATGGTTTAACTAAAAATAAAATTGAAGGAGATAATAAAACCCCAAAAGGAACTTTTGGTCTTGGATACTTATATTATAGGAAAGACAGACTTGATAAACCACAAACTTCAATAAAATGTAAAAAAATATCTAAAAATATGGGCTGGTGTGATGATATCAAATTTCCCATGAAATATAACCGATTGGTAAATATTCAAGATAAACTCAAATATGAAAAACTAAAACGTCATGACCATAAATATGATTTGTTTATTCCAATTAAATATAACTTTAGAAATCCTATTATAGGCCTTGGAAGCGCTATCTTTATACACTTAACTAAAGATTACCGACCTACCGCTGGATGTATTGCAATAAGTAAAAAAGATTTTCTTATTATGTTAAAAATAATTAAAAAAGATACAAAAATTAGGATACTTTAATATCGTTGACCAAAAATATTTGATCCAATTCTTAAATAAGTAGAATTATGTTGGGCTGCTTTTATATAATCTGATGACATGCCCATACTGAGATCTTTAAAATTATTAATTTTGTTAATTTTATCCATTTCCTCAAAATAACCTGAAGGGTCAATATCAGATGGGGGGATGCACATAAATCCTACTACGTTTAAATTAAGTTTTTTACAAATAATGACAAGATTATTACTTTCATTAATATCGACACCGGATTTCTGTGTTTCATCACCAATATTAACTTGGATAAAAATTTTAATCTTTCTTTTTGCTTTAAATTGTTCGTCAGCAATTTTTTTTGCAAGTTTCTCACTATCAACAGAATGAATATAATCAAATAATTTTACCGCAAATTTAACCTTATTAGTTTGTAGTTTTCCAATCATATGAAGTTGGATATCAGGTTTATTTAACTTTATATCTGTCCACTTATCTATCGCTTCTTGGACTTTATTTTCTCCAAAATCTAAATGACCATACTCAATTAAAGGAGAAATTTTATCTATTTTGAATGTCTTGGATACAGCAATAATTTTTGGTAGATTGCTTTCAGTTACATTGCTTAAACTAGATTTAAGTTGATTTTTTATTACAATTAGGTTTTGAACTGTTTTATGCATTCTAATTTAAATATAAAATATTACTTTATAGACAAATTTGATACAAAAAATATTGATAAGCTTGATAAACAAACTACTGTTATTTACAGAAATTATTCGTCAAAAGTCATGGATGAAGCTTTAATAATAAAAATTAAAAATTATTGTCGGAAAAAAAAATTGAAAATTATTCTATCAAATAATTTAAAATTGGCCATCAAGCTAAAGTTTGACGGAGTGTATATCCCCTCTTTTAATAAAAGTTTTAATCATCTTAATTATTCCCTGTATAAAAAATTCAAAATTCTTGGTTCAGCACACAATATAAAAGAAATCAGAATTAAAGAACTTCAAAAAGTTGAGAATATTTTTTTGTCATCTTTATTTAAAAAAAACAAAAACTATTTAGGAATAAATAAATTTAAACTATTTACTAAGTTAACGAAAAAAAAAATCGTTGCCTTGGGAGGAATTTCAAAAAAAAATTACAAAAAACTTCAGATACTAAATGATCCTGAATTTGCGGGTATCTCTTTTTTTGAATAAAAAAAAGGCCCCATAAATGGGGCCCTTTTTGTAATTTATATCTAACTAATTAGAATGCAAATGATGCACCTAAAGACCAGTATTCGAAGTCTTGGTTAGATGCAGTTCCGTGATCAGTGTTCTCACCATCTTTCATTGCAGCAGAAATTGTCATTCCACCCATTGTGTAAGAAGCGCTAATTGCAGTGTACTCAGCATCAACTTTTGAAGTACCACCTTCTGAAATTTCCTCTGCACCATAAGTGATTGATAGATCATCACTTACTGTGTAAGAAATCGCATAAGATGTCATTTCTTGATCACTTGTAGTAGTTTCTACATCATAATCATGATTTGATACTGTTGCAGTTACTGGACCATAAACATATGAAACATTCCATACTGTTTGATCACCAGATGCTGCAGTTGTAGCTCCAACTTCATCAGTTGTTGCATACTTAGCAGTCAAACCATCAAGACCAGTGTAGCTTACACCATAACCAGTTGCTGAAACTCTGTTCCCAGCTTGTGGTTGGTATGAGACGTTAATATCAAAACCATCTACCATTGAAGGCAATGTGTAGAATAAAGAATTGTTTCCTGGACCAGAGTCAGTAATTGCAGTTGCAGTTACAGCACCTCTTGAACCATCAAACGTATCCCAGATATCACCAGCAGCAGAACCATCAATTGATGAAGCTGCAGAAGATCCACCCTCTCCAGCAAACTTTAGAGTTCCTAGAGAATCTGATGAAACTGTAACAGAGTGACCATCAAAAAGTGATCCATCTGCTGCACCACCATTTGTAGCTGTAGTAGTAGCATTGTCAAATTCGTCAATTACGAAAGACAATGAAACATTCATACCGTTATCTAATTCGCCTGAACCAGAGAAAGTTAATTGGTTACCCATTGAGAAACCAGTTCCTTTGTTTAGACTTTCACCACTGTAACCTTCAGCAGTTATTGACGCTGAACCAGCCACTGACATCGAACCAGCGTGAGCTGATACAGAAACAAGTGAAGCTGCTAAAGCAGTCAAACCTATTTTTTTAAATTTGTTCATATTAATTACTCCTTTAATTTAATGTTAATTATTAATAATAAACATCACCCATATATCAGTAAGGATGTTCGATTTTTACTGATAAACCTCAATTTTTAGTTAAAAATCAAATATGTTGTATTTATGCAACACTTAATGCTATTTTTTCATATATTTTGGGAATTTTGGGGCTATGTTGTATAAATTAATTATTCAAAAAAATTCAACATGTTTATTTAAAAAATGTCGAAATTACTTATAAAATTTTCAAAAATAGCCGCTTTTATTGTCATTATTCCCATCATTCTTAGCGCATGTAAAAGTCCAGATGGTAAATTTAAATTACCAGGAGGTGATGCAAGAAAATTCCCTGCGGACCCAGCTAAAAGAGTTGAGCAAAATTTAAAACAAGGAAAAGGTTTTCAATTAAACGACGTGTTTAGTGGAGAAAAAAAAGGAGGAGTGTTTGATTTTGCAAGTTCTAATGAATTATGGAGAGCCTCTCTTGATGTAATCGATTTTATGCCACTAAGCTCTGTAAATTACAGTGGCGGAATTATTATTACTGACTGGTACTCAACTGATCAAAACTCAAATGAAAGTATTAAAATTTCAATAAGATTTCTTACAAACGAAATAAGGACCGACTCTTTAATCATAAAAGTTTTTAACAAACAATGCAATAACTTAGTTAATTGTAAGATTGCTGAGTCTGATGGCTTAATTGGTAAAGAGTTAAAAAGAAAGATTTTGAAAACAGCAACGTTATACAAAGAAAAAAAAAGTAATAAGGAATAGAAAAAAAATTCTATTAAATGCAAATTTATTAATCTAAAGTTTTGTGGAAAGATATAATTTTAAATTAACTGAAGATAAGTGGCAAAAATTATGGGAACAAGACAAAACTTTTGCAACTAAAATAAAAAAAAATAAAAAAAAATTTTTCTGTCTTGAAATGTTTCCATATCCGTCTGGCAAGATTCATATGGGACACGTCAGAAATTATACAATAGGTGATGTTCTTGCGCGCTATAAATCACTAGAAGATTATAATGTTTTACACCCAATGGGGTGGGACTCATTTGGTATGCCTGCAGAAAATGCAGCAAGACAAAATAATTTAGGCCCTAAAAAATGGACTGAGTCAAATATTGCGAATATGAAGACACAGCTAAAAAAATTAGGTTTATCAATAGATTGGGATAGAGAAATATCAACCTGTTCTTCAGATTACTATAAGCATCAACAAGAATTTTTTTTAGAACTTTATGACAAAGGTTTGGTTTATAGAAAAGAACAATACGTTAATTGGGACCCAGTGGACCAGACTGTCCTTGCTAATGAACAGGTTATTGACGGAAAAGGATGGAGATCTGGGGCGCTAGTAGAAAGACGTAAATTAAATCAGTGGTTTTTTAAAATAACAAAATTTTCAAATGAATTGTTAGAAGGTTTAGATAGCCTTGATGAGTGGCCCAATAAAGTTAAAATAATGCAAAAAAATTGGATTGGAAAATCATTTGGATGTGAGGTTATATTTGAGATTGAAAATTCAAATAATATTAGATCAATTAGTTGCTTTACAACAAGACCAGACACGCTATTTGGAATGTCATTTTTAGCTGTTTCTGTTGATCATCCCTTATCAAAATTTTATGAAAAAGATGAAAAATTCAAAGAATTTAAAAAACAATGCTCGTCTACCGGAACGACTGAAGAGTCAATAGCGAATGCAGAAAAAATTGGATTTAAAACTGATCTAGTTGCAGTTAATCCCCTAAATAAAAATTTAAAAGTTCCAGTATATTTTGCAAATTTTGTTTTGATGGATTATGGGTTAGGGGCTGTCTTTGGGTGCCCTGGGCACGATCAGAGAGATTTAGATTTTGCTTTAAAATATAATTTAAAAGTTACAGCTGTAGTTACACCTGATTTAGATAACAACAATTTTAAAATCAAAGACAAAGCTTATACTGGACCTGGATACATATTTAATTCATCTTTTTTGAATGGTTTAAAATGTCCAGGTGAGTCAATTATTAAAACAATCGAATATCTTGAAAAAAACAAACTTGGTATTAAAAAAATAAATTTTAGATTAAAAGATTGGGGAGTCTCTAGACAAAGATATTGGGGGTGTCCAATTCCCATAGTTTATGATGAAGATGGTAATGCGCACAAAGTTCCTAAAGAAATGCTACCAGTAGAATTACCAAATATTGAGAAACTGGAACCTACAGGAAATCCATTGGACAAAGAAATTGAATGGAAAAATGTTTCAATTGATGGAAAAAAATTTACAAGAGAAACTGATACCCTTGATACATTCGTGGACTCTTCTTGGTATTTTCTAAGATTTTGCTCTCCCCAAAAAAAAGACTACGGTTTTGATTATGAGGATACAAACTATTGGATGCCAGTAGACCAGTATATTGGTGGTGTGGAACATGCAATATTACACCTTCTCTATTCAAGATTTTTTATGCACGCAATTTCGTATGAAAATAATAAAATAGACTTAAGAGAACCATTTAAAGGATTATTTACTCAAGGAATGGTTTGTCATGAAACTTATAAAGATCCTGAAAATAACTGGATAAGTCCTGAGGATGTAGAAACGATAGAAGGTAAAAAAGTTCTTAAAAAAAATAATTCAATTGAAGTTAAAATTGGACCAACTGAGTCCATGTCTAAGTCGAAGAAAAATACAATAGATCCTGAGGAGATAATTATTAATTATGGCGCTGATGCTGTAAGATTGTTTATTTTATCTGATAGTCCACCTGAAAAAGATGTTCAATGGTCTGAGGAAGGTATTATTTCATCTTCAAAATTTATTCAAAAATTATGGACACTGCACTTAAAAGTAGAAAATGAAATACAAAAAAATCATTCAAAAGATAATGGAGAAAATTTGTTAAAATTTACAAATCAATTTATAAAAAAAATGACTAATAACTTAAATAACTTTAGTTACAATGTGATTATTGCTAATCTTCATGAAATGCATTCATTCTTAACAAAAGAAATTTATCATCAGTATACTTCTGCTTCACTTGTTGAAAATTATAAAAAAATTTTGATAACAGTCATGCCAATTATTCCACATTTTGCCTCTGAGTGTTTAAAACTTTTAAATATACAAGAAGATTTTAAATGGCCTGAATATGATGAAGAATTATTGAAAGAAGATTATGTTAACATAGTAATTCAAATTAACGGAAGAAAACGAGGACTTATTAAGGCTAAAAAAGATATTAAAGAAAATGAGTTAATCGAAGATATAAAGAACGAAAAGAATATAAACAAATATTTAGAAAATTCTGATATTAGAAAAAAAATTTATATTCCAAATAAAATAATGAATATTATCATTTAAAATGACAAAAAAATTTCTACTTATTATTTGCTTTTTTTTTAGTTTAACTAACTGTGGCTACTCTCCAATTTACTCGCAAAAAACTGACTCAAATTTTAGTATAACTAATTTAGAAATAGATGGAAATTTTCAAATGAAAAATATAATTGAGAGTAGATTAAATATGAGCTCAGTCAGAGATAGTAGTAAAAAATATGAATTAGAAATAAATACTTTTTACGATAGAGTATCTATAGTTAAAGACATGAAAGGTACTACAACAGATTTAAAGTTAGTTGCTAATTTAAATTATTCTTTAGTAAAAAGTGAAATTAATACAATGAATTTAAAAGAAAATGGCTCGTTTTCTGAAAGTATAATAATTAAGAAGAAAGAAAATAATTACGAACAAAACAATTACGAAAGAATTGTAATTAAAAGTTTGTCGGAACAACTAGCTAACAAATTAATTTTCTATCTATCTAACAATTAATGATATTAAAATTTTATGAAACCAATAAAATAAACCTTGAGAGGGATAAATTTATTTTATTTTATGGAAAAAATGAAGGTTTCAAAACAGAGTCTATTAAAAATTTAATTAAAGAAAAAAAAGAAATTTTTTCTTATGAGGAAAGAGAAATTTTAGAAGATACGAATAAATTCATTGAGAGCACATTATCCAAATCTCTTTTTGAAAGTGAAAAAATAATTATTATTAAAAGAGCAACAGATAAAATATTCAAAGTCATTGATGAAATTTTCAAAAAAAATATTGAAGAATTAATTATAATTATAAATTCCGAAAATTTAGAAAAAAAATCTAAATTAAGATCGCTATATGAAAAGGATAAAAAATGCATATGTATTGCTTTTTATCCTGATAATGAAGCTACATTATTAAAATTAGCTTATAGTTTTTTAAAAGATAGAAAAATTTCAATGTCCACTTCAAACATTAATTTTATTGTTAACAAATGTAATGAGGATAGGGGGAAATTGGTTAACGAACTAGAAAAAATTGAAAGTTTTAGTAAAAATCAAAAAAAAATAAGTTCAGAAGATATTGCCAAACTAATAAATTTAAACCAAAATCATAATGTCTCGGAGCTTGTAAATAATTGTTTGGCTAAAAATAAAAATAAAATAATACACATACTAAACGAAAATAATTTTTCAAATGAAGATTGTGTAGTTATTGCAAGAACCTTTATTGCTAAATCGAAAAAAATACTTGCTCTTTCTTATGACTATCAAAACAACAAGAATATAGAACAAACAATATCATCTGCAAAACCTCCAATATTCTGGAAAGACAAAGAAATAACTAAAAAACAAATTTACAATTGGTCGCCTGAAAAGATTAAAAGCCTTATTTATGAATTAAGTGCTTTGGAATTACTTGTAAAAAAAAATATTAATAGCTCTGTTAATCTAACAACAAATTTTATCTTGGAGCAAATCACTAATTAATTTTAATAGTTAGTTTTAATTATCTCAACAATTTTACTTAATTGATCTAGATCCTTATATTCAAAAGAAATTTTACCTTTATTATTTTTTTTATTTTTAATTTCAACATTTAAACCAACTTTGTTAACTATTGACATTTCTAAATGCATTATATTTGTATCTTTGGAATTGCTGGGTTTTTGTCGTTTATTTTTAAATAATTTTACAAAATTTTCAGATTGTCTTACTGAAAGTTTATTTTCAATTATTTTGCTTGCTACAAAAGTTGCATTATCTAATCCAACTAAAATTTTTGCGTGACCAGCAGATAATTTTTGGTTTTCTATTAATTTAACAACCTCGTCTGGCAAAGACAGAAGTCTAAGTGCATTAGCAATATAGCTACGACTTTTCCCAATAAATTTTGATACTTTTTCTTGATCATATGAAAATTCATCTATTAATTTTTTATATCCTTGTGCTTCCTCCAGGGGATTTAGATCGTGCCTTTGAACATTTTCAACTATTGCAAATTCTAGTGATTTTAAATCATCGGCCTTCGTTATTACTACAGGCACATCATGAAGCCCTACCTTTTGAGCTGCTAGCCACCTTCT
>TARA_B100001057_G_scaffold493513_1_pt1 | contig 9969 bp, 9 predicted proteins | sample TARA_B100001057 | Tara Oceans TARA_B100001057 (sample SAMEA2621839) | marine metagenome | biome: marine biome (ENVO:00000447); feature: surface water layer (ENVO:00002042); material: "saline water (ENVO:00002010), including plankton (ENVO:xxxxxxxx)" | depth 5 m | reverse complement strand
GTAGGTCAGCCTTTAAGAATAGCACTTGTTGGTTCTAGATTTGGACCTGGATTATATGACGTAATCATGTCATTAGATAAAGGCACTGTATTAAATAGGTTAAAAAAACTTATTTAAAAATGGTATATTAGTTAACAATGATTCACTCACAAAAAGTACAAGCAATCAGTTTATTTAGCGGAGCCGGTGGTTTAGATGTTGGCTGCAAGAAAAGTCGAGTAGAAGTAAAAGTCGCAATTGATAACGATCCTGACTCGGTTGAAACACTTAAGTTAAATCAAACTTCATTAAAAACTAGAATTCTTAACGAAAATTTAAAAGAATATAACCCGAAAAAAATGGAAGAATATTTAAATCAAAAAAAATTAATTATAATTGGTGGTCCTCCATGCCAACCTTTTTCAAAAAATGGTTACTGGATTACAAATAATAATAGAAAAATAACTAAAGATCCCAGAAACTGTTTAGATGATTTTTTTAAATCAGTTAGCCAACTAAATCCAGAGGGTTTTTTAATTGAAAATGTAGATAGCATTTTGCACCCTGTTAATAAAAAAGCAGTTGATAGAATTATTCATTTAACAAAAAAAAATGGTTATAAATTTAAAATGATTAGAACTAATGCTCTTGATTATGGTGTTCCACAAAAAAGAAGGAGAGTTTTCTTTATGGGCTCCAAAAAAGAGTTTATTAATGAACCTTTAGCTACCCACTATAATCCAGTAACAGACCAAGAAAATAAAAAAGGTTTAAAACAATACGAGTCTGTTGGAGTTCATATAAAAGAATTTGCTACCAAAAAATATGCGGAAGATTCAGAAAATACTTCACACGGAACTTATTATAATGAATTAAAAAAAGTTATGCCGGGTCTTAATTATTTATCTTTATGTGATGGAAAAAAATCTAATTTTAAAAAAAATACAAGATTTTGGAATTTTTTACTTAAATTGAAACCTAATCTACCTTCTTGGACAATCGCAGCTCAGCCCGGCCCTTGGGTTGGTCCCTTTCATTGGTCAAATAGAAGATTAAGAGTGCCGGAAATAGCAGCGATACAAACATTTCCTAAAAATTATAAATTTTATGGAAACCGAAGATCAATACAAAAACAAATTGGTAATGCAGTACCTCCATTATTAGGTAAAGCAATGGTCGAATACTTAGTTTCTAATATCTAGGTTCCTATAAAAATTTATAAAACTTTTATATTCGTGAATATTTATATTTTTAATTTGATCTAGATATAAATTAAAAAATTGCCCTTTAAAATTAATTGATACAGTTTCTTGTTTTATCAAGCTGTCTTTATACCTATAATGCTCAAACCCAGTCTCCTCAGTTCTTTTACAAATACTACTCCTGGTATAAAGTGATCTGTTTTTTGCTTTGGAACTAAATAAAAGTTTATTGTCCCAAGCAGCATATGTATTAGATTTTTTATGATAACCAATAATTAAAGCCCAATATCCCTGAAGATGATATGTTTTTAATTGTTCTCTGAATTTTTCTCCTACTTGTACCCTGTATTCGTCTTGATTAGTTCTATAAGCAAAGCCTATATTTTTTATACATAAAGAAAATTTATTATCTTTATAAAAAAATTTGAATGGATTACTCTTATTTTCAACTATTAATTTAGATTTTTTATTTTTTAAAAAACTTAAAATCGAGCTAGCAACCATAGTTTAATTGTAATATTAAATATAAATAAGTAAATGAATAAAATTTTAAGTTTATTTTCTGGCGCTGGTGGGATTGATATTGGCTTTAAAAGCAATTCTTTTGAGACTTATGCTGCTATAGATAATTGGGATATAGCATGTGACACGCTTAAGAAAAATAAGATTTCAAAAAATATCATTTGTTCAGATATTAAAGATATAAATTTTTCAAAGTTTAAAGGAAAGGTAGATATTGTTGTTGGAGGCCCTCCTTGCCCTCCTTACTCAAAATCAAGGTTTTATATAAAAAAGAAAAAAAGAGCATTAGAAGATGAAGATTCTTATACACTGGTATATTTTTGCAAAGCTTTAAAAATTATAAAGCCAAAAGTTTTTTTTTTTGAAAATGTTCACGGTTTTTTTTTTAAGCCTCATAAACCAGCTTTAGATTTTTTTGAAAGCGAATGTGAGAAAGCAGGTTATCATTTATCTTATCAAGTAATAAATTGTGCAGATTATGGTGTTCCACAAATTCGACAAAGGTTTATATGTGTTGGATCTCTAGAGAAGTTAGGAAAATTTGATTTTCCTGAGTCAACACACTCTAAAGTTAAAGAAAGTAATTTACTTTTTAAAAAATCCAAATGGGTTAATTGCAAAGAGGCAATTGGTGATTTAGATACAAAATTACCTGAAGACAGAAAAAAATTGGCTGGCTCAAAGCATAAACATTTACTCAAAATTATCCCTCCTGGTGACAATTATCTTTTTTTCACTAAAGAAAGAGGCTATGCCAAACCTAAATTTAAGTGGAGATCAAGATATTGGTCTTTCTTATTAAAACTTTCTCCTAAAGAACCTTCTTGGACAATTCAAGCTAGTTTTTCTAATAACATGGGTCCTTTTCACTGGAGAAATAGATTTTTAAGAATTAACGAAATTAAAAGAATTCAAACATTTCCTGATAATTATAAACTTAGTGGTGATTTTAAAGATCAATGGAGGTTAATAGGAAATGCTGTACCTCCATTACTTGCAAAAGTAATTTCAAGGGAAATAAAAAAACAATTTTTTTAAATTATTTTAAAAAACTATAGTTAGAAAAATTTTTTATGCTTTCAGAACTATCTAAGTTTGATTCAAATTTAATTTTTTTTAAACCATACATTGGTGTTTCTTTTATTCTAGGCACGTTTAATGAGTCATAAAAACTTATATTATCTTTGGCATATTTATAGCTATATTTAAATCTTTCAATTTCTCCTTGAGTTTTATTTGCTATAATAATTCCAAAATTTTCATTTAATTTTTGTAGCAAATCTTTGTTTTTAATTTTTTTTTCTATTTTTTTTTTTAGATGTAATATTGAAAAACCTGATCTTTGTTTTTCTAATTTTATTGAACAAATTATAATTTTTAGATTTTTCGAATTTAATTGATCATAAGAAAAGATATGCTTTCTATCATTACGTGTTGTGGCCTTTGTTTCCAAAGCTGTATTATCGACAAAGAAATCAAATAAATCATTTTTTTCATTATGCCAGCCACTTAATAAAGTTTCAGTTGATTTCAAATAATCTATTGTAAATAATTCTCCCCATAATCCCATAATATCATAATCTTTATTGGCTGAAATTTTTTCAAAAAGTTTAATTAATCTCTTTGTTAATTCATCTATTTTTTTTTCAGAAACTGTTTTAGTGATGTTTTTAATGATGTTTTCTAATGACATCAAAAATAATTCTTGAGTACTTTCACTATTAGAGAGACACTTGATTATTGAATACATTTTTTTACTTTTTTTATTATTTAATTTAACTGTACAAAAAACTTTGTGTTTAATAATTAAATTAGTAAGGCTTTCTCCTTTGCCTTTCGGCTCAGTTGAACTAATCAAAATTGTTACTAAACCTTGATAATTTACTCCAATTAAGTGATTAGAATTAGCAGTTAATTTTACTGAATTGAATATGTTAGGATTTTTACCCAAAGGTTTTTTTAATTTTTTGAACTTACTGATTAAACTCATTTTCTTTTGTTTACACTAATTGTACTTGGCATAAAAATAGATCTTGGCATAAAAAAACTTACATATGGAACTTTTGTTGCAATTTTCTCACCAGTTCCATTGAGTCCACTTGTAATTGTTAACTCATGAATTTGAATCGAGGGGTTGTTTAATGCTTGTTCATCATTACTTACTCCTTTTAAAAAATCCCAATGAACTCTTCTATCGCCTGGAAATAGTGTTTTATCCTTATGAAAATTATCTTTAAATTTTGGACTTTCACCTGATGCAGTTGTTACTCTACCTTCAGCGATTTCATCTATCTTTTTAAACTCTTTATTTGAATAGGGTTTTCGAAAATTCTCTTCCCCATGATTAAATATGAATATTGGACATAATATTTTTTTCCTATCCTCCAATAATTTTTTATGAGATTTATCATCATCATTTTTATTAGGAATTGGATCTAAAAAATTTCTGAATAGGGTCAATACAGGCACTATTCTATCATAATCTCTTGGATCAAATTTCAATTGTGTCAAAAATTTCATCGCTTCATTCAAAGTTAAGTTCTTTATAACGCAAATATTTTGATTTTTTACCCAAGGATGCTGATTAGAAATATCTGTTATTTCACTTAGTTTCTTTGTATTTTTTAATATATTTGAATCTGTTGTTAATACTTCATAAATTTTTTTATTAATATCAAGATCTAGTTTGTTCAATAAATGGGAGTATCCTGATCTGATAGAAATTTTGTAAGGCTCAGACCTGCTGATCAGATAACTATCACTTAAAAGACCCGGTCTAGCTATTTTATATTTTCCCCTTCCTTCACCAAAGAAAGTTGGTTGCCAATTTTTCAAATTTTGCTCTGAGTCTGTTACTAGTCTTAAGTGTTTCATATTTAATTCATTCATTTCATATTCAGCCTCAAAAAAATTTAGATTATCGTTAGTCATATAGATTCTTAAAAATTCAGAATTATTACCTTGGTATCCAAAAAATCTTCCTCTTTGTGTTATTGTTGCCTCCTGTCTCGTTCCTATAGATCTACTTAAATAAGTGACTGTTAGGCCTCTTACAGTTAAACCTCTATCTAATCCTGCGCCGCCAACTAAAATGTTTGCATATCGTTTATAATCCACTTCTGGAATTCTTCCGTATTGCGCATTAAATAATACAGGCGTTCTGTATAAACATTTAGAACTTCTAAAATTTTTCCAAAATTTGTCGTCAGGGTCCGGAATTTTCTTTTCTAAATAATTATTTATATATCTAATATTTTCTTTTACTTTTTTTTCTAAATCTCTGAATTGATCGCTTTTTCTATCATTAATAGCTATATTTAATTCATCTTGTAATCCTTTTATCCAATTTAAATAAATTTCATGAATATTTCTCTTTTGAGATGGATGAATAATCATAGACATATTTTGCTTTAAACGTCCTGCATCTTTTCCTAAATACATTGCTCCTGCCACGCAGGTTAAAAAATAAATATATGCATCTTGAAAAGACTCTGGTCTCCTTCTCTCTTCTTCATATTCTGATATATTATCTTCAACTTCTCTTACAAATCTGTTGATTTTAGTTTGTTTAGAAAAGAAATATTCTAGTCCTGTATATTTTTCACCTGGTTCTAAGACTCTTCCAAAAGAGGGCCTCAAGTTATTAAATGTGCTTATTAATAATGTTTCATTCGGTGTAGCAGAATATCCTAGATAAGAATGAAATTTAAAAAGTTTTCTCAAATTGGTAATTGCTATATGTGTTGCGGTCCCAAGTAATTGAAGGTTTATTTTTTTACCAATACAGTTTTCAAATGGTTCGATTTGAAGCTCTGGATTTATTTCGCACAATTCATCTACTGTTAAATTAGCATTTTCAGCTATACTTTCTATGCTATCACTTTGTTGAATTTCATAAAGTTCTGACTCATTTTTATTTTCTGGATCATTTTTAGAAGCTCTTGTATTCAAAGAGTGATGATCGCTCTCATCATCAATTATTAAAACTGGGATTTTATTAAATTTTTCTGTATTTCCTGCGCAAACTTCACTGAAAAGCTTTGTAATATTTCGAATTCTTGATGGATTTTTCATAGATAGTATTACCAAAGTATTTGTATCTTTTTCCTCAAATTCATCATCAAGCCAATCTTTTAAATTGCCATTCAAAATATCGAAATTTGTAGGAGTATTAACTTTAAGTTCTCCAACGTTTCTTAAAACTTCGAATCTTCTATCCTCTAAAACACCTTTTAATCTTCCAGTATTTTGGTCAACAAGTGGTCCAACATAACCAGTTAGTAATATTAAAATTTTGAAGTTGTTGTCTGTTGCTAAGTGAAAAACTGCTTCCATAGAAGTTGTTTTTCCACTTTGTATTTGTCCAAACCCTACACCTGTTGAATCTAAATTAACAACTTTTGGTTTATTTGGGTTAATACATCTTCCAAGTAGATATATGGTGTCTTCCTCTAAATTCTTTTTATCTTTATCTGAAATTTCATCTTTGGATTTTAAATATTCTTTGAATAAATTACCGTCTCTTAATGGCGTCCAAGTTTGTATAAGATCTTGTTCGTTTTGGTTTTTGATCTGTTCGTCTATTTCAACTACGATATTTTTATTCATATTATTCATTAATTAATCGTGGGTGGGACAGAGTCAATAATTGCATTTATGTACTCTCTTACCATATGAGTTCCTAAGAAACCTCTTTGTTTACCAATTATTTCAGCAAGAACAATGTAGCATAAAAGCGAAATCATACCTTCAATTTCTTTTTCGTCATTCCCAAAATATTGTGAACTAAATCCTTTGTTCATCATAATTTGAATTTGAATATGCTTGTTTTTTTTCCCTTTTTTATCAAAACTAAAATCAAGCCATTTTTTATTTTCAACATCTTTGTCATTGTTAAGAATTACATCAATTGTCCAGGCCTCTCCTTGAAAGTTAATTTTTTTTGATTTAATTTTTGTTGGTTTAGATAGTGGTCTTGGTAGTTCTTTTTGAATTTGTAAAATCTTTTTTGTTTCAACCTCCTCTAATACAGACATTGCTTTAGAAAGTTGAACCATTGATGAACTGCCTGCTTTTTCATAAGTAGATCTAATTTCAGGAGTATGAATTTCTTTTCTGAACCTATCCGCTTGTCTTATTATAGGCATGTCATCTGAGTCTAGTACTGATTTTAATTTTGTAAGAAACGCTTGTTTGTCATCCTCTGACCAATTTAAATTATCTTTTGTATGAGTCACTTCCATACTATCGTCGAAATGTATTTCACCAAATAACCTTCTTGCTATAGAGGAACCTTCTTGTCTTATTATTTTTAATGGTCTCCATGGCTCATCATCACTTCCAAACAATAATCTATTTCGCCTAAACACAGCGAAACCCGCGTTCTTATTTCCAGGGTCCGCTATTGCTGCATAGCCATGAATATTGTGCCTTTTACCATTAATTGTAAAATTAAAATCAAATTTTTTAAACCAAGTTCTTTTTTTTGGATTAATAATATCATCATCTAAATCTTTATAGCTGGGGGCTTTTAAAATAGGAAAACTTTTATATTTTAATAATGATCCATTGTATCTTATTTCAATTTCATTTTTCTCTATAAAAGCTCTATACATAGAAGCTAAATGATCTTTAATTCTTTCTACACTTCTTCCTCTAGGATTATGATTAAGATCTTTAAGTGTTACAATTGTAAAATGTGAGTTTTTATTGATGCTTGATTTTTTATAAGAAAGCCTTTCACTTTTATCCTTTGTGATTTTTTCTATGTCAAACTTTGCTTCTGTAGCAAAATCTTCTCCTATTGCTTTTGATTTTACTGTCCATAAATTTGAAAACCAACATGCAGCTGTTTTCATCCCCATTCCAAACTCTGATAGTCCGGTTTGTTTTTTTGGTCTCATAGCTGCTTGAAAAGCCCTTTCATAATTTTCTTCATTAATACCTCCAGCATTATCTTTTATTTCAATAACCGCTCCACTGACGTAAATATCAATTTTTAATTTATAGTTGCTATGTAATCTTTTAAGTTTAATTTTATTGTCTAAATAGCTTTGAATTGAATTATCTACAAATTCTGCAGTTGCGTGCCAAGGTGTGTAGTTGATTGCAGAGAGAATAGATAAATAACCAACTCCTGGTCTTATATTGATAGTATTTTCTTTAATTCCCATTGTTTTTTTCTACACTCTACTAATTTGCATCAAATATTTAATAAAATAATATAGAGCTAATGTATCTTTTGCACAATAATCAATTAAAAGTTTTATTTGTTTTTCAATTTCAGATTTTATAGTTTTTGGGTCAGTGCAAATTAACCAGGATAATCCAGCATCTGAACCACCTGCTAAACCATCCTCTTGGTCGTAACTAATATCACATCCTGGTACAGCTTTTATGATTGACTTGATTGACCAAGAGCCATTCATTAATGGAGAGTAAAAATTCTCTCTAGAAAGTGTTAAGCTGTTTTCTATTCTTTTAATTAAATTATCAATGTCTTTTATCAAATCTTTGCAATTTTCTTTTTTTTTTAATTGATTTAAAACTGAAATTTCATAGTCACTATGAGCAAAAATTGTTCCTTCTTTTCCTGCTGCATCCAATAAACTGACAATAAATTGTCTTTCTATGTCTTGATCATTAAATTTTAAAAAGGATTTACCTGTACTAACTTCTTGATTTAAAGACTCCCATTTATGCAATGACCATTGAAATGGTAACGGAGGATGATAAGGTTTAGTTCCTATTATAATTGGTACTCCTTGCATGGCTGTTTCAAAATCTATAAAATAATATGGAAAACTAAATTTTTTAAATATATTTTTTAAATCTTTGCTAATCCAGCTTTTGTTATTTTTATGTGAGTCTTGAATAATTTTTGGAAAATTTTCTGCATAACCTTTACGTTTTTTTTTTAAATATTCTTTAGGAACTTTTTGTAAATCTATAGTTTTCTCTTTTTCCATATAGTTTTTTAAATTTTTATCATTAATTATGTAGGGTATAATAGTGTAAGGTGTTATATTAGATTTTGGAAGTAAAGAACTACACCTAAATTGAAAATCACATGAGTAAGGTTTGTTGCAATGATCTCCCATTTTTATATTTGGAGTAAGTGAATTCTTAATACTTAAGGGTTTTAGTTCTTGAATATATTTTATAACATCCTCTTCTTTGACCTTTTGAGTAATGTCATTTTCATCATTAATTAACCCATCGTAATCATCCTTTTTTTGAAGAATAAAATCACCATTAACATGAATTAATTTTATACCTATTAATTCGTATCCAAGTTCTTTTAAACAAGTTCTAACAATAAAAGATTGAATACTTACATCGGAAATGTGTTCATCTTTAACTTTTGTTGATGATTTTGCCTCTAATAGTTCCCATCCATTTTTTTTTCTAATTAAGACATCTACTCTTACTTGTGTATTTAAATATTCGAATGCTCCTTCGAAAATTATATTTATATCTTTTGAATTGATTGCATCTTTGGTTCTGTTTATCACATTTGCAAATTCATTGGTTAAATCTAAAATTTTTTTATTATTTTTAGAATAATTCTTTATAACTTGTGCGCCAAAACGATTGCCTATTTCAATGGTAGCTTTCCGTTCTTTTTTTTTTATCGGTTCGTGAATTTCAAACCAAAGTTTTTTGTGACACTGCAGCCCACTTTGGATTTTACTTTTAGTTAAATAATCATATTTTCTTGGCATAAGAAAATTTCTTAATAAATCTTTGATACGTATCTAGCTAAAATAGGCTTGGTTGAGCTTTCTGACATAATATCGATCTTGCCGTTTTGATGGTAAAAATATACCCTGTAAAAATGAAGGCCATCTTCGTGGTCGTGAACTTCTTCAACTCTAATTTCTTTGATTTTCTCTAATTTATTCTTCTTCATACAATTTAATTACCTTATTTTTAGGTTTTAAAGACTCCAATTGCAATTGTAATATCTCCAATTGCTTTTCTAATCTTATTAGTCTTTGTTTTGTCTTGATATAATCTGTAACGAAAAGATCGCCTTCAGAAATTGATTTTTGTTTGAGTAAGTAAAAGTCAGCAGATTTCATATTTAGCCTCCTTGTTGGTTTTCAACAAACTAATATTACTAAAACCTAATATAAACATTGATTTTATATTTTCAAGCTATCAATTATTTTTTATCTTCATAATTGCGTTTAATCGAATTGTTAATTATATTATTTTTATGAGTTCTTTTGATGATAGAAAAAAAACATTTGAAAAAAAATAT
>TARA_B100001057_G_scaffold488554_1_pt1 | contig 9972 bp, 10 predicted proteins | sample TARA_B100001057 | Tara Oceans TARA_B100001057 (sample SAMEA2621839) | marine metagenome | biome: marine biome (ENVO:00000447); feature: surface water layer (ENVO:00002042); material: "saline water (ENVO:00002010), including plankton (ENVO:xxxxxxxx)" | depth 5 m | reverse complement strand
CATATCAACTGCTCACAAGCAAAGTTTGGATGTCTTGAAAAAGACCAGAGACCAGTTGTAACAAAACCCCTTTTATAGTCTCCATCTAACTTCTCATTATTTCCTATTCTTCGATACTTTTCAGTCTGGAAATCGTATTGCTGTTGATCAGAGATATATTGAATAACTATCAGAGCAAACATAAATCCTCCAATAAGATAGTCATACATACCGATTGGTTCTGATCCCTGCCATGCAGCTAAAATTGGTAATGAGAACAGAAAAATTAGCCCCATCTGGTAGAGACAGATAAAGAATAGATTAAAAAGACCCCACGTAAATCTAGAGGATAGAAAAGGTATTGATGCCTTAACCTCAACCCACCTGTAATCTTCCTCTCCCTTCCAGAAGTATATGCTGAAGCCACCCCTTCTACCAAAATTATAAGTTAATCTAGCTCCCCAACACGTTACCAAAATCGCCATCATAACCATCCTATCATCAAATCCCGATGCATTTGCAAAGTACCATACATACGCGATGGGTATTAGGCTCCAAAACTTATCTACTTGACTATAATTTTTTGCAAGTTCGCTAACAACAAAACAGTATATCGCAGATCCTAAATAAAGTTTTGTCATTGTCAAAAGTGCTGCGTACTGCTCATCGGTAAAGGAAGTATCGAACACATCAGTTCCGAATGTAATATATACGAGAGCGCATAAGGTTACTACTAAAAATATTGCTTGTTTTGCTACCATCTAACTATCTTTTTATTATTTCGTTGAATCTCATTAATGAGTTTAATTTTATCAAAAAAAATCTATGACATAAATGATGTACCTAAAAAGACAGGCATATATTATTTCATAGACACTAACAATATACCTATATATATCGGAAAAAGTTTAGATTTAAATAAAAGAATATCGCAACACTTAAATTCGAAATCTTACAAGTCAGATAAAATCAGATTGAGGTTTAATCATATAAGATATCTTGTCACAAGATGTGAGTTAATTGCTCTTTTGATTGAATCACAGGAAATAAAAAGGAACAGACCAATACTAAATAAAAAGTTAAGAAAAAAAAAGAGGGCAATCCATATCAAAAAATATGAGGATGAAAACGGATACTTTGGATTGAAAATAACAAAAGAAATACACAATAGTATAACTAGCTTTAAATCCACTAAATCAGCAAAATCTTTTATCGAATACATATCCCATAAGTTCAAATTATGTAAAAAGATTAATAATATATTTAAGCACGAGTATTGTTGCTTCTCTATATCTTCTAAATCAAAAACTCAAGAATGTCTTTGTGAGGAAACTGTAATTGATTACAATAATAGATTTGATGAAATGATTAAGTCTCTAACATTACCAAATAAAAGTTTTGCAATAATTAATAAGAAACATGGTAAACCTTATCCATTTGTGTCCGTAAAAAATGGTGTGGTTGAAGGATATGGATTTACTCAAAATAAATCACTCCTAGACAACAGAAGTCAAAAAAAATTAGATTTTGTCACTAAAGATGAAGTTATAATTGTAAAAAATTTTTATAATAAACATCAAAATAATTTAGAGTTAAAGATAACAGAATGATAAGCTATAATAAGATTGAAAAGACCTTTACACTTAAAACAAAGCAAAAACTACCTATCACCTTATCTAAAAGTTGGGATTTCTTCTCTTCTCCAAAGAACTTATCCAAAATAACACCATCACACATGAACTTTAACATCTTAACTGATTTTGGCAAAATGTATGAGGGACAAATTATAAAATATAGAGTCTCACCATTTCCTTTTTTTAGAGTTGGGTGGACAACTAAGATCACAAGTGTAGAAAAACCTTTTTCATTCACTGATAAACAGATATCTGGACCATTCAGCTTGTGGGAACACGATCATATTTTCGAAGAAACTAGTAATGGTATATATGCACATGATGTTGTAAAATATAAGTTGCCTCTTGGATTTTTAGGAAGACTGTTTGGTGGCAAAATAATCATGTGGCAACTGAATAAAATATTTGAGTTTAGAAAAAAAATATTAAATAAATTATTTGTAAAATGAGTAGAGCACTTATAATCGGAGGAAGCAGAGGAATTGGTAACAACATAATAAAAGAACAACTAAGTCTTGGGAAAGAATGTGTCAGCATATCTAGAAATAGTTCTGGAATACATGATAATCTCCTACAAGAATTTAACGTTGATGTAACATCTGGAGAACTACCAGATATTGATAATATAAATTCTATAGTTTACTGTCCAGGATCAATTATACTAAAACCTTTCAGCCAAATTACGGAGGATGATTATAAAAATGATTTTGAAATTAATGTATTATCAGCCATCAAGTGTATAAAGAAATATATAAATACAATAAAATCATTCGAAAATGGTTCAATTGTATTATTTAGTACTGTTGCTGTAAATCAAGGGATGCCTTTCCACTCATCAGTTTCAGTCGCAAAAGGTGGTGTCGAAGGACTTTCTAAAACACTTGCAGCTGAGTTTGCTCCTAAGGTGAGGGTAAATTGCATTGCCCCAACACTAACAAAAACAGACCTTGCTAGTAGAATATTAAGGAATGATAGGATTGAAGAAAATATTGCAAATAAACACCCCCTAAAAAGAATATGTGATGCAGAGGATATTTCATCAATGGCAACTTTTCTAATATCAGAAAAAGCTAAAAATATAACTGGTCAAATTTTAAGAGTTGATGCGGGGATGTCAACATTAAAAATTTAAAATGCAGATTATTGATAGTAAAAAAATATCAGAGTATAAAAAGCTCTACAGACTAAACCTAATAAACAGCATTACAGGATTCAAGCCCGCTAATCTTATTGGAACTAAATCTGACAGTGGCGTTTCTAATCTTGCAATTTTTAGTTCAGTAGTACACCTTGGCTCCAAGCCTCCTTTAATTGGTATTATTACACGACCCAATACAGTGCCAAGAGATACATATAAAAATATTATAAGTAATAAGTTCTATACCATAAATCATATTTCAAAAAATATGGTGGAGAGAGCACATTTCACTTCCGCTAAATTCAATGAAGACGAATCTGAGTTTCATCATTGTAATTTTGAGGAGGAGTATATTAAAGATTTTGATGCACCTTTCGTAAAAGAAAGTAAAATTAAGATTGGAATGGAATTAGTTGAAGAAAAGCAAATTGATTATAACGATACAATATTAATTGTTGGTGCGGTTAAAAATATAATCATCGATGAAGATACCTTGGAAGAAGATGGTTCTGTTAATTTAGGAAGAGATGAAACTGTTTGCATATCAGGACTTGACACATATTACGAGACAAGTAAAATTTCAAAATATCCTTACGCAAGAAAGGACAATTTACCCTTCTAATGAAAAAAACATTTCTACCTTCCAAAATATGTGAAGTATGTAATAAACCTTTCTTATATAGAAAAAAGTGGAGAAATTGTTGGGAAGAGGTCAAGTACTGCTCTGAGAGATGCAGAAAAAATAAAAAACAAAAAGCACTAGTTTAATATGACTAAAAAATCAATCTTTTGGCATAGGAGAGATCTGAGGTTACATGATAATCATGGACTTTTTCAGGCTTTGAAAGACAGCGAAGAAGTTATGCCAATTTTTATCTATGATAAAAATATAATTAATGAACTTGAACCAAATGATCACAGAATAAAATTCATAAATAGACACATAGATTTGATGAATAGTGAATTATCTAAGATTGGTAAAAAAATATTTACATTTTTTGGGGATCCATTATCAATTATTAAAAAATTAAAATCGTATTACAATTTTGATACACTTTACTATAACAAAGATTACGAGCCATATGCAATTGAAAGAGACAAAAAAATCTCAGAGTATTTGTCTAGGAATAATTGTTCATCACAGTCATTTAAAGACCATGTGATTTTCGAACAAGAGGAAATTGTAAAAGACGATGGAAAACCATATGTTGTCTATACTCCATTTTCTAGGAGGTGGCTATTACATTTTGATGATGAAATGACAAAACCTTATGATTCGAAATCATTACTTGAAAAATTTATAAATCAAGAGGAGTTTAACATAACACTGGAAGACTCAAAAATTGTTGATAAAGCAATAACTCCAATTGATTTTAATCTTGACGATGATTTAATAGATAATTACGATAATAATAGAAATTTTCCTTGGATTAAAGGAACAAGTAAAATCGGTGTTCATCTACGGTTTGGTACAAAAAGTATAAGAGAAATCGTTAAGGTAGGATTAAAAAGTTGTGATAACACTTATCTCAAAGAGCTTATTTGGAGAGAATTCTTTATCCAGATACTATACCATTTTCCAACAACAGTAAATAAAAGTTTTAAAGAAAAATACGAAAGAATAAATTGGAGAAATAATATGGAGGAGTTTGATGCTTGGTGTAGTGGAATGACTGGATATCCAATTGTTGATGCTGGAATGCGAGAACTAAATTCAACAGGTTTTATGCATAACAGAGTAAGAATGATTGTTGGCAGCTTCCTGTGTAAACATTTGCTCATTGACTGGAGACTAGGTGAGGAGTATTTTGCTAAAAAATTATTTGATTTTGAGAAGGCCAGTAATATTGGTAACTGGCAGTGGGTTGCCGGGTGTGGTGTAGATGCGGCACCCTACTTTAGAATATTCAATCCATATGAACAACAAAAGAAGTTTGATAAAAATACAGAATATATTAACAAGTGGATACCTGAACTTAACCTTTCAAACTATCCTGAAGAAATAGTGAATCATAAATATGCTAGGGAGAGGTGTCTAGCAACTTATAAGGAGGCACTTCAATGAAAAGAGAAATTTCATTAATTTTTCCAAATCAACTGTTTGAGGAATCAGTTATTCATGACCTTAAGCTTGATACATATGTAATTGAAGAAAACCTTTTCTTCAGACACTTTAACTTCCACAAACAGAAATTACTTTTTCATAGATCTTCAATGTTGCACCATAAAAATTTTCTAGAGGATTTAGAGATAAAAGTAAATTATATTGAATCATCTGAGGAGATATCTGACGTAAGAAAATTTATTTTATCTCTTGAAAATGACGTAGATAAAATACACCTCATAAATCCTATCGACAATTATCTAGAGAGAAGAATAAAAGCTTCATGTAAGAAAAAAGGAATTCAAAGCGTATTATATAATAACCCTTCATTTATAAATAATGAAGAGCTCATGAAAAAATTTTTCAGAGAAGACAAGAAGAAATTTTTTCACATGAATTTCTACAAAAAACAAAGAATTGATTTAGGAATATTAATTGAAAATAGTAATCCAGTGGGTGGAAAGTGGTCATTCGACGAAATGAATAGGATGCGGTTTCCAAAAGACAAAGAGCCACCAAAATTATCTTACCCAGAAAAAAATAAAATTTATAAAGAAGCAAAAGCTTATGTAGAAAAAGAATTTGAAGATAACGTTGGTGAACTAAATGACCACATTATCTATCCATTTGACTTTGAGAATGCAAAAAAATGGTTTAAAGATTTTTTAAAAAATAGATTTCATGATTTTGGCCCTTATGAAGATGCTGTTGTCAAAGATGAGAGAGTTTTAAATCACAGTCTTCTCTCTCCTCTCTTAAACTCTGGGTTATTGAGTCCTAAATTTATAATTAACGAGTCCATCAGCTTTTATAAAAAACATAATATCCCTTTAAATTCATGTGAAGGATTTATCAGACAAATTATTGGTTGGAGAGAATTTATAAGAGGAGTTTATGAGGTAAAAGGATCTTATGAGAGAACTCATAACTTCTGGAATTTTTCTAGAAAAATTCCAAAATCATTTTATAATGGTACAACTGGTATAGAGCCTGTTGACGATTCTATCAAAAAAGTCATTAAATCAGCGTACTCACATCATATCGAGAGACTGATGGTGATTGGAAATTTCATGTTACTCTGTGAATTTGATCCTGATGAAGTTTACAGATGGTTTATGGAATTATATATAGATGCTTATGACTGGGTTATGGTACCAAATGTATATGGGATGAGTCAGTTTGCTGATGGAGGTTTAATGTCTACAAAACCATATATAAGTGGGAGCAGCTACATACTTAAAATGAGTAATTATAAAAAAGGTGAATGGTGTGAGGTTTGGGATGGTTTGTTTTGGAATTTCATGAATAAACAAAGAGATTTTTTTATAAAAAATCCTAGGATGAGAATGCTAATAAGTTCATTTGATAAGATGGATCAATCAAAAAGAAATATTCATCTTGAAAATGCTGAATCTTTTTTAAAAAAACTTGACAAATGAAAAAGTCTATATACTGGTTCAGAAAAAATTTAAGATTACGAGATAATCCATCTCTATTCAATGCAATTAAAGATAATGATGAGATTATATTCATCTATATATATGACTTACAGACATACAATCCGAAGGGGTTAGACATTCATGAAATTGGAGATTTCAGAAAAAAGTTTATGATGGAATCAGTATTAGACCTTGAAAAAAATTTAAAATCTAAGAACATACACCTTCATACATTTGAAGGAGATAAATTCAAAGTTTTAGATGAGATCAAAAGCTCTCATGGCATAAATACCATTTACTGTTCTAAGGAGGTTGGTTGGTATGAGGAGCAGGATGAAAAAAAATTAATTGAAAAAAATTTTGAATTAATTATGTCTGAAGATCCTCATCTCATTGAAGAGAGAGAGATTCCATTTAACCTAGATAACTTACCACTCATTTTTACTCCCTTTAGAAAAAAGGTTGAAAAAAATTCAAAAATTAGAGACGAAATACGTGAACTACCAAGTGTTAAAAAAGCTATTGTAAATACTAAACTTAAATTTTTATCAAAAATTGAAGTAAATAATATAATTAATCACTCTAATACGGCTTATCCTTTTGAAGGCGGTGAGAAAAATGCATTAGAGCGATTAAAATCGTATTTGTGGGAATCTAACAATATTACAAAATACAAGGAAACAAGAAATGGTCTAATTGGTACCGAATATTCATCAAAATTTTCTGCTTATTTATCGACTGGGTCCATATCACCGGTAACCATTTATCATGAAATTAAAAAATTTGAAAGAGAGGTTAAAAAAAACTCGTCTACATACTGGCTTATTTTCGAGTTAATGTGGAGAGAATTTTTTAGGTATGTGTCCAAAAAGGGCAAAAAAAATATCTTTATGATCAATGGTATAAATGGAAATATTTTCAATAGAAATTTTAATTCTGATATAAACCTTTTCAAGAAATGGTGTAATGGCGAGACAGGACAGGAATTTATTGACGCAAATATGTCAGAGCTAAATTCAACTGGATTTATGAGTAACAGAGGGAGACAAAATGTAGCTAGTTACCTAATTAATGAGTTAGACCTTAATTGGACATGGGGTGCTGCATATTTTGAAAGTAAACTTATTGACTATGATGTGGCAAGTAACTGGTGTAATTGGATGTATATGGCTGGAGTAGGAAACAATGTAAGAAATTGGGCATTTAACCCTTCTAAACAATCTGAGATGTACGATAAAGGAGGAAAATTTAGAAGTCTGTGGTTAAATAAAAAATTAAGGCAACAAATTATAGAGTTTTAGAGTATAAATAAGACTAGAGAAATTTTTTCTCACTTAAAATGATTTAAATTATAGTTATGTTTAAATTTATAAAGCTTTTTAGACCATTAGAATTAGTTTTACTTATTCTAGTTTTGTTTACAATTGTAATATCAGAAGTATTTTTTTTCAATGATGAACCATTGAAAGCTGTATTTCTTGGTCTTTGGGCACCAACTATTCTTCTTTTTATTTTGGTTTTTAACCAAAAGAAGAAAGATTTGTAGAAGTAAACTAACTATGTCTGATTTTTTAACTGATAATTTAATTCTTATCTGGGCAGGTATTGTATCTGTCTCATTTATTGTCTGGATCCTACTTACAGCAAAAGAAATGAATGATATCGTAGATAAAAGAGAAAAGAAATGAACGCACACAACGCAAGTTTAATAAACGCTATCCTTTTAATTACGATGGGTGGTTGGGGATATTTTGAGTCTGGGTCTCCTACTTCTCTAATTCCAGTTGTGATTGGAGTATTATTAGTCCTTCTAAACAAAGGAATCAAAACTCAAAACAAAGTCGTGGCTCATATAGCAGTGTTAGTTACTTTATTAGGTTTTGCACTTGTTATGCCTCTTATGAGAGCTATGGAAGATGGAAGAACCGAAGCCACTTTAAGAATTCTTATAATGCTCAGTTCTACTGTGTATGCTATGATTTTCTTTGTTAAAAGTTTCATAGACGCAAGGAAAAAGTAAATTACTTTATTTAATTTGCGTAGTTATGAATAAAATATTTATTCCTCTTCTACTGCTCTGTAATTTCCTATACGCTCAAGATAACGAAACAACAAAATGGGTAGCTCCCTGGGGAAATGATATAAATGGATCTGGAGAATCCTTTAAGCCATATAAGACTATAAAGAAGGCTTTATCAGTTTTAGATTCAGGAACAATAATGTTTAGTCATATTGATAAAATAAGTACGTTCAGAGAAGAAGTTGTCATAGATGGTAAAGAAAATATCACAATCAAAGGGTACGAAGCAGGAAATTTAGGTAACAGATATATAATTTTTGACGGCACAACTGATCTAAGTGAATATAACTGGACTGATCAAGGAAATAATATTTTTAAAACTACTATTGACACTTCCATTTGGCAACTATTCATAGATGGTAAAGAAATGGTAATGGCCAGGTGGCCAAATGCTCAGTTCAGTGACAAATCAATCTACAGCTGGGATACTTGGGCAGAAGGAGATGAGGCAAATAGTATGAATGGGATGTTAGTCTTTGATAATACCAAATCTTTTTACTCTAGTTTAGACTATACTCTTGATACAGCTCACGCAATATTAAATGTTGGGTCTTTTAGAACCTGGAATCGTAAAATTCAATTTTCTGAAGGTTCTAATTACTTTTCATATAATAATGTACCAAGTAGCCAGTATAAAGATAAACATCACTATTTCTTTATTGAAGGAGATTTAAATCTTTTAGATACATTAAATGAGTGGTATCACAATCCTAAAACTGGAGAATTATGGGTAATGACAAACGGAGCAAACCCAAATGATTTAGAGGTTAAAGGAAAGACTTCAACATATTCTTTTAATATCAAAAATTCAAAAAATATTACAATCGAAAATCTCTTTTTCTTCTCTTCGACCATTAAAGTTTCCTCCAGTGAAAATATTGTAATCCAAGATTGTAATTTTGCTTTCCCTTCTACATCTAAAAGGATGATTGGTGATTTAGGGACACCAGAAGCTACATCTTTAGGGATAAGCGGTGCTTCTAATAAAGTCAATAACAGCACCTTCAGAAGGAATTTATTTGCCTATACTGATGGAGACGCTCTAAGAGTTTTTGGTGATAATAATAAGATAGAAAATAATATTTTTCAGTACATAGATTATTCTGTTTCGGAGCTTCCAGGTCTTATGGTATCTTTTTATGTTAATGGAGATAAAAACATCTTCAGTAAAAATTCTATAAATGATGTCCAAGCTTCTGCAACATTGACACCAGGTGAAAGGAGTGAATTTTCATATAATAAAGTAACTAGGACTGGTGCACTTCAGTCTGATGGGTCTGTATTTCAAGGAACAAGGAACTATGTTGCCGACTCAGAGGTTCATCATAACTATATTTATAATACCCCTAAACTTGCCTTACGTTACGATGCGCCAGGCGATGATCCATCAGCTGCTGGACAGAGAGGGAAAATGTATAATAATGTAGCAATCAATACAAGTGGTATGATGATAAAGGGAGATTATCATTACATCGCAAATAATACAGTAATAGGAAGTAATAAGAATGGAATGATTATCCTAGATGAGGAAAATTCCAATCTTAACACATATACTTTAAATAACTTAGTTGACAAACTTTCTGGTCACAGAAGTAATA
>TARA_B100001057_G_scaffold142130_1_pt1 | contig 9980 bp, 6 predicted proteins | sample TARA_B100001057 | Tara Oceans TARA_B100001057 (sample SAMEA2621839) | marine metagenome | biome: marine biome (ENVO:00000447); feature: surface water layer (ENVO:00002042); material: "saline water (ENVO:00002010), including plankton (ENVO:xxxxxxxx)" | depth 5 m | reverse complement strand
TCACGTGATAAGAGGCGAAGAATGGTTGCCGTCCCTTGCTTTACACCTGTTACTCTATACTGCTTTTGGGTGGAAGTCTCCAAAATTTGCGCATTTACCTTTGATACTAAAGCCTAGCGGAAAAGGTAAGCTCAGTAAGCGCGATGGAGATAAACTAGGGTTTCCAGTGTTTCCGATTGCGTGGAATAGCGGCGAGTCCTACACTGCAGGCTATAGAGAATCTGGGTATTTTCCTAATGCCGTAATTAATTTTTTAGCTTTTTTAGGCTGGAATCCTGGAACAGAAAAAGAATTTTTTAAGCTTAATGAGTTGGTTGAAAATTTTGATCTAAAGCAAGTTAACAAAGCAGGTGCGCGTTTCGATCCTGAAAAAATCCTGTGGTTTAACCACCACTACCTTCAAAACAAAACAAACACTGTGTTGGCTGAGAGAATGATCGCCGAAAATGAAATCCTCAAGTCTGTGGATCCTAATTATGTCGCGCTAGTTATTGGACTTATAAAAGAGCGCGCCAACCTCAGTTCTGATTTGTGGGGGCTTTGCCATTACTTCTTTAAGGCGCCAAAAACTTACAACGAGAAAGGCCTCAAAAAAGCATGGAAGGCGGAAAGCGAGGGTTTAATGTCGGCACTGTGTACTGCACTTGATCGTTTTAATGAAAAATCCTCAGAGGCCTTGAAGTCGGACTTCAGTCAGTGGATTGAAGAGCAGGGGGTTGGATTTGGAAAGGTTATGATGCCATTAAGGTTGGCCCTTGTTGGGGCTTTAGAGGGTGCTGATGTTTTTGATATTATACACTGTATTGGAAAAGCGGAGACAATTTTCAGAATCAAGACGCTAATAGATAAAGCCTAGCCCCCCTCCATTAATCACGCAAATTTAGTTACTTTTGTTTTCCATTAAACTTTATCAGACACCCAATGAAACACATTCGGAATTTTTGCATCATTGCTCATATTGATCACGGTAAGAGCACGCTCGCAGATCGCTTGTTGGATTATACTGGGTCTGTTACAGATAGGGAAAAGCAAAATCAGCTCCTGGACAATATGGACCTCGAAAGAGAGCGAGGTATTACCATTAAATCACACGCCATTCAAATGGAGTATGAGCTAGATGGAACCTCCTATGTTTTAAACCTGATTGACACACCTGGTCATGTCGATTTCAGCTATGAGGTTTCAAGGTCGATTGCAGCTTGCGAGGGTGCCTTGTTAGTAGTTGATGCGGCGCAAAGCATTCAGGCGCAAACCATTTCTAACCTTTACTTAGCACTTGATAACGATCTAGAGATCATACCTGTGCTTAACAAAGTAGACCTTCCAAGTGCAAACCCAGAAGAAGTCACAGATGACATCGTGGATTTATTGGGGTGTGACCCCTCAGAGGTCATTCCAGCTAGCGCAAAAACAGGTATTGGTGTTGAGTCGATTCTAGAAGCGATTATCAAGCTTGTTCCACCCCCAGAAGGTGATGAAAATGCGCCTCTACAGGCGCTGGTTTTTGACTCGGTTTATAATTCTTTTCGTGGCGTAGAAACCTACTTCAAAGTTGTTAACGGCAGTATTCAAAAAAACCAGAAGATTAAATTTCTCGCCACAGGAAAATCCTACGGTGCAGATGAGGTGGGGACCCTCAACCTAACACAAACACCAAAAAAAGAAATTAAAACCGGCGATGTTGGATACTTAATTACCGGTATTAAGGATGCACGAGACGTGAAGGTTGGAGACACAATCACTGATGCCCAGCGGCCTACAACTGGTGCGGTTGAGGGATTTGAAGATGTAAAACCCATGGTTTTTGCAGGAATATACCCTGTTGATACTGAAGAGTACGAAGAATTGAGGTCTTCAATGGAAAAGCTGCAGCTGAATGACGCTTCGTTGGTTTTTCAAGCGGAAAGTTCAGCGGCTCTTGGATTTGGTTTTCGCTGCGGTTTTTTAGGAATGCTGCACTTGGAAATTATACAAGAGCGGCTTGAGCGCGAGTTCAATATGACAGTAATCACAACGGTGCCTAATGTGTCTTACCAGGCCTACACTCGAAAAAACCCTGAGGATCCTATATTGCTGAACAACCCATCGGACCTTCCAGAGCCCTCAACAATAGACCGGATTGAGGAGCCCTTTATCAAGGCCTCCATTATTACTAAATCTGACTATGTTGGCAATGTAATGTCGTTATGTATTGAAAAACGCGGGCAAATTACCAACCAAACATATCTAACCACAGAGCGAGTAGAATTAACTTTTGACATGCCTTTAGCAGAAATCGTTTTTGATTTTTATGACCGATTAAAAACTGTTTCGAAAGGGTACGCTTCTTTTGATTATTCCCCCATTGGGTTAAGAGTCTCGAAGCTTGTTCGTGTTGATGTATTGCTTAACGGTCAGGCAGTAGATGCTTTGTCGGCACTAATCCACCTTGACAACGCCCAAAAAATTGGTCGTAAGATGTGTGCAAAGCTTAAAGAACTGATTCCTCGCCAACAATTTGATATTCCAATCCAAGCCGCAATTGGTGCAAAAATTATTTCTAGAGAAACCGTAAAGGCGGTTAGAAAAGATGTTACCGCTAAATGTTATGGCGGTGATATCTCACGTAAGAGAAAGCTTTTAGAAAACCAGAAGAAAGGAAAAAAGCGGATGCGTCAAGTGGGGAGCGTAGAAATCCCACAAGAGGCCTTTATGGCGGTTCTTAAATTAAACGATTAGCTCTTCATTAATATTTTGTTATTTGAAACAAAATGCTATCTTTAAATGCTATGAAATTTAAATTATGCTAAGGTAATAAATGTACTTTAGCGTCTTTGTTAGTACAAGATTCATCGTTCTTATTATGACCTTATACCCTTTAAATGTTGGCAACTTTAAGCTTGATGGTGGGGCTATGTTTGGTGTGGTCCCAAAGTCCCTTTGGAATAAAACTAATCCCGCAGATCACAACAACATGATTGAAGTAACGGCGCGCTGCCTCTTAATTGAAGAAGGTAAGCGACTAATCCTCATAGACACCGGGATGGGAAACAAACAGTCTAGTAAATTTTTTAATTATTATTATCGCTGGGGAGAACAAGGAGTAGCGTCTGCACTGGCAAAATACGGATTTCATAAGGACGATGTGACGGACGTTTTTTTAACACACTTGCATTTTGACCACTGTGGTGGTGCCGTTGAGCGGAGCTTAAAAAATGGTCGGCTTCAGCTTGCTTTTAAAAACGCAAAATACTGGACCAACAAGCAGCACTGGTTTTGGGCAAAAAACCCGAACGGCCGTGAGAAAGCGTCTTTTCTAAAAGAAAATATTGAACCTATTGAAGCCTCTGGGCATTTAAACTACATTAAAAAACCTGAGGGAAACATTCTAAAAAACTCCCCTCTAGGTTTTGATATTTTGTTTGCTGATGGTCATACTGAAAAACAAATGATACCAATAATCCGTTACAAAGAGAACACAATCTGCTTTATGGCAGACCTTTTACCAACTGTTGGCCATGTACCACTGCCCTACATAATGGGTTATGATGTAAGGCCGCTCATTACGCTTAAAGAAAAAGAGGCTTTGTTAAATCTTGCAGCAAAACATAATTATTACTTATTTTTGGAGCATGATGCGCAGCATGAGCTCATTACCGTGAAACAAACTGAAAAAGGCGTGCGCCTAAACGAAACTTATTTATTTAATTCTATAATACTATGATAATCTTTAAAAAACAAAATGCTCTAAAAATCTTTGTTGCCGTCGGCTATATTTTCTTAAATGGTTGTGGTTCGACAGCACCTATTCTTTCTACACCTATAGAAAACATCGACCAAACCCCAATAAAAATTTCTGACTTAACAGAAAAAGAAGAACAATCTTGGAGTCACTTAGACCTAATAAAAGACACCATTCCTGGAGTGAGTCTAGAGCTTGCTTATGAAAAATTGGTAAAACCTAAAAGCAAGACAGTGATTGTCGCCGTTATCGACTCGGGTATTGATATTTCTCACGAAGATCTCAAGGCTAATGTTTGGATTAATGAAGACGAAATTCCAAATAATGGAATTGACGATGACAAAAACGGATACATAGACGATATAAATGGCTGGAACTTTCTTGGGGAGTCATGCAACGAACAGCTTGAGTATGTAAGGCTATTGGCTTCTAATGATACATCTAACCCGCGCTTTGAGGAGGCAAAGAAACTACACGAAGAGGAGGTCTCGAAATACAGCGGAACCAGAGAAAGATACTCCGCAATAGTGGCACGACTAAAAGCTTCAAGCGTAGCACTTTTAGAATATTTAGAAAAAGACAGTTTTACAAAAGATGAGATTCTTGCTATAAAAACAGAGGACGCAAGCCTAACAGAGCATCTGGAAGTTATTAAGCAAGCTTACGGTTTTGGATATGACTCAATCACTGCGCTTGTTGAAGAGCTTGATGGTTACTTAAAAAGTTTGAATGAGCGCTTGGATTACTATCTAAACATCGATTTTGATGGACGTAGTGTTGTGGGAGATGATCCAGACAATCTTGACGATCGTAACTATGGAGACAACAATGTAATGCCAAAAAATGGCAGCATCCATGGCACGCATGTCTCTGGTATTATTGCTGCGATTCGGAACAATGGTTTGGGTTCAAACGGTGCGGCCAACAATGTAAAAATCATGGCGATTAGAAACACTCCAAACGGAGATGAGTATGACAAAGATGTTGCGTTAGGTGTTTATTACGCCGTTGATAACGGCGCTAAAATTATCAATATGAGTTTTGGTAAAAGCTTTTCACCGCACAGTGATTGGGTAAGAGACGCTATTGCTTATGCCGCAAAAAAGAATGTTTTAATTGTGGCTGCCGCTGGAAATGACTCAAAAAACACAGATGAAGGGCAATACTACCCTAACGACCAAATTGGTGTTGGTGAGGAGGTTAGTGACACCTTTTTGAAAGTAGGCGCTACAACTTATGATTACGGTTCAGGAATTATTTCTGGTTTTTCTAATTACGGAAAAAGTAGTGTTGATGTATTTGCGCCAGGATCAAGAATTTATGCAACGGTGCCTGAGGGTAAATATCGGTTTTTACAAGGAACATCCATGGCCTCTCCATTAGTGGCGGGTGTTGCTGCCCTAGTGCTTTCACAATACCCAAAGCTTAGCGCTACCGAGCTCAAACAGATATTAATGAATTCTGGGTTGCCCATCGTTAAAAAAGTAAGCTTAGGCGACGACACTGTTGTGCCTTTTTCAGAATTGTCTAAATCTGGGCGGCTTGTTAATGCTTATAACGCCTTAATTATGGCATCTAAAATATCCAGGTAGCTGCATGAAAAGCCGGTGGTTTTTATTCTTCAATATCGCAGTGGTTTTTTGTGGTCTCGAGATTGGCGCACAACGAAGCGGGGCTTCTAATTATTGGCAACAACATGTAGACTATAAGATTGAGGTCGATGTAAATGTCGAAACAGCGCAATACGAAGGCAAACAAAGAGTTGTTTATACTAATAATTCGCCTGACAGGCTTGTACGTGTATTCTTTCACCTTTATTTTAATGCCTTTCAGCCGGGCAGTGAAATGGATGTTCATTCTAGGAGTATCGCAGATCCTGACTCCAGGGTCATGGGGCGTATCGAAAAATTAGAAAAAAAAGACCAAGGTTATTTAAGCGTTTATTCAATAAAACAAGACGGGGTTGAAATAAACAGCCATGTGGCGGGAACCGTGTTAGAAGTCGACCTCAACAAGCCAATAAAGCCCGGAGAAAGCACCGTTTTTGATATGGCTTTTTTAGGTCAAGCGCCTTTAATTATAAGAAGAGCGGGGAAACAAAATAAGGAGGGGGTTGCACTGTCTATGGCGCAGTGGTACCCTAAGCTGGCGGAATACGACCATGAAGGGTGGCACGCAAGCCCCTATATTGGCCGTGAGTTCCACGGAGTTTGGGGAGATTTTGACGTTAAATTGACGATTGATAAAAGCTTTGTTGTTGGTGGAACTGGTTATTTGCAAAACCCTGAAGCTGTCGAGATGTCTTCAAATAAAAGCACGAGCAAGAACACTTGGCACTTCATCGCCCCAAATGTTCATGATTTTACATGGGCCGCTGATCCAGACTACATACATGACATTTTAGAAATGGAGGGAGGACCAAAACTACATTTCTATTACAAAAATACGTTATCAGAAAAACAATTAGAAAATTGGAAAAAACTGCAACCTGTAACAGCTAAATTGATGCTTTTTTTTAACGAAAATATTGGTACATATCCTTACGATCAGTATTCTGTTATTCAGGGTGGTGATGGTGGTATGGAATACGGGATGTGTACGCTCATCACTGCAAACAGATCCTTTGAAAGCTTGGTTGGGGTAACAGCTCACGAATTGGCCCACAGTTGGTTTCAGTTTGTTTTGGCAACAAATGAAAGCAAGCACGAATGGATGGATGAAGGTTTTACAGAATATTATTGTACACAGGCAGAGGCTTCAATTATGGGGGTAGATGAAGAGGGGGTATTTAAATCAGCTTACAATCGTTATAGAAAACTCGCGCTTAGTGGGTTAGAGCAGCCGCAAACCACACACGCCGATCGCTTTAAATTTAATGCTAGTTATGGCGTTTCAGCTTACACAAAGGGCTCCATTTTTTTAAGACAATTAAAACATATTATTGGCGCTATTGCTTTTGATAAGGCGATGAAAAACTATTTTTCGCTCTGGTCTTTCAAGCATCCAACTCCGAATGATTTTATGCGTTGTGCTGAAAAATCTTCTGGCGCTGAATTAGACTGGTACCTAACGGACTGGACCATGACCACCAATACGATTGATTATGCTGTCGATTCGGTAACTGAAGCAGGAGATATGGTAAAGGTCAACTTAAAAAGGATTGGTTTAATGCCAATTCCTATTGAGGTAAAAGTGTTGTATGAGGGGGGTGCGGAAGAAAACTTTTATATCCCGCTTCAAATGATGCGGGCAGAAAAACCCCTCACCAAGGAAATAACCTTATTAAAAGATTGGGCTTGGGCCCGTCCCATTTATGACTTCACTTTTATAAAAAAGGGGGAAATTAAATCAATAACCCTAGACCCAGATCATAAAATAGCTGATGTTAATTTAAATAATAACAGCTACATAAAATACTCGCTTGAATAGGTTAAAAGGAAAGCAAAATATAAGAACTCTATTTGAAACTGGTGATAAAATCTTCGCGCCGCCGTTATGTCTTTTTTATAAAAAAAATAAATCTGTTGCTTATGGCGTATCCGTTGGAAAGCGGTCTTTTACGCTGGCAGTGGATAGAAACAAAATAAAAAGAATTTTACGGGAAGGTGTGAGGAAACATTTATTTCCAGTTTTTGACAGTCCTGAAGCTAATTATCATTTTATGGTTTTATATTTAAAAAATAAAAAACCCATTCCTAAGGAGCTTGAAAATGCTTTTGAAATTTTGGTAAAACAAATTAAAAAGAATCTACTTTGAAAAAATATATAAAAAAAAGATTTGTTTTTGTGTTGTGCCTTTTACTGATTGTTTTTTCTCAAAGCGCATTTAAAACTGATTTTTTTGAGATTGCAAAACAGATAGAGATTTACAACTCTCTTTTCAAAGAAATCAATATGAATTATGTAGATAAAACAAACCCGGCTGAGCTTATGGAGTCAGGGGTTAAGAAAATGTTATTAGATTTAGACCCTTATACGGTTTATAGCAGCGAACAAGATGTAGAAAATGCAAAAATGCGTCGTTCTGGAGACTTTGTTGGAATTGGAGCAAGCCTTAGATTTATTGATGATTCATTAACGGTTGTTGAATTATATAAGGGATATGCTGCTGATAAAGGGGGTTTAAGACCTGGGGATATAATTAATAAAATTAATGATATAAGTGTTGGCAGTTCTAATGATGGTGTTGGTATGTTGTTGGGGGGTGCAAAAAACTCTGATGTTAAAATTACGTTTTCTAGAGAAGGTGTAGGTAAGACGATTTCCTTGGTTAGAGGTGATCGAAAAGAAAAAGCTGTACCCATTTATAGACTTCTTGAAAATAACATTGGTTATATTGCTCTAACTCAGTTTTCGAGAGGATCTGCTAAAGAAGTTGAGTCGGCGTTGAAATTTTTACTAATAGATGAAGCTAAAGGATTAATTCTTGATTTGAGAAATAATCCGGGAGGATTGCTTCAGGAGGCTGTTAATATTGTTAACCTTTTTGTGCCTAAAAATCAACTGGTTGTTAGTACCCAGTCGAACATAGAAAAATACAACAATAGGTTTGTAACAAAACAACAGCCGTTGAGTGCTGATATTCCTATAGTTATTTTAGTGAATGAACGCAGCGCTTCTGCTAGCGAAATCGTAGCTGGGGCATTGCAGGATCTAGATCGCGCTGTAATAATGGGCAAACAAAGTTTTGGTAAAGGTCTTGTGCAGCAGCCAAAACCGCTTCCCTATGGCGCTCAGGTAAAAATAACAATCTCTAGGTATTTTACCCCGTCAGGTCGTTGCATCCAAGCTTTGGATTACCGTAGAAAAACCAAATCAGGTGCGGTTAAAAACGTTGAGGATAACGCAGATGTTTTTAAGACAAAGAATGGGCGAGATGTTTTTGGGGGTGGTGGAATAATGCCAGATGTTAATTTAGGTACTTCTTCGAGCTTAAACCTAATTAAAGTTTTAGAAAAGGGTCATTTTATTTTCAATTTTGCAGTTGAGTATAGCAAAAAACATCCTGTTGAAAACCTTAAAAATTTTAGTTTAAAAACATCTGCTTTCAATCAATTTAAAAAATATTGTTTTGATAAAGGTTTTAGTTTAGAAACGAATACAGAAGAATTTTTATCAAAAGCTTATGCTGCTGCAAAAGAAGATGGTTTAAACACTATTCTTGAATCCGTTGTTGTATTTAATAGCGCTTTGAATAAAGAAAAAGAAAAAGAATTTATTTTGTTAAAAGATGAAATATTAAGACTTTTGTCAGAGGAAGTAATAAAAATAGCATTTTATAAAGAGGGGGTGTTTGAGTACGCTTTGCTAAATGATAATGCGATAAAGGAGGCAAAAATACTTTTAAGTGACTTGGGGCGCTATGCAAGTTTTTTAAAATAAATTAAATTTACTAAAATATGTACCGCTATATTTTTTTCTTATTAATCTGCTTTAATCTTTGTTGGGCACAGATAAATCCTAAACATGTTGTTTATTTCGAAACGGATAAATACAACGTATTAGAAACAGAACAAAATCGGCTATTGTTGTTTATTCAGGAATTAAAAATAAATAATATAAACCGTGTTTCTATATATGGTTTTTGTGATGATAGGGGTTCTAATCAATACAATTTAAACCTATCCCAAGATAGAGCTAATACTATAAAAGATATTTTCTCCGAATCAGGGGTAAATCAAGACTTAATAACCAATGTAGACGGAAAAGGTGAAATTTTATTAAAAATAATTAGTTCAGAAAATGTAAATATTATTCGTGGTTTAAATCGTAAAGTTGAAATAGAAGTTGAGTATAAAAAAAATAAAAAAGATATTATCCAAATACAGAATGAAAAAATTATAGAAAATATAAATGTTGATGATAAAGGAAGAACTCTACCATTAACTTTAGAAAGCGAATTAATGGTAGGTGATAAGGTAATTCTAAAAGATATTTTATTTCAAACAGGATATAGTTATATTTTGAAAGAGTCGATACCTGTACTTAAAAACATAGCAAAAAAATTAAGAGAGAAAGATAATTTATACTTTACAATTGAAGGTCATGTATGTTGTACTACCCAAGGAAGAGATGCCCTTGATAAGGCAACAGGGAGGCGTAATTTATCTCTAACTCGAGCGAGGTATATCTATAATTATCTGGCACGAAATGGTATTGCTAAAAGCCGCATGAAATTCGTTGGTTTGAAACATAAATATCCATTAGGTGGGGATATAAAGTTTGACCGTAGGGTTGAAATAGAAATAACCTACATTAA
>TARA_B100001057_G_scaffold265564_1_pt1 | contig 9981 bp, 8 predicted proteins | sample TARA_B100001057 | Tara Oceans TARA_B100001057 (sample SAMEA2621839) | marine metagenome | biome: marine biome (ENVO:00000447); feature: surface water layer (ENVO:00002042); material: "saline water (ENVO:00002010), including plankton (ENVO:xxxxxxxx)" | depth 5 m | reverse complement strand
CAAAAAAAAGTTGCTGAGCATTTCAATATCAGAATAACTGACATGCATTCTCCTAGAAGATCACGTTCTGTAGCAAGACCAAGACAAATAGCAATGTATTTAGCTAAATCTATTACTTCAAGATCCTTGCCTGAAATTGGAAGAAAATTTGGAGGAAGAGATCATACAACAGTAATGCATGCTGTTAAAAAAATTGAGGAATTAAAGTTATCTGATGTTAATTTCAATGAAGATCTAGAATTGTTAAAAAGACTTATAGATTCTTAATTCTTTTTATCATATGTTTAGATATGAAATTTAAAATTTCACGTTCAATTTTCTTTAAAACACTTTCACATTTACAAGGAATTGTAGACAAAAAAAATACACTACCAATTTTAGCTAATATTTTGATTGAAGCAAAAGATAATCAATTAATTTTATCATCTACAGATATGGATATTTCAATAATTGAAAAAATTAGTTGTACTGTAATGGAGGATGGAGCTACGACAATTAATTCTCAAATACTATATGACATTGTAAGAAAAATTGATGATGATAATGAAATAGAAATTATATCTAATAACGGTAAATTAGTTACATTAAGATCAAAAGAGTCTAGGTTTTCACTAGCATGTCTTCCTAAGGAAGATTATCCAATAATTGAAAAAGATAATTCTGGAGTAAACATCGTTTTAAATTCAAGAATTCTTTTTAAATTAATAGACAAAACTAAGTTTGCTATATCTAACGAAGAAACAAGATATTTTTTAAATGGTCTATATTTTAATGTAACAAATGAAAATAATAAAAACATAGTAACAATTGTTGGTACAGATGGTCATAGGCTAGCTAAATTTAGCCATGAAATTGAAGGAAAAATTGATCAGATTTCAGGCGTAATCATTCCAAAAAAAACAATTTATGAATTATCTAAATTACTATCTGAAATTGATGATGATATTAATATATCTATAAGCTCAAATAAAATTATTTTTATAATTGGTAATATAATTTTTATATCCAAGTTAATCGATGGAAGTTTTCCTGATTATAAAAGGGTAATTCCTAGTGACAATAATAACACTCTTAAAATAAGCAGAGATCAATTGTTATCTGCTGTGGATAGGGTAAGTACAATTGCAAATGAGAAGTCCCCAGTAATAAAATTTAAATTATTACAAAATATTCTTAATTTAAACACAATAAATAATGAAAGTAGCACTGCTTCTGAAGATTTAGTTATTAGTTATGAAGGAGACGAAATTGAGATAGGCTTTAATTCAAAATATATAATGGATATTGTTAACAATTTAGAAGATATCGAAATATCAATCAACTTAAAAGACAACTCATCACCAGTTACAGCTCAGGAAAATTCAAATGCTAACCTTGTGTATGTTTTAATGCCCATGAGAGTCTAAAATTTGGCAAATATTAAAACTATTGAACTTAGTAATTTTAGAAATTTTAATAGTTTTAAAATATCCTTTGATAATAAATTAAATATTTTATTTGGAAATAATGGTTGTGGTAAAACTAATATTTTAGAAGGAATTTCTTTAATAGCAAAAGGTAGAGGAATTAGAAACTCAAGTATATCTGACTTAATAATGAATGGAGAAGATAATTTTTTGATTAAAAATAAATTAGAAATTAATAATAATAACTATGATATTCAAATACTAACTGAAAAAAAAAATGATAAATTTAAAAAAATAATAAAAATCAATGATGATGTATCAAAAGATTCTTTAGATTTTTTGTACAAATCAATATCTTATCTTATATTTCTCCCAGAAATGGAAAGATTATTTCAATCCTCACCTTCTTACAGAAGAAATTTCTTAGATAGATTAATTTATTCAAGTAGAAACGATTATAATAAATTAATTAATAAATACAAAAAAACTTTAATTGAAAGAATGAAAATTCTACAAGTTAAAAATACAGATAATTATTGGTTAAATCGTATTGAAAAAGAAATAAGTTTATTAGGATTAGAAATATATAATTTAAGAATTTCTCAAATAAAATTTTTAAATAGAGAATTACATAATTTGAAAAAAAATCATAATTTTCAATTTGATGTTGAATTAATTATAAAGGATGATTTTTTTGATAAAGGAATAAATTATGAGAAATATTTATCAATTTTACAAAATTCACGTGTTCTTGATAGTCAATACGGAGGGACTAAAATAGGCCCTCATAGATCAGATATTGCATCAATCATAAACAATAATTTTGATGGATCTATATTATCTACAGGGCAACAAAAAACTGTTGTGCTTATGATTTTGCTAGCCCAGTGTAATTTTTTAGTAAATAATAAAAAAATTAATCCAATTTTTTTATTTGACGAGATTGGCTCACATTTAGATGAGCAAAATCGTAAAATATTATTAGAGATGATTAATAGGTTTGATACTCAATTTTTTTTAACTGGAACTGATAAAAATTTATTTTCTTTTGTATCAACAAATACACAATTTTATAATATAACTAACATATGAATTCTGAGTATTCTTCTGACTCAATTAAAGTATTAAAGGGGCTTGAGGCTGTCCGAAAAAGACCTGGTATGTATATTGGCGATACTGATGATGGATCAGGTCTTCATCAAATGATTTATGAAGTTCTTGATAACTCTATTGATGAAGCATTAGCAGGTTTTTGTGATAAAATTGAGGTTATTTTAAATGCAGACGGCACTGCAACGGTAACAGATAATGGCAGAGGAATACCTGTAGATCTTCATAAAACAGAAAAAATACCTGCTGCGCAGCTTATAATGACTGAATTACATGCTGGAGGTAAATTTGATCAAAACAGTTATAAGGTATCTGGTGGTTTGCATGGAGTTGGTGTCTCAGTTGTAAATGCCTTATCTGAATATTTAATTTTAGAGATAAATAGAGATGGTAAAGTTCACAATTTTGAATTTGAAAACGGTATTGTTAGTAAAGAATTAAATACTATTGGTGATTCAGAAAAAAATAATAATCAATTTTTTACTGGTACTAAAATTACTTTTCTTCCAACTACAAAGATTTTTAAAGATATTAATTTTAATTTTAAAGTAATAGAGAAAAGACTCAGAGAGCTAGCATTCTTAAATACTGGTATAAGTATTTTTTTATCTGATAAAAGACAATCCGAAGAAAAAAATATTAATTTTAAATATAATGGAGGCATTAAAGAGTATGTAAAATACTTAAATAAAGGAAAGAATCTTATCATTCCCGATCCAATATTTTTTATTGGAGAAAAAAATAATATTTCTATTGAATGTTCATTGCAATGGACAGATAGTTATCACGAAAATACAATTTGCTTTACAAACAATATTATTCAGAGGGATGGAGGCACACATCTAGCCGGTTTTAGAGGTGCTCTTACTAGATCCATTGTAAATTATATAAATAAGAATACGAAAAATTCTAACAATATTACTGGTGAAGATGCACGAGAAGGGCTTACATGTATAATATCAGTAAAATTACCAGATCCTAAATTTTCAAGTCAAACTAAAGATAAGCTTGTATCTTCTGAAGTGAGGCCAGTTATCGAGTCCACTAGCCTAGATAAGTTAGAACAATGGATTGAAGAAAATCCATCAGAGATCAAGAAAGTAATAGATAAAATTATTGACGCCTCTAATGCAAGAGAAGCTGCAAGAAAAGCAAGAGAATTAACTAGAAGAAAGACAGGTCTAGAAAATACATCTCTTCCTGGTAAACTTGCAGATTGCCAAGAAAAAAATCCAGAGCTATCAGAATTATTTATTGTTGAGGGAGATTCAGCAGGTGGATCAGCTAAACAAGGCCGAGATAGAAAAAATCAAGCAATTCTTCCATTAAGGGGTAAAATTCTCAATGTAGAAAGAGCAAATGATAAACAAGTTTTAACAAGCAATGAAATAGGGGCATTAATTACAGCTATTGGCGCAGGAGTTGGTAACCCAACTGACGACAGTGATCAAAATAAAATAGAAGGAAAGTTTGATGCTTTAAAAATGAGATATCATAAAATAATAATTATGACTGATGCGGATGTTGATGGCAGTCATATTAGAACTCTTTTATTAACTTTTTTTTACAGGCATATGAAGCCAATTATAGACTGTGGAAGATTATATATTGCTCAGCCACCTTTATACAGACTTAAAAAAGGTAATTCTACTGTCTACAAAAAAGATGATAGTGATTTAGAAGATTATTTAATCCAAGAAGGTATTAAAAATACTATTTTTGAAAACACTCAAGGTTCCCAAGTTGCTGGAGAGGAATTAAAGCAAATAATATATCTTTCCAAAAAAACTAAAAATCTAATTACACCATTATTAAGAAGAGTCGATAATAGTGACATAATTGAACATGCAGCGATTGTTAGAGCTTTAGATATTAGAAATCTCAAAGACAATAATATTGGTCAAGAAATTGCCAAATATCTTCAACAAAGATTAAATTTAATTTCAAACATTTCACAAAAAAATTGGAAAGTTGTGCATAAAAATGAATCTTTTTTATTTGAAAGAACAATAAGAGGTTTTACTGAAAAATATATTATAGATGAAAATTTTGTAATTACACTAGAAGCAAAAGCACTAAATGCACTTAAAGACCAACTAATGGAAAACTTCTATCGTCTCAAAGAAACTGGAAGTGGAGTATTACACTACAAAAATGAGGATTTTAAAATTTTTGGCCCTTTAAATTTAATAGATAAAATACTAGATATAGGAAAATCAGGACTTCAAATAAATAGGTATAAAGGTTTAGGAGAAATGAATCCGGATCAGTTATGGGAGACAACACTTGATCAAAATGAAAGAATATTATTATCCGTTAAAATTAATGAAATAGATGCAGCTAACAAAGCTTTTGAGGATCTTATGGGTGGAGAAACTGATGCAAGAAAAAAATTTATTGCAGAAAATTCATTAAAGGTAGCTAACTTAGATATTTAATTTTTAATGAATACAATACTCCTTGGTAATCTAATTAAAATAAGATGGATTGCAATTTTTGGTCAAGTTTTAGCAATATTTTTTGTTTCGTATATAATAAAAATAAATATACCTTTGTATGAGACTTTAATAATAATCTTTCTTTCAGTTATTGTTAATTTTTATTCATATTTCGAAGAAAGAATAAATAAATCAATTAGCAATATTAAGGCATTTTTATTTCTACTTTTTGATATTTTGCAATTAGGTTTTTTATTATTTTTGACTGGTGGCATTATCAATCCTTTCTCAATATTAATTTTAGCGCCAGTAATTACATCTGCCTCTTATCTTCCAGCATTAATGACAGTAATTTTATCATTAATTTCAATTTTTATTATTATATTGTTAAATTTTTATTTTATACCATTGGACCTAGGTGCAGAATTTTTTTTCCCTGAAATTTATAGTTTTGGACTAGTTGCATCTTTAGTAATTACAGTTATTTTCATAGCAATTTATGCATATTTGTTTGCTAGTTCTTCTAGACAAATCTCAAACGCTTTATCTATTTCAAAACTGCAAATCTTAAACCAAAAAAAAATCACTGAATTAGGCTCACTTAGCGCTGCTGCAGCACATGAGCTCGGAACACCATTAAATACAATTTTTCTAATTCTTAATGATTTATTAAAAGAAAAAAAATTAGTTAAAGATAAAGATATTGTAAAAGATATTATTCTATTAAAATCTCAAGCCGAAAGATGCAAAGAGATATTACAGAGACTATCAAAAAATCCATTAAAATTAAAAGATAAATTTCTTGAAAAAGTCAAAATTACTGATTTAATCAAATTAAATTTTGAAAAATTTAATAAAGACAAAAAATTATTTATTACAATAAACTCAAATTTTGATGAACCTGAAATAATTTACAAAGATGAAATAATGTACGCATTAGGAAATTTAATTCAAAACGCAGTAACTTATGCCAAAGGAGAAGTTAACGCAATCCTAGAGTACTCAAAAAAAAATTTAAAAATAAATATAACAGATGATGGAACTGGTTTTTCAAAAGATATTATAGATAAATTAGGCCAACCTTATGTTTCAAAAAATAATCTAGGTATGGGTTTAGGAATTTTTATTTCAAAAAATTTAATTGAAAATATGGGTGGTAACCTTCGTTTTTATAATTCTAAAGAAGATAATGCTGTTGTTGAAATTATTTTTGATAACTCTATCTTAAATATATGAATATGAAATTACTGATAGTTGATGATGATTTACCGTTTAGAGAAAGATTAACCAGATCCATGGAAAAAAAGGGATTTGAAGTGATATCTTCACCTGGTTTTAAGGACTCCTTATCTAAAGTATCAGAAAATCAATTCGATTTTGCTGTTGTTGATATGAGGTTAGAGGATGGCTCTGGTCTAGAATTGATAAAGGAGCTTCAAAAAATTAGTCCACATACTAAATCGTTATTACTAACTGGTTATGGAAATATAGCAACAGCAGTTGCAGCAATTAAATCAGGTGCGATCGATTATTTACCTAAACCAGCAGAAATTGATCAAATATATGATGCATTAACTAATTCCAAGGAAATATTACCACCTCCACCTGAAAATCCAATGACTGCAGATCGAATTAGATGGGAACATATTCAAAGAGTGTTTATACAGTGTAATAGAAATGTTTCTGAGACCGCAAGAAGACTAAGAATGCATAGAAGAACATTACAAAGAATACTTAATAAACATGCTCCAAGAGAATAAAATAGCTTTATCAATAGTAATTCCAGTTTTTAATGAAATAAACTTTTTATCGAAGTTATTTGAGCAAATAAAATTTTATTTTAATAAAGAAAATATAGAAATAATATTTGTTGATGATGGCTCAACTGATGGGTCTTCCAATGTGTTGAATGATTTAAAGAAAAAAAAAGGTTACAAATTTTTATTTAAACTAATTAGGTTAGACATAAATTCAGGAAAAGGAAAGGCAATACAAACAGGAATTAAAAATTCAAAAGGAGAATATATTTTACTTCAAGATGCAGATTTAGAATTAGACACAAAAGACGCAAAAGAAATGTTTGATATGATAATTAAAAACCAAGATATTAAATGTATATTTGGTAGTAGATATCTTTCAGGTAAATTGAAAAAAAATAATTATTTCTTCAATAATCTTGTTGGGAAAATTAATTCGTTAATTTTCAATATTTTTTTTTCCCAATCATTAAGTGATGTTCATTGTGGTTTGAAAATTCTACACCGGAGTGTAATTGAAAAAGTTAAATTAACTGTAAATGATTTTGGAATTGAAATTGACTTAGCATCACAGATAGTACGAAATGATTTTTTTATATATGAATTTGGTGTTTCATATTTTTTTAGATCTAAATCCCAAGGAAAAAAAATTACTTGGCTTGATGGTGTAAAATCTTTTTATTATCTTTTAAAAGTTAGGTTTTTTGATAATTCAGGTTCAACAAATTTATCTATTTTATATTCTTCAATATACATGGCCTTTGTTGGTTCACACTTTGGTATGGGTTTAGGTAATACACTTTTCATTATTACCTTTTTCATTTTTGGCTCTGTATTAGGTATTCATTTTAAAATTGCATCTTCTACAATAATTTTTGTGTTTATATTTATTGGATCACTGTTTGGAAAAGGTAATGGAACCACACTTGCAGTAATACTTTTTTTCTTACTCGGTTTATTTTTTGCAAGAAAATCAAAAAAGTACTTTTTGAATTCTAATTTCAATAATTATTTTTAAGTCTACTAAGGCACATACACAATCCAATTATAAAAAAAGAACTAACCCCGTACCAGTTTTTGATTAAACTGCCAGTTGACATTACTGGCCAAAACATAATAAGGATTATGGCGATTGAAACAAGCTTATACTCTTTTTCACCATTGTTTTTCACTATAAATAAAATTAAAAATATTAAATAAAGAATGAATGTAACAAATACAATTAAACCTCCTTCTGTTAGCCATTGTATGTATATATTGTGAGGGTGAGATGCACATTCATAATGAACCATCATATTGTTATAGAAATTATTTTGGTCACACAAATATTTGAAGTTATTAATTCCAATACCTGTAAACGGATTATTTAAAAACATCTGCAATGACAATAAATATATTTCACCATATGCTGATGTTTCAAAATTTTTTATTACTTCTATAAAACTTGGTTGAACATTTATTATTTTTGAACATATTTCATTTGTTTGATTATCACATGTAAAAAATTTCTCTATTTTTTGACCCTGATGATATTGAGTAGATTCAATGACTTTAAAATCATTATAAAAAGGATGTAAATGATTCAATAAAAAAATTAATAAAATACCTGTAATGATTGATATAAAAATAGACTTCCTAAATCCATCTAAAAAAAACAATAAAAATAATAGACCTAAACTAAATGTTGCAAATGCCATTCTTTCACCAGAAACATAGGTAGTTAAAAGTATTAGTGATAAAAATAATGAATGAAAAATTGTATTATTTTTTAACTTTTTGACAGATATAAGAAATATATATCCTAATAACCCAAATTTAGATACATAAGATCCAGGTATCAATTCGTCTCCAAAAGGACCAGTTAATCTTCCATACCAATTTGATTCAAAACCCAGTAAATCATTCCCAAAACCATTTTCAGATGTATAGTTGAAAAATTGGTAAAGTGTATCTACACAAACAAAAATAACGATAATAAAGATTGTATATAAAGCTCGTTTGAAAATTTTAATATCTTTAAAAAATATAAAATAACAAAGTATAGGTATTAGTAAAAATCTTATAAAAATTAGAGAATCTTGAAATGAGTTTATTTTGTTATAAGAAAAAATACTTACAAATAATAGACTTAACCAAAATACTATTGATATTCTTAAAAAATTATATTTAATTAATTTTTGATATTCTTTTAAATAAATAATATAAATAATTCCAAATACTGAGCTTATTGTGACTGTAATATCAGGCACAGCTGGACCAGTAATTAGAAATAAAGGAATTAATACTAATAAATAACTAAATAACTTTTTAGATGTTATCATCATTTCTTTTAATTACCTTAATAAATACATCTTCTAAATTGCCCTCAAAAGTATTAATTTCTTTGAACTCTATTTGATTACTAATCAAAATATCTATAATTTTTTTAATATTTGTTTTATTTTTATCATAACTTATTTTTAATACCTTATCATTGATAACAGGCTGAAATTCATTTAATGAATTCGGAATATTTACATTTTTATTTAAAACAAATGAAACAGTCTTAGTTGAAATTATGTTCAAAAGATCACTTTTACTTCCTTCAATAACTTTTTTACCAAAATTAATTATTGAAATATTGTCACAAAGATTCTCAGCTTCTTCTAAATAGTGAGTTGTTAAGCAAACAGTTTTTCCCTGCATTCTTATTTTTTTAATATAATTCCATACAGATGATCGTATATCAATATCAACGCCAGCAGTAGGTTCATCTAAAATTATAATTTCAGGATCATGAACTAGAGCTTTACCAATTAATAATCTACGTCTCATTCCCCCAGACAATGTTCTAGCATAAGCATTTCTTTGATCAGTTAATTTTAAATTATTAAGAATTTCTTCTGTTTTTCTTTTTCTTTTTGGGACTCCATATAAACCTGCTTGAAGTTCTAACAATTCAGCTGGAGAAAAAAAAGGATCAATATTTAATTCTTGTGGAACTATACCAATTTTAAACTTACTTAATTTAATATTTTTATCTATATTGATCCCACAAATTTTAACATCACCTGAATTTTTTTTAACTAAACCACCAAGTATATTTATAAAGGTTGACTTTCCAGCGCCATTTGGTCCTAATAAACCATGAATAGTGCCCTTTTCTATCTTAATGCTAAAATCAATTAAAGCATCAACTTGTTGTGATTTTTTGTAGAATACTTTATTTACATTTCTAGCTTCTATTGAATATTTATAATCTGACATTTATTTAAAATATTATATATTTAA
>TARA_B100001057_G_scaffold17931_1_pt1 | contig 9981 bp, 10 predicted proteins | sample TARA_B100001057 | Tara Oceans TARA_B100001057 (sample SAMEA2621839) | marine metagenome | biome: marine biome (ENVO:00000447); feature: surface water layer (ENVO:00002042); material: "saline water (ENVO:00002010), including plankton (ENVO:xxxxxxxx)" | depth 5 m | reverse complement strand
TCAATTTGATTATGAAACTAGCCTTTGTTATTTACAAGTAAAATATGTACCAGTTAAACTTATTTATTGAACTTATAAGATTAAAAAAGCCTATTGGTTTTATGCTTTTGTTCTGGCCATGTACCTGGGGATTAACATTGGCATATGACTTTTCAACCAACTTAAATAATTATTTTTTTTGTTTAGTTCTATTTTTTTTGGGTTCAGTATTTATGAGATCTGCAGGATGTATAGTGAACGATATCTTAGATAAAGAATTTGATGCAAAAGTTTTTCGTACAAAAAATCGTCCAATTGCTTCTGGAAATGTATCAGTAAAACTTGGTGTATTTTATTCTTTAGTTCTTTGTTTTTTAGCTTTTTTAGTTTTACTTAATTTTAATTTATTTACGATAATCCTTGCTCTTGGCTCAATGCCTTTGGCTTTTACTTATCCATTGATGAAAAGATTCACCTATTGGCCACAATTATTCTTGGGAATTACTTTTAATTACGGTTTGATACTTGGATGGACTGCAATTAAAGGGGAAATCAGTCTTGTACCTATACTCTTCTATCTTGGAGCCATATTTTGGACACTGGGCTATGACACGATCTATGGATATCAAGATATCAAAGATGATGAAATAATAGGGCTAAAGTCAACATCAATAAAATTTAAGGGCAAAGCTAAAAAATTTTTATTTATATGTTACACTTTATTATTAATTCTCTTTTTACTGGGAGGATATAGTATGCAATTTAATTTTACTTATTATTTATTATTAATAATCCCTTTTATTCATTTGTTAATCTACCAAATGAAAATTTTTAATTTAAATGATCCCCTAAGCTGTTTAAGAGCTTTTAAAAGTAATAATTTTTTTGGATTAATAATTTTTCTAATTATCCTTATAACAAAAAATTCATAATGAATAAATTTAAAATTTTTAAAAGACTCTATAAAGACTATTCAAAAAAATATTTGAAACTAATATTGTTTTCAGGTTTTTTTTCAATATTAGTTGCAGGTAGTACTTCAGCAATTGCCTGGTTATTAGATCCAGCCATAGAAAAAATCTTTATTGAGAAGGACAAAACTTTATTAATTTTCATTCCAATACTGATTATTTTAGCTTTTTCAACAAAAGGTATATCTCTCTATATGGCAAAATCTTTTATGATAATTGTAGCAGAAGAGATAAAGAAAAAGCTTCAAAAAGATATGATTACATCTTTAATTAAAGCCGATACTCAGTCCATAGATAATAAACATTCAGGTAAATTTATTTCTAATTTAATTTACGATGTGCAACATATTACTAATTTACTTAGTAACGCTATTTTAAATTTATTTAAAGATAGCTTAACCTTAATTGGTTTACTGATTGTTATGTTTTTACAAAATTGGAAACTAGCTTTAGTCTCCTTGATAATGATACCTCTTGCAAGTGTTGCATCAAAAACTTTAGGCAAAAGAATGCATAAAGTTGCTACAGAAGCACAAGAAAAGTCTGGTTTTTTAACTTCGTATTTAGTTGAGTTATTTAAAAACCACAAAATAACAAAGATTTTCCAAAAAGAAAATTTCGAAACTGAAAGAGCAGATGGGCACTTAGATCAGCTAATGCAAAAACAAAAAAAAATTGCTACTGTTTTAATAAGAATGTCTCCAATAATGGAGGTGCTGACAGGTTTCATGATAGCAATTTTAATTTACTACTCAGGTAAATTAATCGCAAATGATGAGATTCAAGTTAATAATTTTTTCTCTTTTCTTGCAGCTATGATGCTTGCTTATCAACCAGTAAGATCCTTATCATCTTTGAATATGGTTGTTAATCAGGGAATTTCAGCAGCCAATAGAATTTTGCCAATAATTGACACCAAAAATACAATTAAAGACAAAGTTAATGCTGATGAACTTAAAGTTAATAAAGGAAGTATAGAATTTTCAAATGTTTTTTTTAAATATGATGTAAGTCAGGAAAATGTTTTAAATAATATCAATCTAAATTTTGAAGGTGGAAAAATGACTGCTCTTGTTGGTCATAGTGGTTCAGGTAAATCAACAATATTAAATTTAATACCAAGATTTTATCAACCTTTAACTGGTGATATAAAAATTGATAACCAATCAATTTATGATACTAGCTTAAATTCTGTTAGAAAAAATGTTTCATTGGTCAGTCAAGAAACAACTTTATTTGATGATACAATTAAAAATAATATTAAATATGCTAATGAAAATGCAAGTGATGAGGAAATTTATGAGGTCGCAAAGTTGTCGAATTCTCATGATTTTATAGAAAAGCTTCCAAAAAAGTACGATACAGAAATAGGTGAAAATGGAGTTAGATTGTCTGGTGGTGAAAAACAGAGAATATCCATAGCAAGAGCAATGATTAAAAGAAGTAAGATTATTTTATTAGACGAAGCAACATCTTCACTGGACTCCGAGTCTGAAAGTAAAATACAAGAGGCAATAAATGTTTTAATAAATGATAAAACAACAATAGTTATTGCTCATAGACTTTCTACAATTCTAAATTCAAATAATATTTATTTAATTGATTCTGGAAAAGTTATTGATAATGGAACCCACAAAGATCTTTTAATTAAATCGAAACTTTACAAAAATTTTTATGAAAAACAAATTCAAAAATAAATATGATTGTTATTTATCAAATAATTTTAACAGTTTTACTTTTATTTTCACCAATAATTATAATTTTTAGAATCTTTAAAAACAAAGAAGATAATAGAAGGTTTGTTGAAAAATTTGGTATATCTACAAAAAAGAGAAGGCAGGGTAAATTGGTATGGTTTCATGGTGCCAGTGTTGGTGAAATCTTGAGTATTATTCCGTTGATAAAAAATTATGAAAAGAATAATTCTATAAATCAAATATTAATTACAACAAGTACTCTAAGCTCTTCAAATATTTTAAAAAAGTATAACTTCAAAAAAACTGTTCATCAATTTTATCCAATAGATTATTTTTTTTTCACTAAAAAATTTTTAAACTATTGGAACCCAAGTTTTGCAATTTTTATAGAGTCTGAAATTTGGCCCTGGATGTTCAAAGATATTCGTGAGAAAAATATTCCATTAATTTTATTCAATGCAAGATTAACAAAAAGAACATTTATGCGATGGATGAAAATTAAAAACTTTTCTAAATCAGTTTTTGGTAAAATAACAAAAGCGTACCCACAAAATCAAGAAACTAAAGAATATTTAAAAAAACTAGAGGTAGAAAAAATAAATTATTTAGGCAATTTAAAGTTTGCTAAAAGTGATGAAGAAAATTTAGATAAAGTTAGTAATAAATTAGAAAGTGAGATTAAAAGAAAAAAAACATGGGTTGCTTCAAGTACTCATGGAAATGAGGAATTATTCTGTGCAAAAGCGCACATTGAATTAAGAAAAAAAATTAGAAATTTATTAACTATAATCATACCAAGACATACTCATCGAACAAAAAATATTATTTCAGTTATGGAGAATCTTGGTCTAAAAGTAACTTGCCATAGCTCTAATCTTAAAAGTTTAAAAAATATTGATATTTATATAGTGGATACATACGGAGAAACAAAAAAATTTCACAAAATTAGTTCCACGGTTTTTTTAGGTGGTTCAATTATTAAAAGAGGAGGCCAGAATCCTTTGGAAGCTGCAAGATTTGGTGCAAAGATATTACATGGGCCTAATGTAAATAATTTTACTGAAATATATAAATTATTGAAATTCTATAATGTTTCTAAAAAAATTAATTCACCGAATGAACTAGCATCATCAATAGTATTTAAAAAAAATAAAAGCACAGGAAATAGAATTAAAAAAATTGGAGAAAATATTTTAAAAAAAACTATAAAAGATTTAGATAAAATTTTTAATAATGAATTTAAAAAAGCCTAATTTTTGGGATTATAAAAAACCTAACTTTATCGCATATTTTCTCTCTCCAGTTGCGTTAATTATAAGTTTATTAAATAGTAGATTAAATAAAACTGTCAAAAAAAAATTTAAAATAAAAACTATATGTGTTGGAAATATTTATATTGGAGGAACTGGGAAAACCTCCCTAAGTATTAAGCTTAATAAAATTCTTAACGAAAGAAATTTTAAATCATGTTTCATTAAAAAGTTTTATAAAAACCAAATCGATGAACAAAAACTCTTAAAAAATAATGGAAAACTTTTCTTATCATCTAAAAGAACAGATGCAATTATAAATGCAGAGAAAGAAAATTTTGATGTTGCAATTTTTGATGATGGTTTACAAGATAAAACAATAAAATACGATTTAAGATTTGTATGCTTTAATAATATTAATTGGATAGGTAACGGTATGAGAATACCCGCAGGCCCATTAAGAGAAAATATACAAAATTTAAAAAATTATAACCATGTTTTTCTAAATGGAAATTTAGAAAATATTGACTTTTTAGAGAATGAGATACTTAAAATTAATCCAAAAATTACTATTCATTTGGGAAAATATACACCAACAAATTTAACTGAATTTAAAAAAGAGGAAAAATATTTAGTATTTTCTGGTATCGGAAACCATCAAACCTTTGTGTCAATGATTAAAAAAAATGGCTTAAATATTTTAAAAGATATAGAGTTCCCTGACCACCATACATATACTAAAAGTGATTTGGATAATATTATTAATGAAGCAAGTAATTTAAATTGTAAAATAATTTCAACAGAAAAAGATTATCAGAGAATTAATGATGGATATTTTGGCAAAATTAAAATAATGAAATCAGAATTAATGATAATTGATGAAGAAAAATTAATTAATTCAATAATTTAAAATGAAATATTTTAAATACTTAATTCAGTTTTTATTAGTTGTCAGTTTATTTTTAATATTTAAGATTTTAAGACCAAGATTATCGTCATATATAAGTGGAAAAATATTTGAATTAATTGGCCCATTTTTTAGATCAAAAGAAATTATACATTCGAATATTAAAAGAGCATTTCCTAAAATAAACGCATCAGACTTAAAAAAAATGACAAGAAAAATGTGGAATAATTATGGAAGAGTCTTTGCCGAATATATGTTTATCAAAAATTTTAGGTATGGACATCTTGCGGCAAATATCAAAATTGAGGGGCAAAAAATTCTTGATGATATAAAAAATAAAAATGAACAAGTTGTTTTTGTATCAGGGCATTTTAGTAATTTCGAATTAATGGCACTAACTCTAGAAAGTAATGGTATTAAATTATCAACAATATATCGACCTCTGAATAATGTTTTTTTAAATAAAATTATGGAGAGTATAAGAAAAAAATATATTTGTAAAAATCAAATTAAAAAAGGGATTGGCGGTTTAAAAAAATTACTATATTTAAAAAAAAATAATTTTTCAACAGCTCTTATGATTGATCAGAGAGTGTCTGAGGGTATTTTGTCTAATTTTTTTAATCAAAAAGCATCAACAACAACTATTCCTGCTCAATTAATAAAAAAATTTAGTATTAATATTGTCCCGGTTTATATTGAAAGAATTAATGGTCTAAACTTTAAAATAATTATTAATGATCCTTTAAATTTCAGAAAAGAGGCATCAAACCAGGATATTACAGATAAATTAAATCAAATACTTGAAGGCATGATAATGAAGAGGCCAGAACAGTGGATATGGTCCCATAATAGATGGAAATAAATTTATTTTTTAAATATTTTTTCCCTTTTTTTAAAAGCTTCTTTGTAAGAGAAATAAGGTTCTTGCAACTCTACATTCCAATAATTTAAATCATTTAAATTTATTTTTTTCCCAGATACAGCACACTCAACATAATCTCCATGCTCAATAATTTTAAAATTATTTGCAAATATTTTATTTTTGCTAATTTTTTTGTCATTTTTAGTTTATATAGTTCTATATGATAGTTGGAATAATAGGAAGTGGTGGTAGAGAGCATGCGATTTGTCAAAGCATGAATAATTCAAGTAAAATAAAGAAAATATTTTGTTTTCCAGGGAATGCAGGCACAAAAAAAATTGCGGAGAATATTGATCTTGACTTAGAAAATTTTGAAGCAATTAAAAAATTTATATTAGATAATAAAATTGAGTTAATAATTATTGGTCCAGAAAAACCTTTGGTATCTGGATTGGTAGATTATCTTGAAAAATTTGAGATCAAAGTGTTTGGACCTAACAAACTAGCATCACAACTAGAAGGGTCTAAGATTTTTACAAAAAAGCTTTGTCAAAAATTTAAAATACCAACAGCTAAATTTGGAATTTTCGAAAACAAAGAGAGTGCTAAAGAGTTTCTAATAAAAACAAGTTATCCAATTGTAATCAAGGCAGACAATCTTGCTTCGGGGAAAGGAGTTTATATTTGTGATAATGAAAAAAATGCAATGATTGCGGTTAAAGAGATTTTTAATGGAAAATTTGGTATTGCAAAAAATCTACTTATAGAAGAATTTTTAGAAGGTGAAGAAATGAGTTTTTTTACAATTCACGATGGTAATGTTTTTAAAAGTTTTGATACTGCTCAAGATCATAAAAGAGTCTTGGAGGGAGATAAGGGTAAAAATACAGGTGGTATGGGAGCATACTCTCCATCTAGATTAATAAACAACGAATTAAAAAGTAAAATAATTAAAAAAATTATTGAGCCAACTCTCAAAGGATTAGCTGAACTTGGAACAGTTTATAAAGGATTTTTATACACTGGTCTGATGATTATAAAAAATGAACCTTATTTGATTGAGTATAATGTAAGAATGGGTGATCCAGAATGTCAAACAATTCTTCCAAAACTGAAAACTGATTTGACTGATATTTTTTTAGCTTGTTGTGAGGAAAAATTAAGTGAAGTTAATATCGAATGGTTAAATAAAAAAAGTTTATGCATTGTCGTCTGCTCAAAAGGATACCCTGATCTTTTTGAAAAAAATGTGGAAATAAAAAATCTTAAAAGAATTAAATTAAATAAAAATGAATTTTTGTTTCATGCAGGAACATCAGAAAAAAATGATAAAGTCTATGCTATAGGGGGTCGGGTATTAAATTTTATTTCAGTTGCAGAAAATTTAAGATCCGCAAGAGAGAATATAGTGGCGAATTTAAAAAAGTTAAATTGGTCTGGTGGTTTTTATAGAAAAGATATTGGTCATAAGGTTATTGATTGATGAGAGTTATATCAGGTTCATTAAGGGGTAAAAAAATTTTTGAACCTAAAGATATAAAAACCAGGCCATTAAAAGATTTAACAAAAGAATCTATCTTTAATATCATTAATCACTCAAATAAATTTAAAGTTCAACTAATGGGGGCAAATGTATTAGATTTGTTTTCAGGAGTTGGTTCCTTTGGTATTGAATGTATTTCACGAGGTGCAGATAAGGTAATTTTTGCTGAAAACTATATTGGAGTTTTACCTGTCTTAAAAAAAAATTTAATGAATATGAAATTTAAAAATAATTTTAAAATTATTGAAGAAGATATTTATAAAGAGAAAACATTTTTATTATTTGACACTATGTTTGATATTATTTTTTTAGATCCCCCATATAAAGATAAAAGTCTTGAGATTATTTTTAATTTAATTGCTAAGACTAAAATATTAAAAGAAGATGGCATAATTATTATGCATAGACATAAAAGTGAAAATGATGACTTACCAAAATACTTTAGAGTTATTGAGGAAAAAAAATATGGTATTTCAAAAATAAATTTTATTGAGTCATTAAATTAAAATTTTCTTTGTTTGTTGTTTTATCAACTCAACAGCAGGTTGATCAAATGGGTTGATTTTTAAACAATTACTTAACAAAATAGTTTCTAACATAAAAAAGCAAAATAATTCACCTAAAGTTTTTTCATCTCTTTTTTTAATTTCAAAAGTTCTGTAGGGAATTTTATTTTGATCAAAAACTTTTTCTGTTGCTTTTTTTTGAGCATAAATAATATCTGTAATCTTCTTATTCTTTAAAAATTTTTGAGACGATAAAATTAAACTATTATTGATTTTATCAGATTTATTTTCATGAACATAAAAAAAAGTGAAAAAATTTTTTTGAAATCCGTCTAAGTAAAGTTGCATTACGCTATGATTATCTTTTGGCATACTTGAGACTATTGGTAGTAAACCTTTTTTTTTCTTTCCTAAGCTTTCAGCAATTAACTGTTGATACCAATTAAATAAACTATCTGATTTTTCATCATAATTAATAATTATTGAATTAAATTTACCTTTTTGAATAAAGAAAAGTGTTGAAGTTACGTTAGAAATCAGAGCATTTAAAAACTTTGTATTTTTAACTAAAGAATTAAATTGTCTAAAGTTATCTGATTTCAAACCCATCAATTCGGCAGGCAGCATACCAACCTCTGATAATACAGAATATCTACCTCCTATATAATTGTTGTGATGTATAACTTCAGATTTAAGTTTTTTTGCAAGTTTATGAAGATAATTATCTTTATTTTCAGTGATAAAAATTGATTTATCTTTTTTTTTTATGAAAATATTGGCATTTGCAATTGTTTCAGTTGTATTTCCAGATTTAGAAATAACTAAACTTAAAAACTGTTTAGTAGTTTTTTTTTGTTTTGGTTGAAGATTGTTAATAAATAAAAAATTTTTTCTTATTTTATGTTTTAAAAAATCATATATTGTTTGCGATCCAAGTGTTGATCCACCCATTCCTATAACCCTAATATTTTTAAATTTTTTGTATTTCGCAATTGATTTTTTTTTAAAACTATTTCTATAACTATTCCCAAAAGATAAAATAAGATCATTTTTATCTTTAATTATTAATAGAAGTTTTTTTTTGACTTTTGAAGTTTTTTTCTTAATCTTAAATTCTTTAAAAAAGATTCCAGATGTAAACATTAATTTTTCTTAATTTTTTTAAGAATACTCTCTTCAAAATTTTGACCTACTTTATTACTGTCATTATTTGTATCAGCTTTATTTTTGGTTATTAAACTTTGAATATTATTGTTATTTTGATTTTGATCCTTTTCATCCATTTTAGGAATAGGGAATTCATTATAAGAAGGGGGCATAACTAATGGGGATTTTTTTTCAACCAAGAATTCATCATTACTTTTTTTTTTTTGATTTGAAAATGCTTTATCTACGTTACCGCAAGATGTGTTAAGAAGAAATATACTTAATAAAGTGAAAACATAAAAATACTTCATGACTCTTTTTTTTCTTTAATACCAATAAATTCTATTAATATCATTAAAATAACACCAATGGTAATAAATATATCTGCAACATTAAAAATAAACCAATGAAAATTACCTACATGAAAATCAATAAAGTCTGGAACACCTTTGTAAAATATTCTATCAAAAACGTTTCCAAGTGCTCCACCTAGAATTATTAATAATGAATATTTCTTAAATCCACTACTTTTAAAAATCATATATGTGACCATAAATATAATTATTAAAATGAAGAGTGTTAAAAAATTATATAAATTATTTTTATTAAATGAAAAGAGGCCAAAAGCTATTCCTTCATTCCAAATTAAATATATATTCAAAAATTTTGATGAAAATATTTCAGAACCACTATTTACTTTATCTAAATAAATTACGTAAAGCTTAGTTAATCTGTCTAAAATAAAAATTGAAAATATAATTATTATATTAAGATAAAAATTGTTATTTATTATTTTTAAATTCATCAAGGATGTCTTGGACAACTAACTTCACCTATTTTCCAACATACAGGACACTTTGTTCCTTTTGCCTTTGTAGTTTGTGCAATTGTTTCTGAGTTTTCTTTAAAAGAAATTTGAGCTTTTGATGTTATACAAAGTTCTGAAAAATCAATATTTTTGGTGATTTCTTCTAATTTTTGATCTAATTTAATATTTAAATTTGCTTCCAAACTTGATCCAATTTCTTTACTGGCTCGTTTTTCTTCAATGCTAATATTGCAAATATTTTTAATTTTGATCAGTTCTAACCATTTTTGATACAATTTTTCATTCGAA
>TARA_B100001057_G_scaffold493538_1_pt1 | contig 9982 bp, 6 predicted proteins | sample TARA_B100001057 | Tara Oceans TARA_B100001057 (sample SAMEA2621839) | marine metagenome | biome: marine biome (ENVO:00000447); feature: surface water layer (ENVO:00002042); material: "saline water (ENVO:00002010), including plankton (ENVO:xxxxxxxx)" | depth 5 m | reverse complement strand
TGAAAAGTGCGACAATGACGATCAGTCCAATCAAGCATGGGTGCAACGGAAAATTTTCTATCTAACGTATTCGACTGCGGCGCAGGGTTTTTCATTAATTTACCTTATACATCAATAATTTATAGCTTGATAACAGGTTGGTTATCTTTCATTATTCTTCACGTTATTTAGATATTTTAACAAGTTCGGTCTCCCTATGGTCTCCCAAGGAACCGAGTAAAGAATGAATTAAGGCACCTGCACAATGAATGTTTATTATATAAAAAACCAACCAATTGATCATGAACAATCGGCTTGTCAGGCAAAGATTATTTTATAGGTAGTATTATGTCCTCACATTACGTCGAAAAACGAAAGCGCGCCGATGGAACAACGAAGTACCGTTGCAAGGTTGTAGTAAAAGAAAAAGGCAAAGTTATACATCAGGAAAGTAAAACTTTTGATAAAAAAGCCAGTGCTGACACGTGGGGAAAACGTCGCTCTAATGAAATAGATTTAAATGGCCTTTCCAGACCCATAGAGTACATAAAAATTAACGACCTTATCGATCGTTACCTAACAGATCCTAAAATAGCCCCTAACGTAAAGCGGACTAAGGGTGCTTGCCTAACCATGCTTAAAAGTTATGGCATTGCTAAGCTATATGCTCATGATCTTAAATCATCAGATATTATTGAGCACTGTCATCAGCGAATAAGTTCTGGAGCTAAGCCTGCAACAGTTGCCCATGACTACTTTTATTTAAAGTCAGTCTTTAAAGCTGCAAAGCCTTTCTGGGGTATAGAAATCACTGAACAGCCTTATGTTGATGCGAAACCTATGTTAGAGCAGATGAACTTAATTGGAAAAAGCCAAAGAAGGACACGTCGTTTAAAGAAAGGCGAATATGAGGCGCTTGAACAAGGCTTAAAGCTCAGAGAAAAGCACCGCTCTGCACATATTCCTTTTGTCGATATATTTCAATTCAGTATTTTAACTTGCATGCGTTTAGGCGAAGTAACCAACCTGAAATGGGACGATTTAGATAACGATACAAGAACTATTTTGTGTAGAGATCGAAAAGATCCTCGCAAAAAAGAGGGTAATCATATGCGAGTCCCCCTTTTAGGTGAAGCCTATAGCATAGCAATTAGACAACCCAAAAAAGGAGAATTAATTTTCCCTTACAACCCAAAATCTATTGGTTCAGGCTTTCGCAACGTTCGAAAGAAGCTAGGCATCAAAGAGCTAACTTATCATGATTTAAGGCGTGAGGGAGCAAGCCGTCTATTTGAGAGAGACTACCGCATCGAAGAGGTCGCTCAAGTGACAGGGCATAAAGACTTAAAAGTATTATGGAATGTCTACACAGCATTAAACCCTGAAAATTTACACAGAGACTTGTAGCATATACAACTTAATAGAATAATTTGAATTAGCCTGAATGTAATCTGTCAGTTTAGTTTTCTCGATGTGACCAGACCTGACAGGCTGCCTTAAATCGATTCTGCCCCATTCAGTGCTGGCGACAAGGAGGAATTCATTCAGGCTTGGCTGTTCAAAATTTACACTCTATTAAAGCATTCACATCCAATCTTAGATCATGCATAGTAGAATGGAGAACCACCTACTCGGAGTAAGTGCATGTTTAAGAGTGTAAAGTCCATAAAAAACTTCGGTATCTTCAAGGATGCCAACACTAATGCTGGTCAACCTTTTTATCAATTTAACTTATTCTATGGCTTTAATTACTCTGGAAAGACCACGCTTTCACGTGTTTTCCGAGCAATGCAGCTAGGTGAAATACCAGAAGGCTTCTCTGGGGCATCTTTTGAAGTGGACTGTCATGAAGCTAGCTCTATCAAAAGTAACAACTTACAAAAAGTAGAAAACCTACGTGTTTTCAATTCAGATTACATCGTTAAAAACGTTAATTTTGATGAATCAAGCGTAAACCCAGTTTTGATCGTAGGTGAACGTAACATCGAACTAGAAACAGAACTTCAAGAGTTGGAAGAGGCTATTCCTGCAAAAGAAGTTAAGCGAGATCAAGACATAGGGTTCGCAGCAAGCAAAGAAAAAGAGAAAAACAATCGTTTAACTGAAGTAGGTCGAAACGTTGCGGTATTGAGTATTCTAGGTAGGTCTACATTCAACGCTTCAAGCGCTAGATCCATGATTGCATCTGCTGAAGCTAGTCATGATCTAACACCAGAAAAAATGAGTGCTTACATTGATACAGCAAGAGCTAGTAATGTATCAAGCGTGCCTAAAGTTAAACTTGTCACCCCAGAAATGAAAGGTATTTTGGGTGATATTGAATCAATCATGGCGACTTCAGTAACACAGACAACTATTGCTGAGTTGGATTCAGATAGAAGCCTTAGAAGTTGGGTTGAAGAAGGGTTAGAGCGTAACACTGGACATACTACCTGCCAGTTCTGTCACAACACGATTAGTCAGGCAAGAATTGATGAGCTAAATGCTTATTTTTCGAAAGCGTACAAAGACCTTAGCCAAAGGATTGATGTTGCTATCGCTTCGGTTCAATCACAAGCATTCATATCAAGTATTCCAGATACCAGTCAACTTTACCCAGATCTACAGAAAGGTTTTGACGAATTAAGAAGTCAAATCCAGCCAATCGATGATTCTGTCAAAGAACTAAAAGCGTCACTAGTTAAGTTGCTGACTGACAAGAAAGAACACATGGCTGAAGTACTTCCATTCAATGCATCAGACTATCCTTTACCGCTAGTTACAGACTTGGTGGAGCAGTTCAACACACCAATAACAGCGCATAATAAGCGGGCTGCTAACCATTCCACAGAGCAGCGTCAGGCTATTGAAGCAATCAAACGTCACTATGTGTACCAAGAAACACAGAACTACGATCACCCGCAAGCACAGCTTGATATACAAGCGTTTAAAGATGCTTCTGTCACTGCACAAACCGAGATCAACGCTAATCAGGCACGTATCGATGCGATAAAGGCTGAACTTAATAACACTAAACAGGGAGCGCATAGTCTAAACGACAACTTGCGACAGTACTTCGGTAAGACTGATATAGAGATTAAGCCTGTAGGTGGCACGTATAAATTCATGCGCGAAGATCGAGAGGCAAAGCACTTATCTGATGGTGAACGTACTGCAATAGCATTTGCGTACTTCATTACACAATTAGAAGATGAATCCTTAAATGGCATCAAACCTATCGTGTATTTGGATGACCCGATCTGTAGCCTTGATTCAAACCACATTTATAACGTTCTTGGCATTATCAAAAGTAAGCTAGGTCATGAGCACGTAGAACAGCTTTTCATTTCTACGCATAACTTTGAGTTCTTCAACTTAGTAAAAACGTGGCTTTTCTATTTCAGTAGGACTAAGACGGGCACAGCAAAGCGAGCACAGTTCTTCTTAGTTAATCGTACAGGCGAACAATCTAAGATTGAGCCATTGCCTAAGCTACTTAAAGACCACCGATCCGAGTATGCTTTCTTGATCAGCAAGGTTAAGGAAGCTGTAGAACGGCCAGAGAATTGTGATTCTATTGCAGTGCAGTCTTACGTGAGGAAGATACTGGAAGTGTACTTTTCGTTCCGTTTCAATCTGACTGAATTTCGGGGTAATGGCAAAGACCAGATAGCACCTAATCTCCTGAAGGACATTGAAGGTGCGGAAGTTAAAGCAAATACGTTGTATGAGTACGTGAATGAAAAATGCCATGCTAAGTCAATGGAGCTAGGCGTTCAGTTTCCCGAAGCTATGCAGCCGCAATTAACTAACGTATGGGAGATCATTACAAACGCCATAGAAGCAAACGACAAGCCACATTATGACGCATATTATGCCTAACTTTAGAATATCACGTTATTTTTTCTTGTTAACAATGAGATAAACGCATGTATCCTTCTCTAAACAAACTATTATCGCCTGATAAAGTCAAATGGAGGTGTGTGATATCCAGATATGATGGCAGTTGGTGCTCCCCCTTGACACTCAGTAGTCACGTTAACTAGCTTCTGTCCATAGACGGGTTACTAAGTATAACTCGCCTTTGCCCCTTTCTACTTAGCAATTCTACACACTCACACCCTGTTATAGGGAATTTCCCTAATAAATTTTATATTTTCTTCTATCTGCGATAAAGACTTTCCCTAGGGAATGATATAGATCTGTCGCATACTGTATGCCGCAATTCCTGCATAGGTGCACTGAGTATTGCTGACATCAATGATGTGTAACTATCAGTTATATATGAAATATGTTACAATAACCTTGTGTAAACCTGTCAGTGGGGGCTCCTATGTCTACTCAAGCTAAAATTGAAAATCGAATCAAGCACATACAAAAAGGGCTACCTTTTTCAATTGATAACTTCTATGAAGCAGGGAGTAAGGCTTCAGTGCAACAGTCATTTAGCCGTTTAGCGAAAAAAGGTGCTATAGCTCGTGTGGGAAGAGGAATCTATTGTAGACCAAAGCCACTAAAAAGCATCCCATCAATCAAGACAGTGGCGAGTGCTGAAGATGTTGCGCACCTATGGGCCCGTCAGAATCGCTACAAACTCGTAGCTCAAGGGCAAGAAGAAGCTTATAAGCTCGGGCTTCAGACACAAGCGCCGATTATTAAGTTGTACTGGACTAATGGTCCAAGCCGAGAGTTTAAAGTAGGTAATCAACGAGTAAAGGTAGTACATGTCAATAGCGAATTACTATCATGGGGAAACGCCCCCGAAGGACGGTTATTTCGTGCTTTGTCAGTGTTCCAAAATTATGAGCTTCCAGCTGAAAAGTTAAATATTGCTTTCTCTAGATTAAAAATTAGTAACTCAGAAGGTAAACAATTACTTTGCAAGCTAACAAATCGCTTTCACAAAAATAACGTGTTGCCAAATTTGAATTTATAGGAATGAATGGATATGGATATATTTGCTCTCTATCGTGACGAGGCAAAACGAAGCGATTTAAAGGATATTTTCAAAGATGCTTCGCAAAAGCATCCTGATGGTCTTGGTGAAGCATTCATCGAGAAAGATATTTGGGTCACTGAGCTACTGAGATTACTGTTCGATGAAGGTTTATTGGAAGGGAAAGCTGTTGCGTTTAAAGGAGGCACAGCTTTATCCAAACGCTGGAAAGCTATCGAACGTTTCTCTGAAGACATCGACCTTTCTATTCATTGGCATGACATGCTAAATGGTGATAAGCCTGAAGCGGAAGCTTGGGCTGAAACAACCATATCTAATAGTCAGAAGAAAAAATTTCGCGAAGCTCAAACTCAACGCCTAGAAGAGTGGACACTAGGTTTTTTTGAAAGGTTAAAAGCTAGATTAGATGCGTACGGTATTGAAGGGTTACAAGTAAACTATCTAAACAGTGAGAAAATAGAAGTTCATTATCCAATTGTTGCTGAGCAAAGAGGTCCACAGTATCACTTGGGTCCAGTTTTGCTTGAGTTTGGCGCTCGTAATCGAGGTAAACCGACAGAACCAAGCCAGTTAACGACATACCTTTCTGAAATCGAAGAATACGAAGAAGCTTTATCCTTGCCCGTTGCGAAGAATGTTTTGGTGTTTGACCCGAGTTACATAATTTGGGAGAAGCTGACAGCATTGCACCAATTTTGTACATCTGAGAAATCTCCAAATGCAGCTCGCTTAGCAAGACATTGGTATGATGTCGATTGTATGATGTGCAAAAAGATTGTTGATCCGCTAGGCAATCATCAGGCTATAAATGATGTGGTGGAGATGAAATCCGCAAGGTGGGGTGTGAAAGGAGTTGATTTTAGTCTCGCTTCAACAGGGAAATTACGCTTAATACCAGATGAATCTTTAAGAACAAAAATTGCTCAAGACTATGTTGAAATGGTAGAGGGTGGTATGTACTTTAGCAAGCCAGATGAATTTTCTACAATACTAGATCGCCTAAGTAGTACTGAGAAAATGATAAACGAGTCGCTATTCTCTTCTAAGTAATACCAAAACTCAAATCAATTTGTGGCACTTTCTTTAGCAAAAGAGCCACAAATTGATTTAGTGCAATGGATTGGTGAGTTTGGACACTAAATTAGAGGTTTTTCTATACTAAAGTAATCCTTCAAATGCTAATTTAGCAAAGTCACTAACACATTTATGTCCAAATATGAGTTAGGTTAAATGCCCGTTATTTTAGTTTTATTAGTCATTTGACAAAGTAGCTGAACGACAGCTTCTGCCACAAAGCGCCCTCAGTTTAAAGCTCATATTGTCCAATTGTGACTTGCCGATACCAGCAGACCCACTGGACAATTTAGTCATGACTAACCAGTAAATGTAAGATCGAGTATGAGTTACTACACCTAGGGCAATATTAGAAATTACAGCACGCTTCCCCATGCCGCATAATATCTTCTTGAATCGAGTGAAGGTCTAACTTTGCATAGACGCTACGTACCGTTTCTTCTTTATCATTTAACAGTATTGATAATCCAGCGTAGTCTTGGCGATTTTTTGATAGATAGTAAGTCGCAGCAAAATGCCTTAAAGCATGTGGGTTGATCCCCTTTACGATCCAATCCCGTTCAGGCCATATTAGCTGAATCACACGATAAGTCTGCTCCGACATATTAACTCGCAAGCCGCCACGGCTGTTTATGCCGTTCCAGATAAATAACCTATTATCCATACCATGGTAATGAAGCGCTCTTTGCTCAATGAACTCATTAATTTTGTCGCTTAGTGCTATAGGTAATTTGTTTTCAATGCCTTTAGCATGTTTGCCAAGATGAGCTCTATTTTTAACGAGCGGCAAAGGAATAAAGGTACTATAACTACCATCGGCATTTGATATCAGAGCAGCGGCTTTAGAATTGGCAGCTTCTTCAACTGTTCTGTATGGTTCAGCGATTAAATCTTCAAAGTTACTAATTCTAAGTGGATTAACCAAAGCAATCCTCATAGCTAATGCGATAGACAAATACCTTAGTCGGTCATCCCCATTACTACATGGTTCGTAAGCTAACTCTTCAAACTTTCTAACTATTTTTTGATACTCCATGACCCCATCTTCAACGCCGCCTTGAAGGCCTTTATTGGCACGTTAACTAGTATCGATTAACCACTTGATATTACGATTCCCGTCACTTGGGTTAGCCTCGCCACTAGAGTTAACTAGTGTTATCAAGCCCTCCACTTTACTTACCAGCTTACTAATATCAAAACAGTATTCTTGTAAATTTTTAGCTGGAGAGTTCGGGATAAAGTAGAACATTGGTAAGTAAGGGACTAACGAAATATTTGGAGATTTAATTAATACCAGCAGCTTCATTAGGCATTTCTTTGCTTGCTTATGATTGTCTCCGCCTAGAAATTCATACTCTACTATACCCTTTACCTTGAGAGCACGGCGCTGGTTATACTCGGCTTGATTAATAATATCATTATGGCTATTAACCCAGATGCCATTAGTATGGTAATCATAAAAAAGCTGTAAATTACGCCCGTTCAATAGCATGGAAAAATCAAATTCTTCTATTAACTGTATTAGCCCGCACTTAACAAACGTAGTCGAAAAATTACGCAAGATATTTCGCCAAATCTCAACCGTCGGCGTATCTCCACGACCATTAGTACTCCAATACTTCTTAGGTGATTTGAACTGAGCGGTGCTTAAAAAGTTATTCGCTAGTTGCATATGATGATGGGTTTCAAGGATCTCATCAACTGTCATTGGTTGCATAAAATAGCTAGCTAAAGTCATAAAGTGTTTTTCAGCGTTTTTCCCTAAGTCTAATAACTCACTCGGCTTCTTCGTTCCATTGGGGCAAGACTTACGTTGTGATATATGGATCATTTTAGGTATGAAGCGAGTGATGTGCCCTTCTGGAAGCGAAAAATGCGCCTCTACCTTAGTCCATCCATTAATAATATTCTCAGCTGCTTTACCATGTGTTTTAGTAGTAAAATTTTTAATTCTTTTTTCACGAACTCGAGCAAAATGGTTTTTCGAAAGACAATCCTGTGTGATAACAGAAAAAGCAGCGTCCTTGTCCCGATATGTTAAATCCGGAAAGTAGTGTTCCCCTAGCGCATTATATATATCATGAAGCTCTGTGAGTTTTTTAAGCTCATCAATATTCATAGGCTCTATAGTCGCCGCTTTTAAAATGCTTTGAGAGTTAAACCTAGCAAATTTATGCTTAATCGGAATTAGCGCTTCACTGGCCTTATTTAGCATTGATGCCTTTACTCTTGCCGTCCCAACTTTTGCTGAACTGCCACCAGCTTTATCAATCAGGTATTCTTGAAACGCTTTTTTGGAATTTCGGTAATGATGTCCCAATAGCGCTCTCAACGGGTTATCACAGACACCAGATTCAACAAAATCTTTAGCCGATTTTAAAATTGCCACAGCTTTATCTTCACCAATCAGAGCTTCCTCAAGTTCGAGTAGCATTATTTGGTTCATGTCTTTCTGTAACGGATTAGAGTGCATTACTGCTTACCTTAAATATGAATTAATATTTGACTAGGAACTCCCCCCTTTCCTAATCACTAATGCTACACGCAGATAAATAGCCTTTTGCTTTATGAAAAACTAAATTTACACACATAACCCTTTAAAATTAGCACACAGACTCACTTACCCACAACTACAGATTCGATCTAACCATTTGATATAGAACGGTATTTTTAGTTTTTATTAGGACGTAATAAACTGCAGCGCAGTCAATTACGTTAAAAATAAAGCGCTTAGAAAAAGCTGAAAATAATTTCAACTCTTTAGCTTATAGCTATAAAAAACTAATAATTTTGACATGTTTTTATTAGTTTTATGAGAAGCCCAATGGGAGAGTTGATGGCTATATTTAAAAGGTAACGCTATATAAGTTGATATAACCAACTATACAGATATACTATTTACTCGTAGCCAAAGTTGACGCATTTCTTAGAAATTCGACTTGGTGAATGTTTCTCCAGCCACATAGGCCGTAACCCAGACTGCGTTGCGATAACCTGAGATTCATTAGCCTCCTTCAACATGCCTATCTAGCACTTTCCTTTGACTACCAAACCCTTAGTTTTGATTTGGCTCTTTATGAGCTTTAACGGTTTAGGAAAGATTATGAACACGGTATTTATGCTACTTGCTCAATTTGAAGAAGCCATTATCCCTTTGGGTAAGGTTTGTGATGACTATTTTGGCTGTTCGCTCCGTACAGCTATGAATAAAGCCAAAGCAGAGGATCTGCCAATTCCTACATTCAAAATAGGAAGCTCGGCAAAAGCACCATATTACATTCACTTAAATGATCTAGCTGAGTCTATTGATGCTCAGAGGGCTAAAGCTAAGGAAGAATGGTCTAGAGTAAATACATAGCCAGATTGTAAGTCAGCTACCTTTTAGGTAGCTGACTATGCAGTAAGCATTAGCCCATCAGATACAACAATTTTTACACTGGCTAAATCGAAGCAATAGTAATGACAAATGACTGTTACTGTTTCATAACCTCCTACGTGATAAGGCAGAAGGTACTTGCCCATGAAAGTGCAAATGTAGTGCTACTTAAGGCCCATCTACAACAGCAGTGAAATGAGCCGCGATAAGAAGTTGGATCTGACTGGCAATGTTAATAATCTCTCTCCAGTTTGGATATAGACTTTTAGTAAATGAGGCATTGCAGATAGGCGTTACTAACAATTAAGTTTACTAATTTACTACCAACAAGCCTTACAGTAAGTGTCGAGGCATAAATCAAATGTTTTTGGTACACCCAAAGCTAACCTGCATCCACTTACTACCAAATTCTACTGTTTTGTTCGCGTAGCTCTAATTAGAACCAAGATCACAACCTATACATTACTACCAAATCCCAATTTTTTTGGAGATTACCCCACACTTTGTTCTTGGCTTTTACTACCTAATCCTGACAGTTTTAAGCTAATCGTGGACGCTGAACACGGTTTGTACTACCTAATCCTACTTTTTTAAGCCGAATATGCGTGCTGACCATA
>TARA_B100001057_G_scaffold148813_1_pt1 | contig 9988 bp, 14 predicted proteins | sample TARA_B100001057 | Tara Oceans TARA_B100001057 (sample SAMEA2621839) | marine metagenome | biome: marine biome (ENVO:00000447); feature: surface water layer (ENVO:00002042); material: "saline water (ENVO:00002010), including plankton (ENVO:xxxxxxxx)" | depth 5 m | reverse complement strand
AATTGGTGGAGGTGGTCGGTACTGCCCCGACGTCCGCAACGTTTATTCCAAATGTTTCAACGTCTACAAATATAATTATACGCAAAGGTTGACTCTTTGTCAACAAGAAGTATAATTAGAGTATATGCCAAAAAATAGAATATTCAAAATTACAGACGGAGCAGAGACCAAAGAAGTTGAAGCCATGTCTTTCAAGAAGGCGGTAAAGTCTTATCAGGGTAATTCTAAGTCCAAGATGATAACTATTGAGTGGATGACGAAGGGTGGAGAGCTTTTTGTCAAAGACCAAAAATTACCATTAGGTAGAAAGAAAAAGATAGGACGTTAGAGTAGAGTGAGAGTAAGTCACAACCCAATAGTTAGATTAATAGTAAAAGCAAGAATGGCTTGGGCTGATATGCGTGGACATCATGGTATGAGATGGGATTACGAACCATCAAAATACTATATGCGTGGCAGAAAGTCTGGCAAAGCATACACTAAATCAGAATCTAAATGAGCAGTAGAACTCTTTGGACGATACTGACAGTCTATACTATTCTTTTCATATTCGCCGCTCACTACAAACTAGGAACAGTAGCATAATGTGGCCTTACACAGAAGAAGAACAAGCCTGGGTTTCTGGACAATCCAAAAAAAATTAGTACGCACAGAACTTAAAGTATTACATTACTGTTGCAATTAGCAGATTAAATAATATTGGTCAAGGGGGAAGTCAATGTTCTACAAAGCACAAAAGCGAACTAATTATTGGTCTAAGATCAGGAAGAAGGCTCCAAAAGTGCCAGACATTACTTGCCCAGCGATTGATGAAATACTTAATCAATTGGAGAAACAGATTGGTAAAGAATTAAAGCAAAGCAAGTTCAAAGCTATCGAAAAAAAGATGGAAAAGTTGAGAACTGCAAATGAAAAGTTAAGAGAGTCGGGCATATACTGGCATGATGCCTGCAAAGAAGCAGTAAGAGATTTGCTAGGAAAGAAGAAAACGAGGTAAAAAAATATGTGGAAAGTACTAATTGTCGTGTGTGCATTAGGTAATCCTTGTATGGTGATGGAAGAAGATCCTATGAGGTATTACAGTTCGAAGAGTGAATGTATGGCCAATGCATCTGCCAAGCACAGTCTCATAGTTGAATCATACTCAGTATACGGATACACAGTAGAGAAGTCTAGTTTCGATTGCGGACAAGTGGACGGCTTGACAAATTCTTAAGTTGACATTACCATAAAACCTAAATATAATAGCACTATGACTTTATGGCTATTAGATTTAGAAAGTGTAGAATCTAGATACACATCACAATGGAAGACACATCTTCCGAAGTTATTAGAAAAATTCAATGTGAAAGTTGTTGAAGGTGCTAAAGATATTCCGCCAGCAACCACACCAGGTGCATTCTTAAACTTTGGTGGTACAAACATATACAAAAGTACACAAATAGAAAAAATTTCAAGAGCTTTTACTGCCGGTGAAGTAAAAGATGGGGATCACATACTGTTTACAGATGCTTGGCATCCGGGCATTATCAATATCAAATACATGAGTGAACTGCTTGGTATAAAAGTAATTACACATGGATTGTGGCACGCCGGTAGTTATGATCCTGCAGACTTCTTGGGCAGATTAATAGGTGACGCACCATGGGTAAGACACGCAGAACGTTCAATGTTTGAATGTTTTGATCACAACTATTTTGCAACACAATTCCATATAGAACTATTTGGTCGAACTTTTGAAAATGCAATGAACCATGTTGGACTTACACCAGAAGCAAAAGATAAAAAAATTGTACGTACAGGATGGCCAATGGAGTACATGAAAGAAATACTAGAGCCATTTAAAGGCACAGAAAAAAGAGATTTGATATTGTTCCCTCACAGAATTGCACCTGAGAAACAACCGGACATATTTAAAGATTTGCAAAAAAGTTTACCCGAGTATGAATTTATTATGTGTCAAGAGAAGAACTTAACAAAACCTTTGTACCACAAACTGTTGGCCAGTGCAAAGATTGTTTTTAGTGCCAACTTACAAGAAACACTGGGCATAAGTGCATATGAAGGAGCCATAGTGGATACGTTTCCTTTGGTTCCAGATAGATTAAGTTATACAGAAATGTACCCTGAAGAATTCAAATATCCGTCTGAATGGACCGACACTTGGGAAAACTACATAAAAAACAAAGACAAGTTGATTGAACGTATAAGACATATCATGAAACAAAACACTTCTGCACAATTACAGTTAGAGAAACTTACGGATAGTTTAACAAAGAATTTTTTCTCAAGTGGTGAAATGATCAACACAATTAAATCACATGGCAAATGATTGCTTTTACAAGGTTAAAGTCACACAGAACGGCAAGACAGAAACATATCATTGGGGGTACTTTCCATGGTCCATGTGTCTTAAAGATATTAAACAGTTATACAAAGACGGAGCAGATGCAGTTGAATTAGAAATGATAACACAAAAACAATTTGATAAAAAGATAGCACCATATACATCATGAAAGAGTACACACTAAAAATTAAAGTCGGGGACCTTGTTGAAGTAGGCAAGTTCCGTAATGTACAGACAAAAATTAAATCTATAACAATAGATGAGCATGGACAACCAGTTATCGGAACCAGCAAAGGCAAGAAAAAATTGTTAAGTTGTAGGCTCACAAAACTACACCCAGGATCAAAGACACCCAAACAAATCCTTATGGAAGCCAAGAAAAAATAGTTGGTTGACCGTATTACCTTTTGAATATATAATTAGGGAAAGCAAACAATCCAGAAGCGGCAAATGGGCAGTATCTCGTTTGTAATCTAAACTTTAGAGACGCTCTACGTCGATGATGGATGGATAGGCCCATGCTGGCTAGCGGTGTGTGTCGAGGCTGTTCCAAGTTGTCCCTGGATTGTTTGTCTTTAACTATATACACTTCATGAGCAAGAAAACAAAAGAACTATTAGACAACCTTAACAAAATTACTGAAAAGCCTAGAAATAGGTTTGAAGGGAAACCCACAATACCTGATACCAATCGTATGTGGAAGTCAGCACACGAAAGCGGTATAACTCCATTACCAAAAAGTTATGAGCCTATTAAATGGAACAAGGAAGTAGATACAGACGGAACTGTGGAATATTGGACACCATTTGACAGGGTGTATGGTGGAATTGGTCTCAATGCACAAAGAATCATACAAAAAGACGGAACTACCTATGAGGGTAAACTGTATAAGAAAAGAAGATTAATTAAAAGCAAAAGTATGCTGGGTGAAGAAAAAAACTTTTATTCGACTTGCACAGTCACAGCAGATGGCAGATGGTTTGACAATGGAGGATTTCCAATTGATCCACCTAAACAAGAGGATCAGCAAGAAGAGGAAGAAAAAGCGGAAATAGGATTTGCTAAAAGAGAACTAACAGAAGAAGAAAAAGCCGAACAAGCCAAATGGAAAACAAGAGCAGAGTCAGATATGCTCAAGAAGTTAAAATAATCAATAAATATTCTCAGTAACGCCATTAACCAAATGACGTGGGACTAAAAAGGACCTTTGAAAGCCATAAGAACAGGCCCTCCCTATGCAAGATCCTTGCTAACTTCAACAAAAACGTTTATAATATGATATGAATGAACTGATAGCAGTTTCTACAGGATTATTTGCAGGTACCATAACAGGTATTGTGCCAGGTGCAGGAGTAATGGTGGCCATGATTGTGGCCTCTCCGTTGCTGATGCATTTTGATGTGCTCCAGTTGTTATTATTCTATATGTCTTTGGCGAGCATGGTACAATTCACAGGCACCATACCGGCTGTATACTTAGGTGTACCTGGTGAAACAAACAGTTTACCTGCTGTTATAGAAGGCACCAAATTTAATAAACGCAAAATGGCCAAACTAGCAATAGGTATATGTGCAGTAGGAAGTGTGCTAGGTAGTTTTGTTGCAGTTGTGATAACATACGGATTGTTGTCTGTGTTGATAGAACACATGACAGTATTTTTTAGCAACGCAACCAAGTTTTATCTTTATCTTTTTATAATTGCATTCTGCTTGTTAGTCTATAACAAAAAGAACATACTTGTTAATTTGTCGTTGTGTGCAGTTGGGTTTATGTTGAGTGTTCCAGGAGAATCAGATATATCATCTGACTTCCGTTATACATTTGGTATAGAAGATTTACAATTTGGCATACCACTTATTCCTGTATTGATTGGCTTTCTTATTGTCCCCACAATAGCAAAGATGTTCAGCTCATCCAATTCAAATGTGTTCTTACCCAACATAGACATAGGCTTCTGTAAAGTGATCAAATACTTTAGAAAGAAACTTGTGGCAAGTTCACTGCGAGGTAGTCTAGTAGGTTACATATGTGGATTTGTTCCTGGGGTCAGCACAGTATTATCAACCAACGCCAGTTATTCTTTCGAGAAGAAACTGCATCCAAATAATCCAGGCAAGTTGTTAGTGGCAAGTGAAACTGCCAACAACTCTGGACAGTTTGCAAGTATGCTACCACTACTGCTTATTGGTATTCCTATCACGGGTTCAGAAATAGTATTGTACAGTATGCTTGTAGACGCTGGATGGTCGCCATATCAGTTCGACAATGTTACAAACAATGCAGACATGATCTTCAAACAGATTGTGCCGTGGTTTGTGTTTGCCAACATAGTTGGATTGATTGTTGCATGGCCGTTGGCAAGGAAAATATTAAACCTTTTTGCAAATAGTAAAAAATATATGATTGCGATATTGGCAGTGGGTATGTTATTATTAAACACCTACTTGGGAATATTAGATTATAGAGTTTGGTTGTATACAGTCTGTTTGATCGTGTTCAGTTGTATAGGACTTTTAATTAAAAAATATGAAACGGTACCTTTGATATTCATGTTCATACTGGGCAATGATATGGAAGGTGTCTTTTTCAGACAAATGTTAATATAGGAGAAACAATGAAAATAAAACAAACACAAGGACTAATAGCAAGTATAATCTGTGCAATTTTTATGCTTGGTCTTTTGGTAACGTCAAGTACACCAAGTTGGTGGGAACTTGGATCAAGTCAAGCAGAAACACCAGAGAGTATTACACTAATCAATAGTGGTAAGGCAGGCGGATCGTTCAATGCAAGAACACAAATGTATAAGGAAGGATTAACTGCCGCAGGATACAATGTGCAATATGAGAATATTGGCAAAATATCACAAGCAGTAAAAATGTTCAAAGCATCATCCGGACCTACAATTATGGTTTATGCAAACAATCAAGTGTACAAACAAGATTTATTTCACACAGAGAATAATTTTATCATCGCTGAATATCAACAGCCTTTGTATGTGTGTAGAACAAATGCAAGTAAAGATAAAACAGGCAACCTCACAGTTGCACACGGCAAAGGATATGACCCCAAGCTATTAACAACATTACTTGGCGACAATGTCACACTAGTACCATACAAAAACAGTGGTGCCATGCTGAAAGGCATATTAGGTGGTGATGTCGACATGATGGTGAACAACCAAGGCAAGAGTTTCAAGTACATAAAGTCAGGACATGGAACTTGTGAAGCATCAGATGTACTGCCTATAATGGTAGCAACAGTGATAGGAACCAACATTGATGTACAAAAAATCAGAGATATAATTTTTGATATAACAATGGATGTACAATTCATAGAGTATCATACATCAAGAAAACTAGTACGACCTACCAGCACATGGGAACAGGAACTTGCATTTACGCAAGAACTTGAAAAAGGATATGAAGTCAAGTAATTTAGATCTACATAAAAACACCATAAGTGAATTTCACGACAATCTTATGGTGTACTATGAACTTGTAAAAGAGAAACAGGATAATCACAAAGGCTCATTTGCAGAAGCAGTCAGATACCTTATGCTACCTGAACTTGTTTTGCATGAAGAAAAGATAGAAGACAGAACCATACTACGAGATGAAGAAAATGGCAAGCCTCGTAATTGGGGGACAAAAAGAGAATGGCGTGATTATATGGTATCAAAAGGATACAACACACACAACACAAAAATGAGTTATGTTGATCATGCTAATATTCCGGAAGACTTATTAACTGCTTTAAAAACATTACCTATCAACAATCCAGTATTCAGTGTGAACATACAACCACCAGGGTCTGTTGTTCCGGCACACGAAGACACGTGGAGAATATGGCGTGACAAATATCCTGAAATTGCAAAAATATGCACATTCGAAGACACAGTATTTTTTATAGTATTCCTAACGCCACAAGAAACAGGACATTCTTTTCAATGTGGTACAACCAATATCAAATGGGGACAAGGTGATGTGATACAGATGCCCTACTATACCAAACATGCAACAGCCAACGCAGGTTTTACAAACAAGATACTGGTACAATGTTTAGGGATTAAGAAATGAGTTGGCATTTAGAATGCAATAATAAAAAATTTGTTAGCAAATTAGAAGTCTTAAGAGAATATAAACAATCCAAACAAGCCATGCGGTTCTGTATTCCAGAAACATATGACAACTATGATTTCACTGTTGCACCTAAAGAATCTTTAGAAGAACTATGCAAACAAAAAGCATTAAACCTCAGAGCAAACAATGACAAAATTGTGATATGGTACAGTGGAGGATGTGACAGCCATTATGTACTTGATACGTTTTTAAAGAACAATATTAAAGTAGACGAGATACACATGGTTAAAAGTGGATTCTCAAATGCTGATTACGAAATAGAAAAGTATGCAATACCATTTGTAAAAAAATTAAACATCAAAGCAGTTGTACATGAGCCCACACTAGACTACTACAAAAAACGTTATGTAGAAAATAAAAAACAATTAGGGTCTGCCAACGATTATTGGCATCATTTTCGTTTGAACAATGATTTTGAAAATTTGCAACACCATAATACAGAAGGAGTTGCTCACATATTTGGTAAAGAAAAACCTACACTGTGTTTTATTGATGGCAAATGGTATGTGTATTTGTTAGATGTTGATGTAACTCCACAACCATATCAGATAAACTTTTTCTCTGATGATCCCATAATACATAGCAAACAATGTCATATGTTAATCAATGAAATACAATTGACAAAGAATCAATCAGATTACAATAAAGTTACTTGGTATCATGAAGATCAAAATTTTTGGAACAGATCAATTGGTAGATATGAGAATAGTACATTTCCGTTGAAAGAGATGACGGACAATACATTTAATAACAAAGATGCAGAAGCAATTAAACAAGCACCTGCATATATTGTTGATGCTTGGCGAGAGAAAAACAAAGCACTGGTAGAAGAACTAGAAGCAGATATTTTTAATAGAAGAGATCCAGCCATAGGCACTATTGGAATATTCTCTAAATTTTACTGCCTAACTGAAAAATCTACCAAAACTGTGGATGAATTATTCCCAAATGGTTTTAAACTCCAATAAAACCAAGTGGTTTTACCTGGTTGACGATTTTCCATTACCTGTTATAATAATGGTAACAAAAGGAGAATAAGTTATGTATAAATGTTCAGCAAAGTCAAGTTTGGTACTAGATCAAATGAGAGCTAGATGTCAAGCAGACACACAAACGAATAACAAATGGACTGGAAAGTCTGGAAACTATATGTATATCATGGGCAGAGAAAATGCAGATGGTAAGGCTACAGGTGTAGTACATAAGATTGCAGAAGACAGTTCTCATAAGTTATGTGGATCTTTTAAAATTATGTCAGATGGTATGATTACTAGATTTACAGGTTTGTCTAAACAAGATCAAACAAACATGATGAGATCAGCAGATGCAGAATACAGCACGAAGTATTCAGAAACTGCTCCAGCAGAAGACACAGCACCAGAAAAAGTTGCTGTATAAATTTGACGATGCGTTTACAAGCAAGTGGGCTTGAGTTTCCCGAGTGCCGAAAAGGCCATATGCAAAAAATCTCGGCCCACACGCATCATTAAATAAAAGGAATTATGCAAAAACAAGACTTTAGAAAATCTAATAGCACAATTAAATGGGTGGTACTTACTATCATATTGATCACAACGGTTATTGGCGGATCATTTATAAGTGGTACATTTTATCCTAATAATTGGACAGTAGAAAAAATTGAAGACGAGTTTCATAAAAAAGAATTAAGTCAAGTGCAAATGCTTGGATTAACAGAACCAGAATTTGAATACACAGACAAAGCAACATTTTTAACAGCAACAAAAAAATGTGTGGAATACTTAAACTATACCACAGATAGAATGAGCAGGGTGCCCACAAGTATTATAATGTCCATGGCAGGCATTGAATCAGGTTGGGGTACAAGTAGATTTGCCACAGAAGGTAATGCAATATTTGGTGTGAGGACCTGGAGTCTCAAAACAGTACCACATATGAAAGCACTGGGCAATCCAGATGCTCCGTGGGGTGTAAAGAAATACACAACAAAATGTCAATCAGTCAAAGATATGATTAGAATATTGAATAATCACCCTGCATATGAAGAATTTAGAATTGAAAGAGAATCACAAATAGACAAAGGCCAATGGGATTATAGGGCATTAATGGTAAGAATGAATGCTTGGAGCACCAATCCAGACTATGCGGAAATTATTCTACAAGCAATAGTTGACAATAAATTACCTTAATAGTATAATAAGTTATGGGATTCATACAGTTGAAACTACCGAAAAGAATCAAACACAAGATCGAGAACTCTAAAAGAAACAGAGATGCACTAGCACAACACAAGAAATGGTTGGAGTCGCAAGGACTTGATGATAAGTCTTTAAAGAAAAGACTAAAGAACTTTAAAGGATACGAAATACCTAAGTATGAGAGAGATCCTAATTTGCCTCAATGTTCAGATAAAATTCCTGTAGGCATAGGCAGTAAAAAAGAACGAATGCAATATTCAGGCAAAAGAAAACTGCTTGGTATAGGTATGATGCATAAATCAAACCTTGTTCCTGTATGGGACGAAGAAGGTGCAAAGGAAATATCCACAATGCGTAGAAACTAGTAAATAGTTTCATGGCACGTATCGGAAGAAAATCAACACTAGAATGGATCAAAGAGGATTACACATCTAATCCTAAAAGATTCTGTTGCGAAGTTATTGGAATGGTATCCAATCTTATCGCTTCACTGATACTGATGTGGTATTCACCAAACCCACCAATGTTCATGGCCTACATATTCTTTTTGATAGCGACCTGCTTCCTGATGTATGGTGCATTCAGCCGTCAAAGTTTTGGCTTCACAGTAATGTATTTGGTATATTTGGGCATTGACGGCATAGGATTTCTAAAAACTCTATCATAAACATCAACAAAACTGCGACTTTTAACAAGACCAACTGCGGTTGACGTATTTGGAAACGATGCTATAATTGTTTTATGATTAGACTAATAATAATATGTGCAATTTTTTACGCAGGTTATCAAATTGGTACGCAGGGTTATGATCAGTTTATGTCTTCATTAAATGTTGACAGCATACTGAATTCTGTGTCTGGTGCGATTGCTTGGCTGGATTCAATTGTACAATCAATGAGAGGATAATATGAAAAATGTAAGTAAGTTATTTCTCATACTAGTTGCAGGGCTTATGTTGGCTCAGTGTTCGACTTATAACATGAAAAGTGATATGAGTAAGAATGGTGTGATAAACAAGACTCCGAAATGGTATGTGAACTATCCACACACAACTAAGAAAGTTTATCAAGAGGCGGCTTCGGCTGTATCTCCTGATCTTGAGTTGGCTGTGAAGAAGGCTACACTACTCGCTAAGGCTAAATTAGCTGACAGGATTAATGGTGAGATGAACAATAGATCTACTATTAAGAAAGACGAAGCGGGTACGAACGAGTCAATGACTGTGACTGCACAAGCACAAGACGTGATTGTAAACGTGATCAACGACACACTTGTAACTCATTATGAGGTTGATAAACAAGTGATCTACACTACTAAGAACA
>TARA_B100001057_G_scaffold77240_3_pt1 | contig 9989 bp, 7 predicted proteins | sample TARA_B100001057 | Tara Oceans TARA_B100001057 (sample SAMEA2621839) | marine metagenome | biome: marine biome (ENVO:00000447); feature: surface water layer (ENVO:00002042); material: "saline water (ENVO:00002010), including plankton (ENVO:xxxxxxxx)" | depth 5 m | reverse complement strand
TGGAATAAGAACAGAGACTTCGTCGTACCGGATGATTTCGAGTTCAAAGATGATTTCAATCCGGAAAATTCGTCGTCCGCCAATTTGGGACAAGCGGGAATCGACATAGCCCAAAGCAAGTACGAGGAAATCAAGACTGGTTTTTCTCCGGTTCTGGAATTAATTGGAAGTGCTGGGCATCGAAGTAAAAATAAGGTCAGCTTTGAAAAACACGGTCAGGAATTGACTTTGGGCTTGAGCGTAACGGTTCCGATTACAGATCGTTACCTCACCCGAAGAAAACTCGAACAAGCCCGTGAAGAGATCAGGAAATCCGAACTCGAAAAGGTACGTCTCGTAACAAGACAGACCAATTCATTCAGCTCGGAAAAACTAAGATTGAGCCAAGCTGCGAGGAGCTTGGACTTTCAATATGAAATGCTCGAATTGCAGAAGAAAAGGCTTGCCGACATCAGGGCCGCTTGGCCCTTGGGAATTTACGACAAATCTGATGTTTTGATGGAAGAGGAGAAGTTGCTTAAAAGAGAAATGTACGTCGAACTCACCCGTCTCAACCTAGTCAAACAAAAATACCAACTGGATTTAATCGAATAAGACCGCACACGCGGGGAACTGAAAATGAGAAAAGTACTACATATATTGGGAGATTTCAACGACCAGGACATCGAGTGGCTGATTGACGTAGGGATCAAAAAGACCATTCAGGCGAATGATTTTCTTATTCAGGCGAATACTCAGCTTCAAGATATCTATTTCGTATTGGGAGGCAGGTTCGATATTGATTTACCCGATGGAACCTCCCTTGCAAAAATCAAAAACGGTGAGATTCTGGGCGAAATGTCCTTCATCGAAGAAGAGCCGCCGATGGTAAACGTGAAAGCGACTGAACCGGCCATAGTCATATCAATTAGTCACGAGGCACTCACTGACCGCTTCAAAGAAGTATCTGGCTTCGAAGGAAGGTTTTACAAGGCCATGAGCCTCTTTTTATCGTCAAGATTGCGTGGCATAGCGTCCAAGATTTCCTACGAAAATACCGAAGTCAAAACCAAAAAGGAATTCGAGCAGGACATCGATAGCGCGACTTTGAACAGGATTCAGATTGCCGGAGAAAGATTCAGTCGGTTGCTTAATCACTTTAGTTAAAAAAGCATAGATTCACTCTAGCCGAAAACCTTATGAACGACCCTACCGCCTACATTGGTCAATGGGAAACCCCGTCCGGCACGGCGATTGGCGATAAGTAGGGGGCCAAGAAACGCCGATAGAGTCACGTCAAAGTCATAAACAGAATTCTCTTGAGAGTAGGTATCGTATTCATTCAGTTGAACCATACGCGAATTCTCTCTTGGAGTACCCCTCGCCATTCGGATTGTGAATCCGTGAGGTTTGTGAGCCTAAGTCTATCTTTGGTTACTGAACGGTTGAACTCCGACCGAACTCTCCTCCACAAATCACAAGTGGGTCGTCGAGCATCCGTCGAGCTTTCAAGTTAATCAGAAATCCGGCAATCCGCAGATCTACGACATTGATCAGAGACTTCGACTTTCTCCGTATGGTCGGCACAAAGGAGAATTGCCGACAAGCAATCCACGGCAATCAAAATTCGAGCTGTGAATTCATTTTGTCTTATTGCAAGTTCGTAATCCAGGATTCCGTCTTTTTAGAACAAATCGCGCCACAAGTGAAATGGAGGTGAAAGGATAACTTTCACAGTGGGCGAACAGTCTGTTCTAACTATCCTTCAAAGTGTTGAAAATTGCGACGAAAGCAAAATATCCAAGTTTTATGTCACTTTTCATTGGACGGAACTTTTCTCTTTTGCTGTTGATTTACGAGTCGTTTCTGTCATGGTTACACATTTATTCGCCTTTTGGTAGCAAGGGTTTCGGCCCATTATCATATGAGCGTTCTAGGATAATCAGAAAAAATAGTACAATGGAAATATATGTGGGTAATCTCCCTTGGTCGGTTAGTGACCAGGAATTAGCGGATGCGTTTGGCGCATACGGAAATGTAGAAAAGGCTTCGATCATTTCAGATCGTGATTCAGGACGCTCCAAAGGATTTGGTTTTGTAACCATGAACGATGCGGATGAAGCAAACAAAGCAATTGAGGCAATGAATGGCTCTGAAATGGGCGGACGGAACCTAAAGGTAAACGAAGCCCGACCTCGCGAAGAACGGCCACCTCGCAAAGACAATTGGTAAGAACTTCACAATTCATCTTTAAACATAAAGTACAATGGAAATATATGTGGGTAATCTCCCTTGGTCGGTTAGTGACCAAGAATTAGCGGATGCGTTTGGCGCATACGGAAACGTAGAAAAGGCTTCGATCATTTCAGATCGCCATTCGGGTCGATCAAAGGGCTTCGGCTTCGTAACCATGAATGACGACGATGAAGCAAACAAGGCGATCGAAGCCATGAATGGTACTGACATGGGCGGACGGAACCTCAAGGTTAACGAAGCGAAACCTCGTGAAGATCGCCCACCGAGGCAATCCGATTGGTAAGGATTCTATTCTCATTCACTTTCAAAAGTCCGCCATTTGGCGGACTTTTTTTTGGTTTGTTTTGATGGATCAGCATCTTCTTGTTTGATTCGCATTAAAAATTCCTTCAGGACAACAGGATGAATAACACCGAAACAACCACTTTCCTGGAGAGCGTAGACCTTTGCTTCAACAAAGCTGCAGATGCATTAAAATTACCCAAGGGCTTGGCGCGACAAATTCGTACTTGTAACGCAATATGCGAAATGAAATTCGGTGTTGAATTAGAGGGCGGATATGAAATCTTTACAGGTTGGCGGGCAACCCACAGCGAACACGCTTTGCCCGCCAAGGGCGGACTTCGTTATGCCCCCTTTGTCGATCAGCAAGAGGTGGAAGCGTTAGCCGCCTTGATGACCTACAAATGCGCAATCGTAAACGTCCCTTACGCCGGCTCGAAAGGAGCACTCAAGATCGACCCCAAGAAGTACAGCATTGACGAACTTGAGCACATTACACGACGTTTCGCCCAAGAGTTGGACAAAAGGGGCTTGCTTGGTCCCGGACTCAATGTCCCTGCCCCGGACATGGGAACGGGACAACGGATGATGTCATGGATTGCCGACGAGTACCAACGACTCCATCCATCCGACATCAACGCCCGAGGATGCGTTACGGGCAAACCCGTACATTTCGGTGGGGTTGCCGGACGAATTGAAGCAACTGGTCGGGGCGTCCAATATGGACTTCAAGAGTTGTTCAGAAACGCCGACGACCTCGCCTTGGCAAAGCTAAGTGGAACATTGGAAGGCAAGAGAATCATCGTCCAAGGCCTTGGTAACGTAGGGTATCATGCCTGCAAGTTTCTTCAGGAAGAAGACGGCGCCAATATCATTGCTATTTTGGAAAGAGACGGAGCCTTACTCAATGAAAATGGACTCAACGTTGAAGATGTATCCAATTATAAGAAGGAACATGGGAAAGTAGAAGGCTTTCCGGAAGCTCAATTTTTTAAGAATGGTAATCAATTGCTGGTACATCCCTGCGACATACTTATTCCGGCCGCCATGGAGGGTGTCGTAGATCATTTAAATGCCGAGCGTATTCAGGCCAAAGTAATTGCCGAAGCAGCCAATGGTCCTTTGACCTACGAGGCAGATCGGATTCTTTGCGACAAAGGTACTTTCATTCTTCCAGATGCCTATCTGAACGCTGGTGGGGTTACGGTATCCTACTTTGAATGGCTCAAAAACCTCTCTCACGTGCGCTTTGGGCGAATGGATAGGCGACTCGCAGAGACCCAGGGTCAAAAAATCATCGATGCCATTGAGCGGGGCATAGGCAAAGAATTGGACGATCAGTCGAGAAAAGAGCTCCTGACCGGACCAGATGAAATCAGCCTCGTGCGCTCCGGCCTCGAAGATACCATGCGTGAGTCATATGGTGAAATCAAGGAGCAGTTTCTCGGCAACGAAAAAATCAAGGACAGAAGGATGGCGGCTTATGCCCTAGCGATAAGAAAAATCGCTGACATCTACGAAAGTATGCATTTGTAACGGTAAATAGAAATGCCTGAACAAGAATACCCAGACGCATCGCCCTTGGAAATCGACGAGACGATGGAGGGTGCCTGGGCCTGCTTTTCGTTCTTCCGAAAACGATCAGGAAAGGACCGAGCTTCCTTTCTTCGCGCCATTGCAGAACTCTTGAAAGACAGGAAGGATAAGTTGGTCCTACTCGCTGAGTCCGAAACGTCATTGGGGTACGACCGTCTGCATTTTGAACTCAAAAGAACTATTTCCGAGCTCGAATTATTCGCTGGCTTAGCCGAATTCGAGGAATGGAAGGAAGAGGTGAAGGAGCAAGCGGACACCGCACGCCAACCACTTCCGAAACCCGGAATGCAAACCACCAACGTACCCGTTGGCCCAGTCGTTGTAATCGGAGCATGCAATTTTCCTTTTGCCATATCCGTCGTCGGTACCGATACGGCATCCGCTCTGGCAGTCGGTTGCCCAGTCGTGGTCAAAGCGCACCCCGAGCATTCAAAAACCTGTCAAAATCTGGCCGATTTAGTCGAAACAGCTTCAAGACAAACGAGGATGCCAGAAAAGGCGTTCCAACTTGTCCATGGGATAGAACACTCCGTCACCCGTGCTCTGATCGAGCACCAACGAACTACATGTGTCGCATTCACTGGTTCGCTCAAGGGAGGACAAACTCTTCATCAACTTGCCAGTCTGCGCAAGTCCCCCATCCCCTTCCATGCTGAAATGGGAAGTTTGAACCCCGTATTCGTACTGCCTCGGGCATTGAAGGAATTTGGCGAGGGAATAGCCAAAGGCTTTGTCGCGGCGGTCAATTTATTTGTCGGGCAAATGTGTACGAAACCTGGATTGCTGATCCTGATCGAATCTCCCGCAGTGGAATCCTTCCTCGAAAGGATAAAGGAAGCAGTCGGCCAAATCGAAAGTGCCAAAATGCTCAACCAATCGGTTTTCAAAAACTATCATTCCATTACCTCCGAACTCTCCTCATCGCTGGACTTGGTTGCATCGAACCAGAAGCAAGTGGAAGAAAACGAACGGCTGGCGTCTTGTCGCATTTTCGAAATCAAGGCTCCGGATTTCATAAAAAACAAAGGGCTCCGAACGGAAGCCTTCGGACCCGCCTCAATCATCGTAAGGTGTAAGAATGAAAATCAAATGATCGAGATCGCCCGATCCATGGAAGGCAGTCTGACCGGTACGATTCATGCTCATTACAAAGACATGAAATTGGTGGCACGGCTCTTACCCATTATCGAATCTCGGGTGGGGCGCCTCCTTTGGGGAGGTTTTCCTCCTGGAGTTGTTCCCGGGATTGCGACTCATCACGGGGGACCGTGGCCGGCAACGACTGATTCGAGATTCACGTCAATCGGCCTATACGGCTACCGGCGTTTCGTGCGTCGAGTTTGCAGACAAGGCTTCCCCGGCGTTTAGTTCTAACTTGCGTGGCGAAGAGCGTCCACTGGGTTCATTCGAGCAGCCTTGCGTGCTGGATAGATTCCAAAAATCATTCCTGTAAACACGGCAAAACCAAAGACAACGGGCATAGACCAATAAACGACAATCGGATCCATCCCCTTCATCGATGGCGGCAACGAATCATAAAGAGTTGGCGTAAAAGCTTCGAAAAAACCCATCAATGATCCGTAAGCCGGTTCACACAAAAGACCCGCCAAGATTCCCATCACTCCACCAATGCCAGTCAGCGTCATGGTCTCGACCAGAAACTGCCAGACGATGTCCGAGCGCCTGGCTCCAAGAGCTCTGCGCACTCCGATTTCGCGCGTCCTTTCCGTCACCGTGGCCAACATGATATTCATGATTCCGACACCTCCCACGACAAGGGAGATTCCTGCCACCAACCCCATAAGCGCAATAAAAGTCATGCGTGCCTTTTCAGCCTGTTCCATTAGCTTTAGTGGCACAGTGACCTGGAAGTCATCCATATCGTGGTCTTTTTCAAGAATATCCTGAAGCATCTGGGCAACAGTGAACAACTTGTCCGGATCGTCTACCTTGAGGGTTATCTTTGAAACCAAATGGGAACCGTCGGAACCCCTATAGTAATGGTCAAAGAACTTAGCCCACATAGTCTCTATTGGCAAATAAAGGTTGTCCTCGAACAACTCCTTAAACCCAAGGTTGGATTCATCCTTAAGTTCCGAGTGGGGTGCCACCACCCCCACTACTTCATAGAGGTTTCCCTCGGTAGTGACTGCTTGGCCCAATGGATCCTTAAACGGAAAAAGCGTTTTCGACAAAGCCGAAGAAATCACGCAAACCTCGCTAAGCGACAGGTTGTCTTCCTCCGTGATGAACCTCCCCTTTACCAGCTTGAGGCCATGCAGTTTACGATAATTCGGCAGGCATCCCAAAATCTCAGCCCTCGTTTGGTCATGAGAAGAGAAGACTCTTCGATTGTTGATCTCTCTCGTTGGAAAAAGAGAGGAGATATGAGGCACCGTCTGTTTGATCTTGTAATAATCATTTTCCGTCAACCCATAGGAGTAAAAATATTTCCCCTTGCTCACTCTTTCCTCCTCGGGCGGACGCTTGGAGGAAAGAATGATGCTATTGGCCCCAAGAGCCATGATCTCATCTTCGGCTTCCACCGCTATTCCCTCTCCGATTGCCAGCAACCAAATTACGCTTGCTACACCGATAAAAACTCCAAGCGCAGTCAGTAGGGATCTCATAGGGTGAGTGGCGATGCTCATGAAAGCGGTCTTCCAAAGAGTACCGATGCTCCGTTTCTTTACCTGCTTCACCTCCAACACCGTTTCCGAATGCTCTTCCAAGCTCGGTCCACGAGGATCGCTCAAGGGCCTGCTTCGGTGATCACTTTCGATTTTTCCATCTCTCATGCAAATAACTCGGCTTGCCCGGTCAGCCACTTCCTTCTCATGGGTGACCATAACAATGGTCTTTCCTTGAGCATGAAGCTCGTCGAGCAAATCAAGAATCTCCTCAGTGGTCTTGCTATCGAGATTCCCCGTGGGTTCATCGGCCAAGATAAAGTCGGGGTCGTTCGCTAGAGACCTCGCAATCCCTACTCTCTGTTGCTGCCCGCCCGACAACTGTTGCGGTCTATGGTCTACACGATCACTCAAGCCGACCAATTCTGCAAGGGAAGGGGCTGCTTCGGGTTCAGTTGAGCCACTCGTACAATAGGAAATCGGGACATTGATGTTGTCAAGAACGTCGAGATAAGGAATCAGGTTGTAAGATTGGAAAACGAAGCCAATCGAACGGCAACGGGTGGCCGAAAGTTCGTCATCGGTCAAGCCGGTGACCTTCCGGCCAGAAAGCTCGTAGATACCGCTCGTCGGAGAATCGAGGCACCCGAGAAGATTGAGTAACGTGCTCTTACCTGATCCGGATGGACCCATGACAGCAAGATAATCACCGACCGGCACCTCCAAGTCGACGGAGTCCAACGCAACTACGATATCATCCCCGACCTCGTAAAGCTTGCTTAATCCGCGTGTTGAAAATGCCAAACTCATCTGTTTCTCAGGTCAACTGAGGGAAGGAGATCGGCCAAAGGGTTATCGGGAAGCGAAATCGGACTCGGAAGGAGCTTCCAAGAACTCCGGAAAGGAATCCGGGTTGATGACTACTTCGTCCGATTCATTCAACCCGTCGATGAGGACCGCATGCGTGGTATTGGACGAACCCAACTTTATCTCCCTCAGGGTCATTGCATCCTCGCCTGACTTGAGAAGGCAAAAGAAACGACCTTCCTTACGCACCACAGCTGTCAAAGGAATCAGTAAGGCGTCATTCAAAGATTCGGCCAGGATGGATACTTTTGCAGACATGCCGGCCTTAATCGCTTCAGGGGGATCCTCAATCAAGATCTCGGTTGCATACTCCTTGATATGCGCCGTGTAACGACTAGTCGAAGGAACCGGATAATCGCTTACCGACTCGACCTTCCCGTTGAGGACAACGCCGCGGAAGCCATCTCTGGTAATGGAAATCGAACAAGGTAGCCCCGCTTTCACTTGCTCGACTTTCGTTTCGCTTACTCTGGCAAAAACTCTCATATGGGAGGTGTCAGGCAACCGGATAATGGTCTGACGTTCTCGAACCGACTTACCTTCCTCGATCAGCACACCATCCGAGCTTCCCGATTGGTTTCGGTTCGCATAAGTAACTTCCCCGTCTGCAGGAGAATAAATTAAGCACTTGTCTATCTGCTCGGTAATTTCGCGCTCCTTCTTTCTTTCAAGTTCAAACGAATTTTCGATGGAGCTCAAGTTGGCTTCCGCAGTAAGAATCGAGGCGTTAAGATCATTGACCTTTGACTTTCGCGAATGAACGCGAAGAACTTCGAGTTTGGTCATGGCAAGATCGCGTTCCTTTCTCGCTTTTTCGACGGCAAATTGGTCGGCCTCCAGTTGAGCGACGGGAAGATATCCCTTCGCTGCTAATTTTTTACTGTAGGCAAGGTATTCTTCAGCCCTCCTTAGGTTCTCCTTGGCAACAAATTCGGCACTCTCCATCTGCTCCTCTTCTTGGCGGTATGAACCGGAAAGGTATTCTTCCAGAGAAAGCCGGGCTGCTTCTACTTCGGCATTGGCTTTGACTAGGGACGCTCGAGCTTTGTGAACAAGAATTCTTTGGGAAAGGAGGGCTTTTTGGAGCAAACCATCATCAAGCCTGACAAGAAAATCTCCCTTCTTTACCTTCGAGCCTTCCGGTACGATTTCCAAAATGCAAACCCCCGTGTAACGGTCTCCCTTGACTTCGCAATTAATTTCTACGTTTTCGGCACTTTCGATTTCCCCAAGCTCGGTAAACTCGAGTTTAAAATCTCCCCGGACCACTTTCTCGAAAAGAGGTTGAATATCCACTTCCAATGACGAGTCATCACGAATTGCCCACCAAGCAAATGAAATAATCCCAGCACTCGCCAAGCCAACCAAAATTTTGGTTGAGACAAATCCGTTCAGGGTTGGAGTCAATTTGTTCATTTTTCGCAAAACCTATAAAATTAAAGCAAAAACAGCAAGTTAGCATCCATTTATTGCTGTTTTTTGCTCTATGGTTCTCACTCGCCGATCTGGATCACCCTCGGATCAATCCAAAGTCCCTCTTCGTTCAATTTCATGGTTCCCAGTTCATAATCGAGTCGCATGCGCATCGCTTCGTAACCGACCCAAACCTGTAGGAATGCATTACTAGCATCGAGCAGGTCATTTAAGGCATTCACCAAATCCCTTGCAGTAGTTGCACCGAATTGGGCGTTGCGACCCGGTTGAGGCGGTTCGCTCAAACGGAGACGAGCGAGGTCAACTTGAGCAATGGCGCCCCGCACCGCTGCTCGACTCAATTCGAAATTCAACTGACTCAACTTTGCCAAGCGGTTGAAATTTCTCAAGGAACTCAAAACTTCATCCTCAAACGCCAAATATCGTCGTCTAGCCTGTTGATAACGAATCAAGGCTTCTTGATATTGGTTTCTTTCAAAGATTTTCGAGAGAGGGGAATCCAATTCCATGCCGAGCCTCACTCGGCTTTCGCTTGATTGAAAATGTCCCGCCCCCAAGCGATCCGAACCCAAATCACCAGATAGAACCAAGTCAAGATCGGTCCGCAAATCATCTCGGGCCAAATCGGCTTCTCGCCAAACGTCGACCAAGGCAGCCCGGGCGTTCATCCAGTCCAACCTTTCGGAGGAAGCGGTCATCCATGCCTCACGGGCATCGATCTCAACCTTTTCCATTACGATCGATTCGAGTCGAGCGGAGGCTCGAGCCAATGATAATTCCAAGAACATACCAGTCAAATCGTTCAATAACACAGCCAAACCGGCCCTGACCTGATCAATGTCCAAAGTGTCAGCTGATAAAAGGAGCGCGGAAAGGTTAACCCAATAATCCGAAAATTGTTTGTTCAAACGTACGGAGGAAGCATTCAAATCGGAAACGACTCGA
>TARA_B100001057_G_scaffold501186_1_pt1 | contig 9989 bp, 5 predicted proteins | sample TARA_B100001057 | Tara Oceans TARA_B100001057 (sample SAMEA2621839) | marine metagenome | biome: marine biome (ENVO:00000447); feature: surface water layer (ENVO:00002042); material: "saline water (ENVO:00002010), including plankton (ENVO:xxxxxxxx)" | depth 5 m | reverse complement strand
CAACTGGTATCTCATTACCTTCAGAGATAGAAGGACTAAGCACAGACGTAGTAGATTTAGATACAGAATCTGCGCTATCTAAACTAGACAGAACAGAGTTTCTCACAAAAGCGGAAGAACGTTCATTAAACTTTAAAGATGCTCAATCTCTAAAATCTGACGATCTAACTAAAAATGCGATAGCAAAACTAGAGTACTTTAGAAACGCTCATCGAGCAAAGATTAGAGAAGATGAAAATTTATTAGCAAGTCTGTATCCGGGAGAAGGGCTTACTTACAAAGACCTAACTCAAGACAGAGACGGCTCTCTAGGTCTCCCAGATTTGTTTAATAAAAAAGATGCTCTCCTTACTCAATTTGTTACGGATCGACATCGACCTTTAGATCCTACAGTTATGACTATGTTGGAGGACAACAACTTAGCCGATGCATTGAGGCAGTATGCTGCAGATGCAGACCCCGCCTCTAGAATGTTTGCAAAAACTTTTGCTAAGTACGCAGGAAACACGCAAGTGCGTTTCGAAGATAAGGGCGAGCAGATTGCAGGATTATTTGCTCCCCGAACAAACACAATAACATTCAACACAAATGTACCGACAACAGAACACACATTCTTACACGAAGTGGGTCACGCTGTCATGTCTTCGTACATAGCAAATAACCCACAAGCTGCACCTGTAAAAACGCTTCGTAAAATATACGACGATGTTAGAGAAGCTTTTCCTAGTGCCTATAACTTTGACGAGTTTATCGCTGAAGTGCCTTCCAACCGACAGATGCGAACTACTCTATCTGAGCTACTAGACCCTAACAGGTACGGCACAGCCTACCAAAGAGTTATGGAAGCAATACGTCGTATATTCCAGAGGATCGGATTTGAGCTTGGCGGTAAGCCCCCAGTGCAGAAGTCTCTCTTAGAGGTGATAGACCCACTTGTATATAAACTTATGGAACCTGCACCGACTTCTAGGGATGCTGCTCCATTGTTTCAGATTGCCCACAACCCTGCCGCAGTAGACCGACTGTTCCAAGATGCGACAACAAATAGTCCTGTGTTTGATGAGACGGCATACAACAAATTTGAAGAGCTAACAAAACAAACACCCAAAGACTGGAGTCAGGACAAGTTAGGCACGGTGAAAGGTTGGGTACTCAAGGCCACTCCTCTACACTACGTCACACGCATGGCTGAGAAGTTTGCTCCAAGTGCGGCAGATATAAATAATCTAGTAAACCAATCTGGTGGAGAACTTCAGTCAGGGTACGACAAAGTAAATCAAGTGAATGATGGGATTGTTAAGTGGGCTAACAAATCTAGTAAAAAGAACATATCCGCATGGAATCGTTTGAATAACATAGGTACTTCTTATCAAGTAAACCCTGCACTTTCAGAGCGAGAAGCTAGAGATAATTACTCTCCTGATATGTATAAAGTGTATGAGATTATACGAAAAGATTACAAGAGACTACAACGTGTAGACAGAGGTGAACCTATACGACTTTATCATCAGTCTCAAAATATGTTTAAGGGTTTGGTAGAAGACCTGATAAAAGCCATAGACACACGACTAGAGGCATCTGGTGTACCTGAACAATCTAGAGCCGCTATACGAGATACTTTCTATACTAACCTTATAAAGAAAGGTAAGTTAGAGCCTTATACTCCATTACAACGTGACGGTGGAGACTACTGGCTATCCCTCAATGCTATTGACCCGGTAACAGGACGTATAGAAAGATACTCAGACTCGTTCCAAGGAGAACAGGCTAGGGATCGGGCCAGAGAAGCTATAGTAGCAGATGCCAAACAAAATATACTAGCCGCTCCAGAAGGTTCACCTGCAAGAATTGCTCTTGAATCTCGTACTCAGGGTATGTCTCAGATGTCTGAAGCAGACGCATTAAATGACATGCTTGCTGTAGAATCTACACAAGAACTAGATGCTACAAGTTTTATGAGACGTGCGCCAAACGCGTCCTTTGTTAATGAGCTAATGGCTAAACTAGAAGGTAGCGGTGAGCTAACTGCTGAAACAAAAGACGAGATAGCCAACGTCATACTTAAAACCTTACCTGAGACATCTTACCTACAGTCGTTTAGAATGCGTAAAGGTGGTGACCTTATCAAAGCACGTATGGGTTATAACGAAGACTCCATGAAAGCTATCGCAGATCGCTCTAGGTCTCTGATACGACAGTCTGTTAACATAAAATACAAAGCAAAGATGCAACAAGCACTTAGCAAAGTTGAAAACGAGATGAATGAGAGCGGTGGTAACCGTATAAACAAAAACGAACTACTCAACTCTTTACGCAGCACTGTAAGCGATGGTCCAATACCCGAACGTAGTAAAACTTCTAGGGCTTTAACAGGTATTGGATTTAACATGACACTGGGTATGAACATATCAGGCGGTCTCGTTAACTTAACGCAAGTGCCGTTAGTTACCTTTCCATATCTTGGTGCTAAGTACGGATATGGAACCACTATGAGGGGTATAAAAGGCGCTATGTCCCTCATGAAAAATAGCGGTGGTACTCGTACAATCATGGGGTATGGCACAGATGCTAACAATCAAGCTATTGAGACCGAAGTGGGTTCGGGATATTCGATCAGTAACGTGAACCCCAGAAACTTGACACGTGTACAGAGACGTATCCTCAACAAAATGGGTATAACCCCGGAAGAGTTGCAAGTGTTCATAGATACTGGCGTAGATCTAGGGCAGTTCAAAAGATCTCTCGATCATGAAATACTGGATGTAGATAGAATGGGGGGTTTCTGGTCTAAGTTTAATAAATTCTCTGGGTTTATCCAACACCACACAGAACGTGTAAATAGAGAAGCGGCCTTGTTTGCCGCATATCGCGGGGCATTAAACAAGCTATCACCACAACAAAGGGCTAATCCTGATTTACTGCTCAAGGCAGCACAAGATGCAGTTTTTGATACAGAAACTACGAACGGTGGTATAGCCGCTGCCGCTGCTCCTGAACTTGGCAGAAGAAACTTAGGTGCGGTTATCTTTATGTATAAACGATACGGCGTATCAATGATCGGTATGCTTACCGAGATGGTTATGAAAATAACAAAAGGATCTCCTGCAGATCGACGTATGGCGTTATTTCAACTAATAGGTTTGTATGGATCGTCTGGTCTATTAGCAGGTGTATATGGTATGCCCGGGTTTGGATTAGCAACAACAGTTGCAGACACGATCATGGCTGCTATGGGAATGGACCCCGGTGGAGAAGATGATGATGCAAAGACAATGGTACGCGCCTACGTACAAGAGGGACCGTATAGAGGAGCTGTAAACTACTTTACAGGTGTTAATATATCCTCTCGTGTTGGACTCAGCGAATTAATCTACAGAGATTCTATGATGGACAGAGATTGGCCTCTGTTGTTTAGGATGGCAGAACAGCTTGGTGGTCCTGTCATAGGTATAGCCTTAAACACAGAGCGCGGATTAAATCAGATATTAGAAGGCGCTGCTGACGGAGACACAGAAAAACTAAGACGTGGTATAGAGACCATATCCCCTGCAGCTATAAAGAATATGCAGAAGGCGGCTAGGTTTGCACGGGAGGGCGGTGCGTATACTATGGACGGTAAACCAATCGTTCAAGATCTTGCAGACGGACACCTGATTGCTCAATTCTTTGGTTTTAGCCCTGCATCATATTCTGCTACTATGGAAGCTAACTCTAAGGTTATGCGAAGACAAGCGGCTGTACTAAGAAAAAGACGTCAAATCTACAACATGTATGCTAGAGCGTATTTTGATGGGGATATTGAAGGGATGCAAAGGACGGCGCAAAGGATAGCAGAATATAATCAACGTTACCCGGGATATCCGATTCTACAAGATAACATAGACAAGTCTATACGTGGTAGGATACGGCAGCGGGCCGGGGCATACAATGGCCTCACCTTAAATCCAAGGTTAAAAAATATGTTAGTAGAGCAAGCCGAAAGATACGGAGACCCTACTATCTTTGATTAAAAAAAGCCCCTACTCTAGGTAGGGGCAGTGTTGGGAGAACAATCTATAGCGTAATTCCAGACTATGGAGTACTATATACTGTATGTCTCACCCATATCATGTGGTTCTCCAAATACGCAAGCCTAATTTGCCATCTTCTTCTAAAACTCGCGTTTCTATCTCCCAGTACTTCATTTTTGCAACATTTTTGGCTTGTTCTTTCGCTTTTTCTGTATTCACGCAGGGTACAAACACAGAATAACCCACGTCCATAGCCTCCCAGTTGACGCTTATACCAACGCCATCTGGGTTTAAGTCATCTATTTTAAGTACTTTCTGATTCATTTGCGCTATCAATACTAAAATCTAATTCGAGTGCTTTGCATGGTGGGATGTCAAACTTTGTACCTTTACCAAACCGCACAACTACATTTGATTTTGCATTCATGTCTGCTTTTAAACTCTTAACAAGTTCTGCATAGTTTATCTGCTGTTTGGCACACCACTCTCGTAAGGGCGTCGGGCGAATATATAACTTTCTTCTGTCCGTCTCGTACCGTGCAACCAAAGACCTTGGATTAAAGTCAGGTATGACTATCTCCTCTACACCGTCAGTTCTTTTATCCTGACTACTTCGTATATGTAGGATGTTACTCCAGTGTTCTGCAATAAAATCATTCATGGTCTCAGTCACAGACGCGCCTATGTCGTTTACAGTGTTACGCTGTCTTCGTAGCAAGTCTACGATCCAGTCAAACTGCTTGTCCATAGGGTAGTCTACAATACCTAGTTTAGATGCTATAAGAAGTCCTACCATAGACGCCGAACACCCTGCGCTCCAGAACCTGTTCTCAGAAGTAAGCCCTGCCGCTTCGTCTATTCTCTGTCTAGCTTGTTGCATCAGACCGCGTACGGTATCTTTGTTAGCTATCACCCACTGTACATAGTCTTCAGCAAACCACCCATAGTTCTTCTTTACATCTTCAAACAAAGCGTCCGTGACGATCTTTAGTTTTGGATCGGGCTTAATCATGCTAGGCACGTCTATCTCTAGTAGCCTCTGCATTTCTGCTTTAGGTTCAGCTTTACCCTGTCTAAGTAATTCCCATGCACTTGTGTTAGCTGACGAAACACTGAGTAACTCCCAAGGTCTACCTCTTGTCCTTTCTTGGTTACCGCTAACGGTCAACCTGTTTTTCTGCCTACCGCCAGATAATTGATACACAAACTTAGAAAACTCTAGCCCTGTTATGTTTGTCATCTCATCCATAGATAGGAGTATGTTATGTAAGACCTCTCCACGGTTCATCATAGAGTTGTAGGTATCGTCTCTCTGGTTCATCAAAAGTTCGGGATGACCCCACACAGACAACGCCATCATCTGAGCCGTAGTTTTACCCACCCCTGTGCCACCAAACAAATGCACCAACATACTATTTATACCTGTCATGGGCATCAGCGCAGTGCCAAAACCCATACCAATAATAAACCTGTGCAATTCAAACCCATCTTGATTGTAAAAGTTAAACAGTTCTTTCTGCCTATCAGCAGTACCTGCAGGGACAAATGCACTCACTAACCCCGAAGTTTTTGCAGACGGTGGGCTGAACTTTATATCTGTTTCTACCACCAGTCGGTCGCCCAGTACGAACTCCTCTAGTGTATCATCTGTCCACCCAAACTGTTGGTGCGCCTTATCTGCTGGCCCTTGTGTCTGTAGTTCATCAACCCATCTCATAGAATACTCCATTAATAATTTTAGTCCTGCTCCCATAGCTGTTACGCCTTGTGCAGACATGTGTTTACGAAACTCCTCAGTAGACGACACAGAGGATAGCGGTATGCTAAATTCTCTCACGCCATCTCTGGGCAGCTTCAGTTTATATACCGCTATCTCTCCCTGATCGGGATCGTGTAGCCGTTTTGTTATAAAGAGATCGTTTTTATATATCTCTAAATCCTCTGGATTACCTTCAGCATCTTGTACTCTTTTATATACGCCGCCGTTCTTTCCCCTGAAGTATGGGGCGGGATACGTAGGCATATCTGGCTCTGGTTCTGCCTCTGCTATGTATTCCCCAAGGTCTAATGGTGATCGTATCTTTCCCCAGTGTGGGCAACTACCGCATACATACGGGCGTCTGTCATCAAAGGTTATGCAGGTATGTCTGTGGCTAATACCCTCAATCTTTTTCTGCAGCACCTCTTCATCAAAGTCGGGGTGTTCGTCTGATATGGCTTTTGCCGCATACTCTGCGTCCTTACAGTGTTTAGCTATGGATAGCCCTGACACCCATAAAGGTTCATCAACAAGAGACTGATACGATGCAATATAGCCTAGCTGACTACACCCCACACCATCCATAGTCTTGTGCATGATGGTCTCGAATAGATATTCTTTGTTACTTCTATGTGGGGCAAACGCCTCTGCCGAACCGAATGTATACCCCTCGTCTGTCTTATCTTCTTCATCTGGCGCAAGCGCACTGCTGAACCCTTCAAGAGAGGTTGTCTCTGTGATCTCTTCATCAACTACAACCACCTCTTTAGGAACGTCACTCTTGTGGTTATGCGTTGCGGGTATACGTAAGATACTAGCGGCATCGGACGTACGGACCGGATCTGCCCTAAGTCCCAATCTCCTACAGACACGTTTGAGTTTGTTAGCTACTGGCTCCCACTCCTCACGGGACACAGGATTATCTAGAGGCCAGTATACGTGTACACCATTGCCTGAGTTGACCAGTATAGGTTCAGGTAGACAAGCCTCCACAAGAAACTCTTCTAATGCGCCGACTGCCGCCTCTTGTGATGGATAGTCTTTTTTCTCACCACAATCTAAATCTAAAAAGAAAGAACGCATTTCTTGTACGTTAATTTGTTCTCTACCAAGCACCATCTCCGGTGATTTTTGCTCACCTGCTTCTTTATAGGTAGCTAGTGCATAGTATATATCGTAACCGTCTCTGTCGTATTCATACGCAGCGGTCTCTAATTCTTCTACAGTTTTGTAGAACTGCTGTACTCTTTTGTTTCCTTTAAACCCCCAAGCACAGTATAGTCCATTGTCTCCCAAAACTGACTTTAAAAAGTCTATTGTTTTCATTATGCTACTTTCAGGTAAAAACGGTGGACTCCCACCCGAAGCCCACCGTGGTTGTGGTTAGTCTATTTTTTCTTGGTTCCCCATTTGTTGACTAATCCACTAAGGTCTTCTTCAGTCGCAGGAGCCGTAGCTTGCTCCTTAGACTTTATTTTGACGACCTTCTCTGGTTCCTTGACATCTTCCATACCGTCTTCGATTTCTGGAAGTGCGCCAAAGGATGGTGTGGTCTCATTACCTGCAACGAAACCCCCCTCAACTTTCTTAAACGGATTGTATGCTTGACGTTCTGCAAGCTTGACAACCTGTACCTGACGTAGTCTTAAAGATACACCGTAGTTCTCTTTAGTCATGGCGTAGGGTACAAACTCGACCATAACATTAACGGTGCTACCACTAGTAAGCTGAAAGCCTTCTGGTAGTAAGTTAGCATTAGAGTCGAACTGATCTGGCACAGGTACAACTCTGTTACTGTACTGACCTTTGATATTAGCAGACCCTTCCCAAGTGCCTTCATCAGTCTCCTTAAATATATCAGTAGGAGCCTTTAATTCTTCAGGCCAGTTTGATCTGCGACTACCCGCATAGATTTTCTCCATACGTGTGTACAAGTCTTCAGCTACGGACTGCTCCATAATAAAGTTTACCTTGTACTGTGCGCCCGCATCGGTGGGTTTGCATTCGACCCAACCACCTTTCTCACCCGCTTTTTCATCGTACCGATATGTCTTATCGATCTTCGGGTACATTGCGGTTACATTTGCGATGATAAACGTCTCATTCGCCATTTTGTTCTCCTTCTATAAAATGCGCCTCTATGGACGCTAGGTTGTAGCGGTACGTTTCTTTTCCCGCCTTAATATACGAGTTGCGAGGTATTTTACTATCTCTAACCCACCCTCGTACCGTCGATGGTGAAACACCAAAGTACTCTGCTAATGTTGATGAATCAACATATTTATTTGTGATAGATTGAAATCCTACTTTATCTGTCATTTGCTTGGCTTCCTTACTGTTACTGACACATCTACAGATTTGTTTAGACCCTTTGGTAGTTTATCAGGGTTATCTTCAAGAAATTCTCGTAGGTTGGACTGGTTTATCCTACGATCAAGCAATTCGGGGACTCTATTCTCTAAGACAAACGCATGGAAATGATCCCAGTCGTATGTCCAGTATTTCTCCTTGCTTGTTTTATATACTAGACCTTCGGCAGTCCTAACACTCTCAACACCATGTTCATCACAGTAGTTGAGTAATGCTGATTTGAGTTGAGTTTGCGCCTCTAAAAGTTCGGCGTCCTCTTTTTTAAACTTAGCAGAAAGCTCTGATCGCTTCGCTCTAATGTTTAAGTACGCACTAGTTAAGTTCTCTATGGATACAGACACGATTGATTCTCCATTATACGCTTGTTATTGTTCTATACGTCATATAGTGAGCAAACGCGCATTAGTCAAGTAGATCTTGGTAAAGGTTTATTATCTGTGAGTGTACGTTTATCTTCTTATCGAGTAATGCGTACATTCTACGCTCTGCCACAGAGCCTTCTAACTGAATAACTGTACATCTGTTTTTCTGACCTGCGCGATGCACCCTAGCATTTGCTTGTGCGTACGTCTCTAGAGAGGGTGTTGGCGACCACCACACCACAGTATTTGCTGCTGTAAGAGTTACCCCGTGCGCGGCACTTTGTGGTTGGATAACCAAGGCCCGGGGATTCTTATCTTCTTGAAATCTCTTAAACGTGTCTGCACGTTTTGTAGCACTCACGGCCCCCTGAATGATCTCTGTATTTATACCATCTTTCCGTAAACGGTCAGTTAGTATTTGAATAGTATGTTTGAAAGGTACAAAGATAAGCACCTTGTGTTCAGTTTCGTCTATGACTTCTTTTAACACTTTATATCTATTGTCTATGTCAAACGCTATGACTCCTCCATCGTCAGTGTATGCCGCACCAGAACTTATCTGTAGGAGTTTGTTGAGTGCTACCGCAGCGTTTACTGCCGTTACACTATCATCCGTCAACTCTAGTACCATTTCCCGTTTTAATTTGTCGTAGTACTTCTTTTGTTGTGGGGTCAGTGCCACCCTACGTTTTGTATACAGCATATCGGGTAAGTCCATGCACTGTTCTTTTGTAAACCTAATCGCAGGTTGTAAAGCAGCATGAACTACATTTATAGACGATGGCTTTGGAACCCAAGTAAACCTAGATACTTGTTGCATCACCTGATCTCTAAATCCAGTAAAGAACCTCGGCACACTCAGTGGGTTAATAAGTTTGGCTAACCCGTACGCGTCCAATGGGCTTTGTGCCGCAGGTGTACCTGTCATCATCCACAGACCACATCCTGTCTTTTCGACAATACGGTTCAACACTTTCCATCGTTGTGATCGTGAGTTCTTATAGTGTGTAGCTTCGTCTACGATTATCAGGTCAAACCCTGCTTTCTTTATGGAGTCTTCTACAATCTTAACGCCGTCGTAGTTTATCATTACGAAACGCGCACTGCTGAACAGTACTTTTTCTCTCTTAGATTTGTCTCCATGTGCTATGTTTGATGTTCTATGCGGCGCAAAGGTCTGTATGTCTTCTTGCCATGCACTATCCATAATTGACAGAGGGCATATCACTAGTACCCTATGTAGAATATTTTGCTTCATCAAAAAGTCTGCCGCCCAAATAGCACTGGCAGTTTTTCCTGTGCCTTGTTCGTTAAAACAAAAACCTTTTTTATTTTCAGTCAGAAAAGTTGCCGTCTTCTTTTGATGTTGAAACGGTTTGTGTTCCCCCGTCCAGTCATATAACTCATCCATGAGCGTGGTAACTGGTTTTGCCATTGTATTTCCCAAATTGTTCTCCTTGTTATTATCAATAATAACTACTTCTTCTT
>TARA_B100001057_G_scaffold176570_1_pt1 | contig 9990 bp, 10 predicted proteins | sample TARA_B100001057 | Tara Oceans TARA_B100001057 (sample SAMEA2621839) | marine metagenome | biome: marine biome (ENVO:00000447); feature: surface water layer (ENVO:00002042); material: "saline water (ENVO:00002010), including plankton (ENVO:xxxxxxxx)" | depth 5 m | reverse complement strand
AGGACTTTCACCTCCCTAGTTCTGTGCCATGCCCGGCACACACGCTGCCTTCAGCGGAGCAGCCGCGCTAGCGACTGCTTCCGCTGGAAGGCCTTGTTATATCTATTTTTTGTTCAAGACATTGGTGACTAATTCATGAAATGAACTCGGTCCATCATCCTTGATAAAGCCGGTTGAACTTGGCCTAAATAGGGTCTGCAGAATCAACTGCCTTTCTTCGTCCATAGGCCCTGATCCCTCTCTCAATAGCGCTAAATATGTCTGAATCATTGTCACACGTTCATCCGCGTCCGTACGCAGATGAAGATTGGAAATAAAAATTTTGGCGGAAAGCCTTGTTACCCAGATACCAAAAGTTGAGATGGCAAGCATTACGCCAAGCCGCCATAGCTCAACCTCGGATACCGTGACTTGCAGCAATTTGTGCGCGGCCAGAACAAAGCCACCGCCTGTAAGCGCTGCAAGCAAAAGCGTTGAGCCTCCAACCCACCACATCACCCTAGTGTGTAAGTCACGCTTATCAGACCAATACTGCACTGAGGCTTGGAGAGCCAGCTTCTCGTCATAAGTGTGAGCAATATCAGATAAGGTTTTCTCTGATTCCTCTATCTGCGTATTGAACGCTGTGACTTGCTCTTCTTTTTGTGCGGCTATTTCTTGTTTCAGGTTTGAAAACTGCTCTCTCAAATCTCCAATTTCTTCGATCAATGCTTCATTCTGGGCCCTTAAGCCCAGATGCTGCTGGTTAAATCTACCGTTCCACTCGGAACTCAAAGCCTCTAAGGCTTCTGCTTGAGATTCAACCGTCGATGTAGCCCCTTGCCTGTATTGAAATGCGTAAAATGCGCCTTTTAATGCTTTTGGAGAATTTTGATTTGATGGAATATCTAATAAGTTTGCAATTGCATAACACGCAACGACTTCGTTTTCTTCCCCAGCTAAATTTTTACAAAAAATTGCATCTGGGTTTTTCGATGTAATTAAATGGCCCTTCTGCAAATGCTGATTAATCTGATTTTTAAAGTTTTTCTCTATGTTCTGCAGTTGTGCTTCGTTGTTTTGGTGCTGGCGTGATTGCTGGATATACTGCTGAACAAAATTAAACCACTGATTGGTCGCATTCCATGCATGGGCCGCATTTCCGTCATTTTTACTGCCAGTTTCCATCCAAGCAAAAAAAGACCGCTCTTGATTCATCCATTCCTGCATCTCGTCAAGAGATTGGAACTCTCGTTCTCCGATATCAAGTTGGAGAGTAATAAGCGAGGAAGCTTCCTTGTTCTCTTCTAAATCTGACATTTTTCTACCTTGGTGCTTCTTTGCCTTTTAGATATAACGCTTTGGCTTTGCGGCGCACCGGAGCGCCAGCGTAGGCGCGTCCGACAACAGCCATTTGTTATGAATTTTGCAACAGGCCGGTGACAGCTTCGGCAGCAGTTTGCCCCTTTTCAATAAGGTTTACATATGCTGTGGCAATGCGATCAGCATCAACTACTGCATTTCCTGCTCGTTTCAAAGAAGCCCATATCCCTGCCACTTTCGCGGCTTCTTCCCGGTCATCCTCATTTCGCAAATCGTCTGCGCGAGTGGCCAGATCCGCAAAACCCTCCGAGAATGCCTTACGGATTGACTCCGCACCTTTGATTGGATACTGCTTGATCGATTTTTCGATAATATCTAGTTGTCCGGCGAGGAAATCGTATACATGGCCGGACAATGAACTGTTTTCTATCTCTTGCCTTAACTCCTGAACCCGATCAAGGATGCTCTGAAGTTCTTCATGATCAATTGGCTCTTCCACTGGAAGCAACGCGGCACAATATTTCAGACAAAGCACTACATCAGGCTGGAGGTGTTTTTTGTAGTTTTTCCATGGAGCAGCAAGGTTTGTAACCGAAACAGTTTTCGACACCCTCTCGAGGTAAGGCCCATACAAATCAACAGGGATTTCGGTGGGAGACATTGATCTGTAAATACTGTCGACCTCTTCTCGCACTAGCTGTAACTGAGCATAGATTGGGTGGGGATCTGATTTAGCAGTCTTTTCATCTAGACCCAATACTGAAGCCCATACCTCCGCCGTGGATTTATCATCCGGTTGACCAGATGCTTTTTCCACAACTGCTAGAATTCTGTGTGCTGAGTTAGTCATGTCAGCCAAGTCAGGCTCCTCTTTGATTCATAACAGCTTATTGGTTTGAATTCTTATTAAACCGCAACGCCACCACCCCGTCCAAAACTGAGTCACGGCCCGTGATAATCTCGACTTTTCAACCCCTTACCATCCGGCTCCCAAGCGCTTTTCCTGTCTTGCTTCTGTGAAAAGTTTGCAAGCAAGTTATTGTTGCACGTTTCTGCAAGTGAAATCCAAAAGGCCAAAAATTTCCGTCTCTAAATCAATGGGCTACTAGGGTGCTCTGCGAAAAGTGTGCGGCCTTATGCAAATCAAACCGCAGAATTTTTGGCATTCCCGAGGCTTTTTCATTATAACTGTATACATATACAGAACTCAGCCACGGAGGGGCGACTGTGTCAAAATCACCGTTTCTGCAATCGGTTCGCACAGAAATCAGGACGAAGCAGTACAGCTATCGAACAGAGAAAACCTATCTCTACTGGGTCCGCCAGTTCATTCTGTTCAATGACAAGAAGCACCCTGAGGTGATGGGTAATCGCGAAATTGAGCGTTTCCTGAATCATCTCGCCGTAAATCGAGGGGTCAGCCCCGCCACCCAAAACCAGGCACTCTACGCCATAATTTTCCTTTACAAGAATGCGCTGAAAAGGGAGATCGAAAACCTGCACTACAAGATGTCGAAGACTCCTCTGCGCATACATTTCGCCACGCTTTTGCCACCGAGCTACTGAGATCGGGAAGTGATATCCGAACGGTCCAGGAAATCCTCGGCCACAGCGATATTCGGACGACTGAAATCTACACCCACATTATTGGTGATCGAAGAGCTGGAACAGTTAGTCCATTTGATCGTTTGCCGGGTTCTTGAGAAATGACCAAGCGCCCAACCAAGGCAGAAAGAGCCGGGGATCTCTGAGGCCATCCGAATGTTCGCTTTTGTTTAAAACGCGGCTTAATCGTTAATGGCGGAAATCCCGGGTCAACTTGACGGGGACAAAGCGTCGATTAGCTTTTACAGTGTTCGTCCGAAACGGACGAACTAAGGCTTAAAAACCAAAAGCCCCCGGACGCGTCCCGACACGCCGGGGGCCCAATCTTACTTGAAATGTGGTTATCGACTCAGGGCTTCATGACCAGGTAGATCGCCCTCCCCTGCCTTACAATCCGGACCGAAACCGCCCGGTTTTCCGGCAAGTCGCGGACCACCGACCGGAAGTCCTCCACCGAGCGAATCTGCTGGCGGTTGATCTCGGTAATGATGTCCCTGGCACGAATACCAGCCTCAAAAGCCGGGCCACGATCCACCCCAGCGACTACAACACCGCCTTCCACGCCCACTGAACGGGCAGTCTCGGGAGCCAGTGGCTCAACGGACAACCCAAGCGGTGCGCCCGCACTGTTGTCGCGGCTACCGGTGAAGGGCTGGGCAGCGTCATCGCCGTCTTCCGGCAACTTGCCAATTGCCACGTCGAGGGTGATTTCATCACCACCGCGCAACACCGTCAGGCGCGCCGATTCACCTACCGGTGTGCGGCCAACCATGGGCGGCAGGTCAGAGGACAACTGAACATCCTCGCCATTGTATTCCAGCACAATGTCACCGGCCTCAAGGCCCCCCTTCTCCGCCGGTGAATCCGGCATCACTTCGGCAATCAACGCGCCGCGGGGACGGCGCAGCCCGAAACTCTCGGCCAGATCCCGATTCACTTCCTGAATAAGCACGCCCAACCAACCCCGGGCGACGGTACCTTTGTCACGGAGCTGGCGGAATACGTTCATGGCATCGTCAATCGGAATGGCGAACGACACCCCCATGAAGCCGCCGGAGCGGGTGTAAATCTGGGAGTTTATGCCCACCACTTCGCCTTCCAGGTTGAACAGCGGGCCACCGGAGTTACCGGGGTTAATGGCAACGTCGGTCTGGATAAACGGCACGTAGTTCTCGGATGGCAGCGAGCGGCCCAGAGCACTGACAATGCCCGCCGTCACCGTGTAGTCAAACCCGAATGGCGAGCCGATCGCGAAAACCCATTCGCCGACTTTCAGATCCCGGGAACGTCCAACGCTGACCACCGGCAGGTCTTCACCATTCTCGATTTTGAGAACCGCCATATCCGAGCGGGGATCGGTACCCACGATAGTGGCGGAAAACTCGCGGCGGTCATTCAGGCGCACAATCACTTCATCGGCACCCTCAACCACGTGATTGTTGGTCAGTACATAACCATCGGCTGACACAATAAAGCCGGAGCCCATGCTCCTGCGCGGCTGCTGCGGCCGAGGGGAACCACCAAAAGGAGACTGCGGGCCGCGGAAAAAATCCTGAAGGAAAGGCGGCAACTGCTCCAGTTGCCTTTCATCAAAAGGGAGCCCATGGAAGCCAGAGCTCTGGCTGCCCGGATCCGTCGTGGTACTGATATTCACCACCGCACTGGAGTTATCTTCTACCAGTTCAGTGAAATCCGGCAGGCCTCTGGCTGCGACGCCCTGGCTCCAGAATACCGACACCATGGCAGCCAGCATCAGCAGAACGCCCAGCATGGCACCGGGCCTGGCCAGGGAAGGCATACGGGCAGCTTCTATATTTTTTTCTGGCATGTAGAACCCCCTGATTTTACTTGCGTTTATAGAGCTATTCTGGGGCTGGGGCGTGAATTTTCAACTTAAAAAACGGTAGGGATCATGGACATGTCGAGGATGGAATTGTCTTTATCCTCAACAACCGCGGCTGGTAGCGATCACCGGCCCCGGCCTGCCAACGCTGCACCAGCCAGAACCCGACGCCCAGGCCTGCCACCGCTCCGGCTATGGCGCCCAGGTCTGACCCCGCGGCCCAGTTATGAGCCATCACACTGGCAAGCACCATCAGCACCAACGGCAAACCGTAAATAATCAGCGAGGCATTCAGCAGCGACTGTTCATCCAGCCCGATGACCACTTCATCCCCCACCCGGGCGCCCACGGAATTATCTACCAGCACCTGGTTCGCCCGGCCGCCGGATACCGCAGCCAGGGCTCGCTGCCCGCAGCCCGAGCGGGCCGAGCAACTCTGACAGGCACTGGTTCTTATCGTCTGAACCCAAACCTGATCACCCACCAGGGCCACGACTTTACCGGTTTCCGTGATCATGACCGGACAGCTCAGCTACGAAATCGTCATCCACTTCCACGGCATCTGCCACCTTTCGTGCAGTGCCCGGCGGAATTTCACCAACCACCGCTATCAGGAAGGGGCGATCAGAGACCATGACTTCGCGCATGTAGATGGTGGTTGCCCCGATACGGGAAGCGCCTGTCGGCATTTTCAGCCGCCCGACAGGCTCGACAAATACGGAAAACGCAGCCAGGCCATCGGAGAACGCCACGGCCTTGCCACTGCCCGAACGTGGTGCAGCCGCCGGCACAAAGCCCTCCGGCTGCCAGGACAGAGTCCAGCCATTCATCCGGCCAACCGATGACTCCTGTTTCCGGCCATCGTCCAGGGTACGGCTAATCTCACGACCACGGGTCTGAACCTCGAGTTCCTCGTCGGAAATATCGTCAGTGATCTCAAGATCGGTGAACTGAAAATGCTCCAGTACCTCACCGTTTACATCCCGCACCTGGCTCTTGACCAGTAGCCCCGTCTCTTTTTCCAGCCAGAGGCGGTGGCTGTAGCGATCATCATCCCGGGCCCCGAGCGCCACGATCACCACATCGTAGCCGGCGACCCGGTCTTCACCCGCCAGTTCAGGCAGATACCAGCGGCCAAACGGCATCAACTGACTGGTAAACGCTTCTGCGAACGGGCCCGAAGGAATCACCTCGTCCAGCCGGACCCTGCCCCGGTCAGGCAATACACAGACCACGTTCATGCCTTTACGGACGATTTCACCACTGCCGCCGTCCTGCATCACCAGGCGTTCCTCAACACGCCCGTTCCGGTAACGGTGGGCGATGCGCATGGAATGTACCTGTTCGCCCCGGGCATAAACAAAGACCCCGCGGTACGATGTCATGTTGAGTGCAGGGCCAAGCCGCTCCAGCCAGGCCATGGCCGCCGGGGCTTCACCGCTTTTCGTTGTCTCGCTGGCCAACTCGGCCCTCACCGGATTGATCAACAGGCACAGCAGAGCCACAAGAGCGGCAACCGCTCCGAATACCGACCTGCTGGATACCCGGTTGTTCATAAACCCATGCTCCCGGTTCAATAGTTACCACTGGCGCTGACCAGGCGGGCGTAACCCACCGAGCCACGACCTGCACCCACGCTGTTGTGCTGGGCATGCTCAAGCAGGTACTGACGCATCTGGCGCAACTGGTCTTCGTCCAGCCGCTGTAGTGCCACTTCCTCAACCGCCGCCGACAGCGTTACCCCAGAGGCTGAAGGCTCGGCACTGCCGCCGGCCAGTGCCTGAACAGGTACTCCGGTGCGGGTATCCCAGCCGGCTCCGGCGCCGAAGCCCACAATCAACGCCATGAACACCATGGCGGCCACCGGCCAGCGCCAGACCGACACCCTGGGCACCTCCACCGGCGACCGGGCCTGTTCTGAGCGAGCATGGCCATCGAGCGCTTCCCTCACCGCGCCGGCAACATCAATACCATCGGCAGGACCGTGCTGCTCGTGCATCAGATCACGTATCTGCTGCCATCGCTGCCACTGGCCGCGCACGTCCTCCTGGTTGCCATGTGACAACAACCGACGAACCGATAGCTCATCGGCCTCGTCATCCATCATCGAAGACAGTGTTTCTCTGAGACGCTCATCCATAGGATGCAACCTCATTCACGTTACTGACTGATCAAGGAGCGGGCCAAGGTGGCGATCCACCGAGTCCCGCGCCCGGAAAATTCTTGAGCGCACGGTACCTATGGGGCACTCCAGTATCCGGGCAATATCTTCATAACTCAGGCCATCGTATTCCCTGAGCAGGAACGCCGACCGCAGTTCCTCCGGCAGGCTGGCAATGGCTTCCGCAAGAGCTTTCTGCAACTGCTCCCTCTGCAGCAACCGCTCCGGCGAGGCCGGGTCACGCAGTCGGCCGCCATCATCAAAGTTTTCCGCATCGGTGACATCCGCCGATCCCTGGGGCCGCCTGCCGCGGGCCTCAAGGAAATTCTTGGCGGTGTTTACGGCAATCCGGTACAACCAGGTGTAAAACGCGCTGTCACCGCGAAAGCGATCAATCGCGCGGAAGGCTTTGACAAAGGTTTCCTGAGTCAGATCCATGACTTCCTGACTGTCGTAGACATAGCGGCTGATAATAGACGCGACCCTGGACTGGTATTTCACCACCAGCAGATCGAAGGCCGCACGATCTCCGTTCCGGACCTTGCGAACCAACTGCAGATCCGTCTGGCTGTCGGACTGCTCTCCGGGTTTCCAGTCATTTTCAGGCGTCATGGACGAAGCAACAGAAAGTCCTGTTTTGGGAGCCAGTGGTCTGGCCTCGATACGAGTGGCTTGTGTCATTGGGCTGTTCCAGCGTTCGTTCACTAACCCTTGATGCAGACCGCACCCGGCTGACAGGGTTATCCGTTAGCCCAAATAGACAGCAAGCGTAAAGTTTAGTTCAATACACGTCCACATTATGGCCCGCGACCACGACTCAATGCCACAGTCCTACGAATACGATGTTCTGATCATCGGCAGCGGCGCTGCCGGCCTTACCGTTGCGCTGAATCTTCCGGAGCACTTGCGGGTTTGCGTCATCAGCAAAGCCGATATCAGCTCTGGCGCCACCCTCTGGGCCCAGGGAGGCATCGCTGCGGTTCTGGACGATACCGATTCCGTGGAGAATCACATACAGGACACCCTCAACGCGGGCGGCGGTCTGTGCCACGAGGATGCGGTCCGCTTTACCGTGGAACACAGCAAGGAAAGCATCAAATGGCTGATCGACTCCGGCGTGAAGTTCACCAGGCAGGACGATGGCGAGGACTACCACCTCACCCGCGAAGGCGGCCATAGCCATCGCCGGATTATCCACGCCGCCGATGCCACCGGCCACGCGGTTTCCACCACCCTGGCGAGCCAGGCCCAGGCCAGGCCGAATATTCACCTGAAAGCCGGCCGGGTGGCTGTGGACCTGATTACCAACCGCAAGCTTGCGCTTCCCGGCAACCGCTGCGTCGGCGCCTACATCCTGAATCTCGAAGACAATCATGTGGAACTGTTTCGAGCCAGGTTCACCGTCATCGCCACCGGCGGCGCCTCCAAGGCGTATCGCTACACGACCAATCCGGACGGCGCTTCCGGAGATGGAATTGCCATGGCCTGGCGAGCCGGTTGCCGTGTTGCCAACATGGAGTTCAATCAGTTCCACCCCACCTGCCTGTACCACCCGCACGCCAAGTCCTTCCTGATTACCGAGGCGGTTCGGGGCGAAGGTGGCGTGCTCCGGCTGCCGGATGGCAGTCGATTTATGGACCGGTTTGATGAACGGGCGGAACTCGCGCCCCGGGACATTGTTGCCCGGGCGATTGACCATGAGATGAAGCGCCTGGGTGCAGACCACCTGTTCCTGGATATCAGCCATAAGCCGGCCGACTTCATCAAACAGCACTTCCCGACCATTTACGAAAAGTGTCTGAGCTTCGGGATCGACATTACCCGCGAACCCATCCCCGTGGTGCCTGCTGCCCATTATACCTGCGGCGGAATTGTCAGTGATGAACGGGCGCGTACCGACATCAACCAACTCTATGTCGTTGGCGAAGCCGCCTTCACCGGCCTGCACGGCGCCAACCGCATGGCCAGCAACTCGTTGCTGGAATGTCTGGTCTATGGCCGGGCCGCGGCTCAGGACATCACCCGCAGGGAGGCTGACATTCCACCACCACCGTCAGCCCCGGACTGGGACGAAAGCCAGGTGCGGGACTCCGACGAAGACGTCATCATCTCCCATAACTGGGACGAACTTCGGCACTTTATGTGGGACTATGTCGGCATCGTCCGAACCACCAAACGCCTGCAGCGGGCGAAACACCGGGTTGATTTGCTGTCCCGTGAAATCGGCGAGTTTTACAGTAACTACCGGGTCTCCAATGACCTGATCGAGCTGCGCAACCTGGTCACAGTCTCCGACCTCATCATCTGCTCGGCACTGCAACGCAAGGAAAGCCGAGGCCTGCATTACACACTGGATTATCCGGGCCTGTTGAATGACGCCCAGGATACCGTGCTGGTGCCGACGACTTACCGCACCCCGTCTCCCTGAGACCGGGCCTTACTCCGTTTCCAAAGGCAGAATCCGTTATGTCCGAAACCAATACTTCTCAGGATCACACTGAATTTCATCGCCTGTGGTGGCACAGCCGCCGCGGCATGCTGGAACTGGACGTCCTGCTGCTCCCGTTCCTTGAAGAGGTATACCGGGATCTTTCAGCGGAAGACCAGGCCCGTTACCGCAAGCTGTTAAGTTGCGAGGATACGGACATGTTCGAGTGGTTCATGCAGCGCAGCAAGCCGGAGGACCCGGATCTTCGTCACATCGTTGACATGATCCTGAACCGTGTCCAACCCGATTGAACTGAACCTGTCGCCCTCCAGGGCCGCGGGTATTTGCGCCAGCCTGCCCTGGCTGGCGCTGTCTGCTGTACTACTGGCAATCAGCCTGTCCATCACCCCGCTGGCACTGGTGTTGTTACCGGTTTCCCTGCTTCTGGGCTGGCAGGAATTCCGTCGTTGTGGCCGGCTCCGTGGAGCCAATGCCATTATCAGCCTAACCACTGACGACCGGCATCTTCGATGCCAGCTGGCCAATGGCCAGGAAGTTACCGCCAGAGTTTGCGGCTGCAGCTCGCTCGGTGCATCCTTTCTGGTCTTGAAAGTAGAGTCCGTTGTCACCAGATCAGACACCATGACCGCG
>TARA_B100001057_G_scaffold176163_1_pt1 | contig 9991 bp, 9 predicted proteins | sample TARA_B100001057 | Tara Oceans TARA_B100001057 (sample SAMEA2621839) | marine metagenome | biome: marine biome (ENVO:00000447); feature: surface water layer (ENVO:00002042); material: "saline water (ENVO:00002010), including plankton (ENVO:xxxxxxxx)" | depth 5 m | reverse complement strand
TGAAAAGAAAAATATAGATATAAATCAAATTAGAGAATTAATTGAATTTTGTAATAAATCTTCTTTTAATGATAAACCAAGATTTATCCTAATTGATAATATTGAATTTTTAAATTTAAATTCAAGTAATGCGTTACTTAAGATTTTGGAAGAACCTAATAATAATATCTATTTTATTTTAATAAATAGCGGTAAATTTATATTACCGACTGTAAAATCGAGATGTGTAAATTTTAAGATCAATTTATCTTATAATGAAAGTATATTTGTAATTAATAAAATTATTGGTAATGACATTTTCTCGAAAATCAATAAAGATTTAATAAATTATTATTTTACACCAGGTAATTTTTTAAAATTATATAATTTTTCTAATGAGAATAAAATTGATATCTCAGAATTAGATTTAGATAACTTTTTGATAAAGATTATTGAAGGTAATTTTTATAAAAAAGACTCAAGTATTAAAGATTTAGTTTATGACTTTATTCAAATGCTTTATTTAAGAAGAGTAAAATTAAACCAAAATTTCGAGGACTACATGAGTTATATTAAATTAGTTAATGATGCTAAAATTTTTAATTTAGATAATGAAAATCTATTTACAAAATTAAGAATGAAATTAATGCATGAATAAATCATTTTATATTACAACACCAATATATTACCCTTCAGCAAAACCACATATGGGACATGCATATTCTAGTATTATTGCTGATTTTTTTGCTAGATTTAAAACTATTGATGGTTTTGATGTTCATTTTTTGACTGGAACTGACGAACACGGTCTTAAAATTCAACGTGCCGCAGAAAAAAAAGGTTTAGATACACTAAAATTTTGTGATGAGATAAGTGAAACATTCAGAAATCTTTCAAAAACATTAAATTTAACTAATACAGATTTTATTCGAACCACCGAAAATAGGCACAAGTTGTCAGTCCAAAATTTATGGAAACAACTATTAAAAAATGATGATATATATTTATCAAAATATTCAGGTTGGTATTCGATCTCAGATGAAGCTTTTTATTCTGAAGATGAAGTGGAAGAATTTGAAAATTCTAAAAGGGCAATTAGTTCTAAATCTCCTGTTGAATGGTTAGATGAAGAATCTTATTTTTTTAGATTATCGAAATGGGAAAAACCACTTCTTGAGTATTATGAGAAAAATCCTTATTTTATTTCGCCACAATCAAGGAAAAATGAAGTAATTAGTTTTGTTAAAAGCGGTTTAAAAGATCTCTCAGTAAGCAGAAAAAGTTTTTCTTGGGGTATCCCAGTACCTAATGACAAAGAACATGTAATCTATGTATGGCTTGATGCACTAACGAATTATATTAGTGCATTAAATTATCCTGATATCCAAGATAAATTGTTTAAAAAGTTTTGGCCTGCTTCAATTCATTTAATTGGTAAAGATATTTTAAGATTTCACGCCATATACTGGCCTGCTTTTTTAATGGCTGCAAATTTACCTTTACCTAATAAAGTTTATGGACACGGCTGGATACTTTCCGGTGAAGAAAAAATGTCAAAATCTAAAGGGAATATATTAGATCCAATAGAAATTATTAATAAATATGGTTTGGATCCTCTAAGATATTATTTAATAAAAGAAGTTTCTTTTGGGAACGATGGTAATATTTCACAGGAAAGACTTGAAGATTGTATTAACAGTGATTTAGCTAATAATTTTGGGAATTTATGCCAAAGAGTGACGGCTTTTGCAATGAAGAATTGTGGTGGTAAAATTCCTGATAATATTAAATTACAAAAGGAAGATTTAAAGATTTTAGACAGGTTTAAAGATAATTTAGATTTAATCAGAACTAAAATAGATGAACAAGATATCAATTTTTATATAGACTTTATCGTTAATTCTTTATTTGAAACGAATAAATATTTTAATGATCAAGAGCCATGGAAAAAAAAAGAAGATCGAGTTAGACTTAATACCATTGTCTATACCACATTGGAAGTTGTAAGAAAAATCAGCTTTATGCTTTATCCTATTATTCCAGAATCTGTTTTAAAAGCACTTAATATTTTTGATATAAAAGAAAAAGATATTAAGTTCTCAACATTAGAAAACCATGATTATTTGGAAGTAAATGTGAGTTTAAAAAAAATTGATATATTATTTAAGAAAGTTGAAAAAAAAGATGATTGATTCACACTGTCATTTAGATCATGAACCACTTTTAAGTAACTTAGAAGGAATTATTAAAAGATCTAAAGAAGTTGGTATTAAAAAGATACTAACTATTTGTACAACTTTAGATAGTTTTACAAGAATTAAAGAAATTGTAAAAAAAGATGAAATTATTTACGGCACTTATGGCATTCATCCCCATGAAGCGCAAAATGATCATGTGACCAGTGATTTAATTATAAAAGAGATAAAAAATAATCCAAAAATTATCGGAGTAGGGGAAACTGGTTTGGATTTTTACTATAATTATAGCCAAAAGTCTGATCAGTTTAGAAGTTTAGAAGAACATATTAATGCTGCTATAAAATTGAATATACCAATTATTATACATTCAAGAAAAGCTGAAAATGAAACATTTGAAATTTTGAGGGAATATAAAGATAAAAATCTAAAGATTTTAATGCACTGCTATACAGGCTCGAAAAAATTTGCTGAAAAATTATTAGATTTAAATGCCTATTTCTCTGCAAGTGGAATAATAACTTTTAAAAACTCTATAGATTTACAAGAAACTTTCAAATTCATCCCATTGGAAAAATTGCTTATAGAAACTGACAGTCCATTTTTAGCACCCGAACCTAATAGAGGGAAAAAAAATGAACCATCTTTTGTCAAGTATACTGCAGAAAAATTGGCAAAAATTAAAAATTTATCAAATGAAAATTTAATTAAGATAACTTCTACAAATTTTAACACTTTATTTAACTAGTTTTTTTATGAAATTTATTATTTTAGGTTGTGGAAGTTCAATGGGTGTACCCAGGTCTGATGGCCATTTTGGTAAATGTAATCCTAAAAATAAAAAGAATTATAGGTCAAGATGTTCAGCGTTAATTTCAACTAAAAATGAAAATATACTAATAGACACCTCGCCGGATTTAAGACATCAATTAATTAAAAATAAAATCAAAACTATTGATAAAGTTTTCTATTCTCATATGCATGCGGATCAAACTCATGGTATTAATGATTTAAGAGTTTTTTATATAAAAAATAAAAAACCAATTCCTGTATATGCTGATAATTCTACAAAAAAATACTTAATTAATACTTTCAGTTATTGTTTTACTAACTATAGCATGGAGTATCCTGCAACACTTAAACTTGAAAATATTAAAAAAAATTTTTTTGTTAAAGACGGAAATAAAAAGCTTTTGATACAAACTGTAAAAGTAAAGCATGGAAAAGTTGATTGTATTTGTTATATAATTGAAAGAAAACTGGCTTATATAAGTGATGTAAGTCAAATTGATAAAAAAAATTTTAAATACTTTGAAGATTTAGAATATCTTATTATTGATTGTTTATGGATAAAAAAACACCCATCTCACCTTAATTTAGAGGATAGTCTAATGTTGATAGATAAATTTAAACCAAAGAGAGCCATTTTAACAAACCTTCATTCAGATTTAGATTATGATCATTTAAAAAAGAAATTGCCAAAAAATGTTGTTCCCGCGTATGACGGTTTAACAATAAAATTATAAAATTTTTTCTATTTTATCTACTATTTTTTTTGATGTTGGACTTGTAAATGATGAAAATGTATCCTCAATTTTTCCATTTCTATTTATTAAAATCTTATGAAAATTCCATTTTGGAACAGCTGATTTTCCGTGATTTTTTTGGGCCCATTTAAATATTTCATGAGCATTTTCACCCTTAACTTCTGTAATTGATGTTAACGGAAAATTAATGTTGAAATTTACTTCACAAAAATCTTTTACTTCTTTGTTACTTTTTTTTTCTTGATTGAATGAATCTGAAGGAATACCTAATACTATTAAACCTTTTGATTCAAATAGATCATGTAGTTTTTGTAAATCTTCATACTGTTTTGTAAAACCACAATAGCTCGCAGTATTTACCATCAATATAACTTTATTGTTATAATCTTTAAGATTAATAATTTCTCCATTAATACTTTCAATTTTAAAATCGTAAAAAACTTTTTCATAGTTAGCTACAGCAGTATCTTTTAAAAAAAACATAATTATTGATAGACTTATTAGTACAATTTTTTTCATTTATAAATTTATTTATTTGGTGTAAGTAATATCAAGAAGTATCCAGTTAAAGTGGATAATAATGACCCAGTTAATACACCAATTTTTACACCATCCATGTATTGCATATTTTCAACAAAAGCTAGATTTCCAACAAAAAGACTCATAGTAAATCCAATACCGGTTAAAATACCAACTCCATAAAAATTATACCAGTTTGAATTATTTGGCATTTGGGCAATCTTCAATTTTATAGAAAAATACGAAAACACAAATACTCCTAATTGTTTTCCAACAAACAAACCAAGAACAATTCCTAATGGAACTTTATCTAATAAGGATGAAAAAGATAATCCTTCTAAAGAAACACCTGCGTTTGCAAAAGCAAACAAGGGCATTATACCAAATGCTACGTATGGGCTTATTGCGTGTTCTATTTTTATTAAAAGAGAAAAATCTTTTTCTTTTTTTCTGTGAGGTATTGTTAGTGCCAATAACACACCTGCAATAGTAGCATGTATTCCAGAATTATGAGTAAAATCCCAAAGAAATAATCCAACTATAAGATACGGTAAAAATTTTTTAATATTGAATTTATTAATAATTAATAGAATTATAAAAGCTATTAACATTAAGCATAAATATTTGATACTTAAGTCACCAGAATAAAAAAGGGCAATAATTACAATTGCACCAAGATCATCAATTATGGCAAGTGCCGTTAAAAAAACTTTTAAAGACAAAGGTACTCTTTTACCTAATAAAGAAAGAACTCCTAAAGAAAAAGCAATGTCAGTTGCAGAAGGTATTGCCCAACCATTTAACGTTTCACTATCACTAAAATTAATAAAAACATAGATACCTGCTGGAACAACCATACCACCGACAGCAGCAATTATTGGTAATAATGCTTGTTTGATATTTGAAAGTTCACCTTGTAAAAACTCCCGTTTTATTTCTAAAGTGACAAAAAAGAAGAAGATGGCCATTAATGCATCATTAATCCAATGAAGAATAGATAATTTTAATCCAAAATTATTTATACCTATAAATAAATATTCATTTAAAGTTGAGAAGTATAAATCTGATAAATTAGAATTACTTATTATTAGTGCTATTATTGCAGCAAAAAGTAAAACTAAACCACTTGCGGCTTCCAGTTTAAAAAACCATTTAAAAGGTTTTGAAATATAATTTATCATTTTATTCCTAAATTAAATCTTTAACAAATAACTTAATATCCATAAACACCTCATATAAACTAAATAAATATAACTCTATATCTGGTATCAATGAACCTAAAGGTACTTTGAAAGTATCTATCAATATTATTAAAGCTGTTAAAGAAACAACAAAAACAATCAAAAAAGAAAAAATTAATCTTATATAAGAGATAGAACTTGAATTTTTATCTTTTTCCTTAAATTTTGTTTTTTCTTTAATCTTGTTTTTTAAATTATCTATATTTTTTTTTTCTATTTTTTGGATTGGAATATCTTTGGTTGTTTTTTGGATAGTTTGCTTTTCGTCATCAGAAATAGACTTATTTTCATGAGGAGTAAAAAACCAGGTATAATTACATGAACCACATTGTATCAACCTACCTTTTTTGGGTATTAAATTGCTATCAAGATCAAATTTTTTTTTACAATTTTTACATTCAATTATCATACAATCTATATACCAAATATAATCAAAATTTCCTTAATTTGATTATCTTTATACATTGAAAAAAATCATAAGTACTGTATTAGTAAATCCTTCGGAGTGTAGCGCAGCCTGGTAGCGCATCTGGTTTGGGACCAGAGGGTCGCAGGTTCGAATCCTGCCACTCCGACCATTTATGAAAAAAGCAAAAATTTATATTCCAAATAAAAGCCCAATGCAATCTGGACTGGGTAAAACCAATAAATGGGTATTGGAATTTGAAACAAATGATCCAACAAGAAACCCTTTAATGGGTTGGGAAAGTTCGAATGATACATTATCAGAATTGAAACTAGAATTTTCATCAAAAGAACTTGCAATCAATTATGCCAAAAAAATGAAAATTGATTATGAACTAATAGAACCTAAAAAAAGGAAAACTATTAAAAAATCTTACGCAGATAATTTTTTAGTCTAATTATATGTTTAGATTTTTTAAATTAAGAAAATGGTTTATATGGTCTTGGTTAGGATCATTAGCTATTTTATTATCATTATGGGTACAGGTTAAGATAGATGTAAAAATTAATGAATGGTTTGGTGTTTTTTATGATATGATTCAAAAAGCTCTTGCTGCACCAAATGCAATAACAATAGAAGAATATTGGTCAAGTTTAGCATCATTTATAACATTAGCAGGTATGTATGTTGCTCTTTATGTTGCTATTAGTTATTTTACAGCACACTATTTATTTAGATGGAGAACTGCAATGGTAGAGTGGTATCATAGCATTTATGATAAGGCTGGAAAAATAGAGGGAGCATCACAAAGAGTTCAAGAAGATACAATTAAATTTACACGTATTATGGAGGGGCTTGGCACAAGTTTTGTCGAGTCTATAATGGTCCTATTTCAATTTGTTCCAATTTTGCTTGGATTATCTATTGGTATACCAATTTTCTTTTTTGGCGATTGGCAATATGGTTTGATAACAGGAGCATTGCTTTGGACTTTGGGAGGAACAATTTTTTTAATTGGGTTAGGTTGGTTATTAAGATTGGTTGGTGTTGAGTATGATCTTCAAAAAAAAGAAGCTGCATATAGGAAAATCTTAGTAATAGCTGAAGATGATCAAAATGTCAGACCAAAAACAATTGAAGAATTATTTACAGATGTTCGTTCAATTCATTTTTTAAGCTATGTGCGATATTTATACTTTAATATTGGCAGAATGGCTTACTTGCAGGCTAATGTATTGTCAGCTTATGTTTTTTTAGCACCAGCAATAGTAGCTGGTGTAGTTACTTTAGGTGTTATGCAACAAATTATAAGAGCTTTTGGTAGGGTAGAAGGGTCTATGCAGTATCTTTTAAGATCATGGCCAACAATCATTGAACTTGCTAGTGTTTATAAAAGATTAAGAGAATTTGAATCTCAGATAACTGAAAAAGAATTAATTGATGAAAAAATTTAATGACAATAGATAAAAAATTTATTGATCAATTTATTAAAGTAACTTCAAAAGCTGCCTATGCCTCATCATTATTTGTAGGTAAAAAAGATAAAATAGCAGCTGATAAGGCTGCAGTAGACTCAATGAGGTCTCAATTAAATAAGATAAATATGACTGGTGAAGTTGTTATTGGTGAAGGTACTTTAGATGAAGCCCCAATGTTATATACTGGAGAAATTCTAGGTACTAAAAATGGTCCGGAATTCGACATTGCGGTAGATCCTTTAGAAGGTACTAACTTTGCTGCTAATAATTTACCTGGAGCTTTATCAGTTATAGCTATAGCTGAAAAAGGGAATTTATTTAAAGCACCTGAAACTTATATGCACAAAATTGTTACGTCAAAAGTAGAAAAAGGTGTGGTTGACCTTGACTATTCAATTAAAAAAAATATTGATGGTTTAGCAGATTTTAAGAATAAACGTCCTTCTGATTTAACAGCTTGTATTTTAGATCGCCCAAGACATAAAAAGATTATAGACGAACTTTCTGACATGAAAGTAAAAATTAAATTAATTAGTGACGGTGATGTTGCTGGTGCTCTATTAGTAACAAAGCCTATATTCAATGTAGATATTTATTTGGGTATTGGTGGTGGACCTGAGGGCGTATTAGCTGCAGCAGCTCTAGACGCCTGCGAATGTCATTTTCAAGGTAAATTCATTTTTGATAATGAACAAGATATTAAAGATGCAAAAAAAATGGGTATTACCGATTTAAATAAAAAATATGAAATAAATGAAATTGTCAGAGGAGATGCAATCTTTTGTGCTTCAGCAATAACTGATACTATGGATATGAAAGGAGTTATAGCTGAAAAAGGAGATTATTATATAACTGAAACTCTAGTTACACATAAATCTTCAAGAGGTAATAATATGAATATTGAAAAAAAGAAGAATAATATTTGATCATCTTAATAATTAAATAATGATTTCAGTTTCTGGTAGGAAATGGCAAGAAAAAAAAGTTAATTCTAAATTAGTTGAAAAAATACAGCAAGATACTAATTTTTCAAGAATATTATCTAAATTAATTGTATCAAGAAATTTTGATGAAACCGAAATTTATTTAATAGAAAATAATTTAAATTTATCTAATGTTTTTAAAACAAACAAAGACTTTATAGAGTCAGTTAAACTTTTAGAAAGCTCAATTAAAAATAATGAAAATATTGGTATTATAGGAGATTATGATGTTGATGGTTCCGCAGCAACTGCTTTATGGATAAGGTTCTTAGAAAGTATAAATCACAAACATTTTCATTACATACCTGATAGAGAAAAAGATGGTTATGGTGCCAGTAAAAAACTTTTAGAAAAGTTAATTAAAAAAAAACCCAATTTGATAGTTATGGTGGATTGTGGGTCTACTTCATATGAAGCTGTAGATTATTTGAATAAAAATAATATTAAATCATTAGTTATTGATCACCATGAAATAAACCAACCTTATCCTAAAGCTAATTCAATTATTAATCCCAAAAAAAATAATGGTTATGCTGAATATGATTATTTTTGTGCAACAACATTAACTTATTTCTTTTTAGATATGTTATCTAAAAAAATTCAATGCAAAATTGATATAAGTAAATATCTTATATATGTTTTATTAGCAACAGTTTGTGATGTTATGCCAATTAGAGGTTTAAATCGATTAATCGCAATAATAGTTTTAAATGAATTCAATATAAATACAAATATTGCATTCAATCAATTGTATAAACTTAGTAATAAAAAAAATAAGATTAATATTGATGATTTAGCTTACTTGATTGGTCCAATACTTAATTCTGGTGGTAGATTAGGTAAATCAAATTATGCAACCGAACTATTATCTTCAGAAAAAAAAGAAATTGTAAATAAGAAATCTTTAGATTTAATTAATCTTAATAATAAACGTAAAGAAATTGAGACAGCAACGCTAGAATCTATCGATTTTGAAAAAATTGAGGAAGAAAAAAATGATATTATTTTTTATTATAATCCAAACATCAATGAAGGTTTATTAGGAATAATTGCAGCAAGATTAAAAGAATATTTTAATAAACCTACTTTTGTTATTACAAATTCAAATAATTTACTTAAAAGTTCAGCTAGGTCTATTTATAATTATAATATTGGAAAAGTTATAAAACATTCATTAGATCATAATATAATATTAAGTGGAGGAGGTCATAGTGCGGCTGCAGGCTTTACATTAAAAAAAGAAAACTTGCCATTATTTAAAGATTTTGTTTTAAAAGATTTTAAAAAAAAAGGATGTTCAACTAACTTAATATTTGAATACGAAAGTGAAATATCAGTTAGTGCTTTTAATATAAATTTTTTTAATGATATAAACAAAATATCTCCTTTTGGAGAGGGAAACGAATTACCAATTTTTCTTATTAAAGATTTAAAAGTAATTAAATCATCAATACTTAAAAAAAAACATGTATCATGTATTTTTAAATCTAAAAATGATTTTTCAATTAATTCTATATGTTTTGATGCAACTAATAAAAGGGTAGGAGATTATTTGTTAAATTATAAAAAAAATATAAATGTAGTGGGACAAATTAACGAAAATTTTTGGAATAATAAAAAAACTCTTCAATTAATAATTAAAG
>TARA_B100001057_G_scaffold501231_1_pt1 | contig 9994 bp, 9 predicted proteins | sample TARA_B100001057 | Tara Oceans TARA_B100001057 (sample SAMEA2621839) | marine metagenome | biome: marine biome (ENVO:00000447); feature: surface water layer (ENVO:00002042); material: "saline water (ENVO:00002010), including plankton (ENVO:xxxxxxxx)" | depth 5 m | reverse complement strand
CAGTGCTTGTCGAGCAGACCGCTGGCAATCAGGTCGCGCTCCATCTGCCGAAGTTCTTTCCTGATCTGTCGTCCCCTTGCAGCACTGGTCCGCCGCTTCTCAAGCTTGTCTTTGGTGAACCGGCCATGACGAAGGTTGGCCGCCGAAATCCGCGCACGGCCCTCTTCGGTCTTTGCGCCAGTGCTGGCTCCGCCATGGAGGCGGCAGCGGCCATTCTTCCTGTTGGCCGGTCGCTGACACGCGGTGCCCCGACGTGTCTTCGCACCGCACCGCTGCCCCGGCCAATCCGGTCCGAACCGCCACTCGATACCGATGTTCACATTGTCTTTTGTCAGCATCAATAACACCCCGCTTATGGGGTGTTATTATACCGCAAATTGAATGGCGCTTCGAGGTGGGTGGAACCTAGTTGCAGAGGCAAGTCCCGCGGTCCGCTAGCCGCGAAACTCGGAGCTTTGTCAGCAGCAAAGGTTAGCTTTGGTCAGGTTTCCAAAACTTCGTTTTTAATGCCGTTTATCCTTCGACACCAAGATAGGCGTTGATCACCTGCTGGTTGCTTAAAACCTCTTCTGGCGCTCCCGTGGCGATGGTCTTTCCGTAGTCGAGAACCTGTAATCGGTCTGCTAGGTCGCCAACCATCTGCATGTCATGTTCGATCCAGATCATGGGAATGCCAAGCTCGTGCTTGATCCGAAGGATGAACCTCGCCAGATCCTCGCGTTCGTCTCGGTTCAGGCCGGCAGAAGGTTCGTCGAGAAGCAAAAGCTTTGGCTCTGCTGCCAGTGCTCTGGCGAACCCTGTTATTTTTTGGATGCCAAAGGGAAGACTCCCCACCGGCGTGTGGCGGAACCGCTCCAATTCGACAAATTCAATGATGCTCTCAACGGTTTCGCGATGTTTGATTTCCTCACGCCTGACCGATGGCAGGAACAGCACCTCGCCCGGCAACCGAGTTCTGATTTTCGAATGGCGACCCGCCAACAGATTGTCAATCACACTCATTTCGCCAAACAATTCACCATGCTGGAATGTCCGGACAATGCCTCTACTTGCGATTTCATGTGGGCTAAGTCCAAGCAGACTAAGTGTTTCAAACCGGATTTGACCTTCGCTTGGTCGATAGATTCCGCTGATACAGTTGAACACGCTTGTCTTGCCGGCGCCATTTGGGCCAATCAGCGCAAAAAGTTCGCCTGTATCTACCTGTAGCGACACATTCTGCAGAACCTTTAGCCCGCCAAAATTAAGGGAGATATTATCAATTTCGAGGTCAGCCATACCACCTCCGGCTACGACGATATTGTTTTACGTCACGGTAGCTGCGGCGATTCTTGCCGCTCTGACCAAGGTAGAATTCCTGAACATCAGAATGTTTCAACAGGCGTTCGGCGTTACCATCAAGAACAATCCGGCCATTTTCGATGACATAGCCATAATCAGCGATGGCCAGTGCGACATGGGCACTTTGCTCCACCAAAAGAATGCTGATATCGAGCTCTTCACGTATGGCGAGAAGGCTCTGGGTTAACAGTTCTACCGCGACTGGCGATAGGCCAAGAGAAAGCTCGTCAATCAAAAGGATTTCGGGCTCACACATGAGACCGGCAGCGATTGCCAACATCTGGCGTTCGCCGCCTGAAAGAAGCCCGGCTGTGCGTCCCGACAAATCGGCGATCTGCGGAAAGAAATGATATGCGAGATCAAGCATATCCTTTCCGCCTGACTGGCGACGCGGCACCACGGCAAGATTCTCGGCAACAGTCAGATTGGGGAAGACCTTGTCGCGCTCTGGCACCAAAGACAGGCCGAAGCGGGTGATGTCGTAGGGTGCGCGATTTTCAAGGGATTGCCCCTGAAAGGTGATGCTGCCTTCGGTCACTCTGGCATCATCAAGTCCCAGGAAACCCGATATGGCTCTGAGCGTCGTGGTTTTGCCAGCACCATTCGTGCCCAGTAATGCCGTGATCTGGCTCTTGTGCACATCAAGCGAAACCCCTTGTATGGCAGTGATGGCGTGCTGGTACACAACTTCGATATTGTCGACTTTCAGAAAAGACATCAACGTGACCCCACCGGTCGGTAACGGAAGGGCCAGAGAATGAAATAGTCCCTGATGCGGTGCCATATACCAACGAGACCGAGCGGTTCAAAAACAAGAAAGAAAATCATTACTAGTCCGAAGGCCGCATAATTAACGGCAAAAATTGATCCGATGAAATTCTGGGCACCGGGAACCGACTCCATCAGACCCTCGATCACGTAGGGGAACAAGGTCACAAAGGCAGCCCCCAACAAGGCTCCGAGAAGCGATCCCATACCACCGATGATGATCATCGCGACATACTGGATCGTTAAATACAGCGAAAAAGCTTCGATCGAGACGAACCCGCGATAATAGGCAAAAAGGGCGCCTGCAACGGCTGTCAATGATGATGAGACAACAAAGACAAGCAGCTTGTATAAGGCGATGTTAATACCAAGTGCCTCAGCCACTGTTTCGTTGGCATGAATGGCGCGCCAGGCTCTTCCTGATCGGGACCGCATCAGGTTAATGCAAATCAATAATGTGACCAGCGCCGCAGCCAGCAGTACAAAATACCAAGCTTCGGTTGAATAGACCTCCCAACCAAAAATCATCGGGGGATCAACAAGGATACCTGTCGAAAAACCACGCTTGGTTTCATATTCGCCGCCAATATAGACGACCACAAAATGCAGGGCGAGCGTTGATACCGCCAGATAGAGTCCGCGAAGCCGCAATGATGGCAGGCCGAATATCAATCCGAGAAGCGCGCCCGTCAGCGCGGCAGCCGGTATCGTGATCCAAAAAGGTAATGCATATTCCTTGAAGAGGATGCCTGCTGTAAAGGCGCCGGCAGCGATGAGTCCAGAATGACCAAGAGATACCTGGCCGGCAATTCCAGTTAGCAGCATCAATGCAAGCGCCCCGATAGATGCCAGAAATACCTGTGCTGCAAGATCTATATAGAAAGGGTTTCCGTAGAGCGGAAATGTCATCAGGAACAAGGCAAACAGTGCTGTTGAAATCCTGGCAAAGCGCGTTTCAATCAAACGGAATTCATCGGCATACGCATTGCGAAAATATCCGCTGGCAGACGGCAGTGCTTTAGACACGATCAAGCTCCTCTTTCGTGCCTAGCAGCCCCCAGGGTCTGACAATCAGGGTCGCAATCAGCACGAGGAACGGGACCACCTCTGCTAACAGCGGATCGACAAATCTGATAACACCCACCTCTACGGCGGCAATGATCAGCGCACCAACAAGTGCGCCGACCAGGCTGTCCAGGCCGCCGACAAGAGCAGCGGGAAAAGCCTTAAGGCCGATAAGCACCATCGTACTATCCAGACCGCTGTCCAGGGCGATCAGCATGCCGGCAATAGAACCGGTGAAGGTAGACAGCCCCCAGGCAAGTGCAAACACGAGATGAAGATTGATGCCACGCTGCGCTGCAAGAAGTGGGTTCTGTCCGGCAGCGCGCATGCGCATGCCCCATCGTCCAAAGCGCATGAAGGCAAGAATGGCACCATAGACCAGCACTGTCATGCCGATCAGAAGCGCCGCATAGAGTGATATTCTGGCGTCTCCCGGAAGGATCAGAACCGGATTTTCCCAGCCTAGCATTTCGCGAGGGTGTTTTGGTGTCGCTCCCCATATGAGTAGTATGACGCCACGAAGAAGAATACCAAGTGCAACCGTCGTTAAAACGGCTGCCAGCACCATCTCTCCGGTCATGCGCCGCATCAGGAAGGCATAGACCATGCCACCAACAGCAAGACTGAGACATAGCGCGAGGACTAGCGCCACAAAGGGGCTGGTTGCCAATCCTGATGCGGTAGCAACAAGAAGGTAAGCGCCGAGCATCATCAGTTCACCATGGGCGAGGTTCAACACCCGACTAACCCGGTAGATCAGCACATAACCACATGCGATCAGTGCGTAAATCGACGCCAGGACGAGTATGTTGACGATGAACTGCACTGGGCACCCACCTTTCTGTTTTGTGGTTCAGACGTTACTTAACGTCAAAGGTGACCCAATCCTGTGCCACTTCGATTTTCCCAGAACTGGTATTCCAGCGATAAACGCGGTAGCTCTGCTGGGTTCTGAAGTGGTTTTCTGCTGTCCATTGCAGATTACCGCCGCGAAGGCCCTTAGTGTCGACATTCACCGAGGACATGGCGGTACGCACAGCGTCAGGATCATTTGCGTTGCTTGCACCGTTAAGTGCGGCCTCGATGGCCATGCCCGCGATCCAGCCTTCCATCATTTCACCAGCGCCATATTGTGACCCAGCGGCCTGCGCTGCGGCGGTCATGTCCTTGAGTACCGGCATGTCTTCATAGGACATGGCATTGGCACCGATTACATAGAAATCACCATCCTTAAGACGAGCAAGCTCACCTTCGGCTTCGAGGTGTGAATAGGTAATGAAGCTGCCACCCCAACCTTGGCGCCGCAGAGCTTCAAAGGTTTTCACCTGTCCGACCCAAGGGGCCCACGACCAAACCCAGTCAGCGCCAGCATTCGCGATATTGGCGGCAAAGGGCGAGTAGTCGGGTGTTGGCGGTGGCGAGATTTCCTTGGCCACGGGTGTCATGCCCATCTTGCCAGCCAACGATTCCGCATAATCGATTTCCCCACGAGAAATCGGAATGGTCATCGCATGGAAGCCCATCTTAACATCGGTGCCAGCTGTTCTGCTGACAAAGCCAAGTGCGGCTTGGCTATCGTAGGATGGCCCAAAACCAGTTGTGCAGAACATGTTCTTGTCCGCAGGTGGGAAAACCTCGGTTGGGCAGGCGGATGCCGCAAAGAGCAAGGGCACACCAGCCCGCTTCGCCTCATTGATGGTTGGCGCGTATGTCGAGGACAGGCTTGAATTCACCATCAGGACAACGCGTTCCTGAGATAGCAGTCTTTTGGCGTTTGCGGCTGCTCGGGATGGCTCCATGCCGTCATCGAGAAGGATCAGTTCGATATTTTCGCCTTTAATTCCACCAGCCTTGTTGACGCCGTCAAGGTAGAGTTTAAGGCCCTCAACTGCTGGTGCGTAGGTGCCAGCCAAAGGTCCGGTTAGCGCACCGGTCAGGCCAATTTTGATGTCGGCCTGTACCGGCGCCGTGATCAGCGTGGCAATAGCTGCCGTAATAATCATTCTTTTTTTCATGTCTTCCTCCCAATTGTGACGGCTTTGCCGTCGATGAAGTCTTACTCACCACCAACGGCGGCAGCTACGAGACGTTCCTCAGCATTGTCATACATCTCCTCAACGAGCACCCCGAATTTCTCGTACATAAGATTACGCTTTACCTTGCGGGTTGGCGTTACAGGCTCGCCTTCCTCTTCAGGATCAAGCTCCTTGTAGAGAATACGGAAATCCTTGACCTGCTCGACCCGCGCGAGTGCCTGGTTGCAACGATCCATTTCGGCGCGGATAAGGCCCTTAGTACGAGGGTTTTCGGCAAGGTTTGTAAAGCCGGAATAGGAAATGCCCTGCCCCCGAGCCCAGTCGGCCACCATTTCATAATCAATCTCGATCAAGGCGGTCAGATATTTGCGCCCCTGGCCAAAAACCACGACCTCGCTCAGATATGGGCTCGCTCTGAGAGCATTCTCCACATAGGCGGGTGAGATGGTTTTTCCCCCGGCTGTTACGATAAAGTCTCTGGCGCGGTCAACAAGCCTGAGACCACCATCTTTCCATTCCCCGATATCACCGGTTTTCAACCAGCCATCTCCAGTAAAACTCTCTGCAGTCGCCGCTTCATTGTTCCAATAGCCATCAAAGAGATCAGGGCTATAGACTTGGATTTCACCATCATCGCCAAGACGAATGTCCCAGCCTGTCGGCGCGGTGCCAACGTCACCTGGCGCGGGGTGAGGCCCCTTTTGTCCGGAAATAATGCCGCCGGCTGTTTCCGTCTGGCCGTACATTTCAACGACATTCAGTCCATAGATCTGCCAAAGCTTGGCCGTCTCATTTGGTAATGGCGCGCCACCAGAAATGACAAGCCGCAACTGATCGAAACCAAGCCGGTTCAGGATTGGTCGAAAAACGGAAATCCAAAGGGCAGAGAATTCGGCTGAATCCCTTTGGCCGATCCATCGCCCCTCGGCAATCTGGCGCGCCCGGCGCATTGCAAATTCATAGACCCCGCGTTTAACACCGCTGGTATTTGCGATGCCGATCAGGATCTGAGATGCCCATTTCTGCAGATAACGAGGGACTGTAAACAATATTGTCGGCGCCACCTCAAAAATGGTGGTGCCGATATCTTCTATATCTTCCCCGTAATAAGGCACCAGGCTGGACAGAAGCGGCAATGTTATGGCGATGTCGCGCCCAAGAACATGGCATAGCGGCAGGAACACCGCAGTCCGCTGACCTGGCTCCATCAGGATCGGGTAATGCGCAACGATGTTCATGGTGGCGGCAAGATGCTTGCCGTGTGAAATCAACGCCCCTTTAGGAGCGCCCGTTGTGCCTGAGGTATAAACAATAAAGGCTGGCGCTGCTGGATCCAGTGTCTTGCATCGCTGCTCAAGCCATGTCATATCTCGGGGATGGCTGGCCACTGTGTCTGCAAATGTCAACAGACGGGTGTCTTCATAGGCAAAAAGAGCAGTCGCATCTATCACTAGAATATGTCGAAGCATCTCCAGTTGGTCTGCAACCTCAAGGATCTTATCCACATATTCCTGATCCTCGGCAACAAACAGGACTGCGCCGCCGTCCTTCATCTGATAGGTGACTTCGTCAAGTGAGGCTGTGGGATATATTCCGTAGGTCACGCATCCCAATGCCTGTGCGGCCAGATCGGTAACCGCCCACTCCTCGCAAGGGTCACCCATGATTGCAACCCGGTCACCAGCGACAAGTCCTAATGCCTGGAACGCCTGAGCAGCTTGCGCAACCGATCCAGCCAAATCTTCCCAGGTTCGTGGTTGGTAGATACCTAGACGTTTTGCTTGGTAGGCGATGTCTTCCGGAGTGTTTCTAGCGCGCTCACAAAGTAAGTCGGGCACCGTAGTGCCCCGTAACTTTTCGTATATCTCATTCCAGTCCGTAAACATCAGACACACCAAATCAGGCGCTAAACATAAAACTAAACTATAACGCAAAAATTCTATAGGTCTATCAAATAAATTTACATATTCTTATTGGTGGCACTGGTTCCATTCATTGCCAGTGTCGTCAGAATGGAGATGGTCTGCTCAAGATCGATCCCGTCTCGCTTGTGCCATAAGGCGACTGAATTCAACATTCCCAATAATGCTATGGCGGTCACTTTTGGATTGAGATCCTTATGAAAACAGCCGCTCCGCATCCCGTCCCTGAGCACTTTCTCAAAAAAGGCTTCATAGCGCCGTGTCATGCGCCCAATGCGACGTCGACTTTCAGTGGGCAGCCATTTCCGTTCATTCAGAAAGGTCATTATGTAGTCAGAACGATCAGCAAGCGGTTGAGTGTGCGCTTTAAGAAGCATCGCAAGCTTCTGATCAGGTTCTAATTTTTTATTTAAAATTACCTCGGCCCGCTCAATGAATCCCGTGGTACCAATTGCACAGACTTCTTCGAGCGCCTCCTCCTTGGAAGCAAAATAATAATAGATGCTTGCCTGTCGCATGCCCAGAAATTCCGAAATATCGCGTGTTGATGCCCCATGAAAGCCCCGTTCGGCAAAAACACGGGCAGCAGCATCTACGACTTCGTCACGGCGTTTTCGTGTGGATGGCTTTTTCTTTGCGATTGCACTAGTCAATTGATGGTAACTCGTTCTTCCTTAGGTCTGTTCAATAGATATCATAGCATTCTATGGAAAGGCCAATGGAATTCTATCGACAGGTGATTGCATAATTTTCAATAGAGGTATAGAAATTTAATCAGTTTTGTTCTCGAACAGGGTAAATTCTATGGCATCGCAAATGGACACACTGGAATCACTTAGTGAACTTCTCGAAAAAGTTCCCAACATCGTCGATCATTTGTTTCGCAATCCACCGAAAAACGCTCTGACCATATATACCCAGATGATGCCTGGTGATGGTGTGCGCCCTGAATTTACTACTTGGCGGGATGAACAGCGATCTTGGCGCCAGTCCATCGCACTTCATGACCAGTCCTATCATATGCATTCGTTACATGTGCGGGGGCCTGGTGCCATGGCTTGCCTGCAATATCTGTCTGTGAATACATTCCGGAATTTTGAAGTGGGGGCCGCTAAACAGCTTCTTGCCTGTTCGCCTGACGGATATGTAATCGGAGATGCAATTCTTTATCGGCTTGAGGAGGAACATTTCCTGGTGGTGGGGAATCCTGCCACGACAGACTGGGTTGAATTCAATGTTGCGGAATTGGATTTCAATGCGTCAGCCGAACTTGATCCCATGTGGGCGCTAAACCGGGAAAAGCGTCGCAGGTTCTACCGCTACCAGGTGGAAGGCCCAAATGCATGGGAGCTTCTTGAGGAGTTGCACGGTGCGCCGCTGCCGGAAATAAAGTTTTTCAAATCGGACACGCTGAATATTGCTGGCTGTGAAGTGCGAGGCATGCGGCACACCATGGGTGGTGTACCTGGCCTTGAACTATCAGGTCCGTGGGATGATCGCAGAGCGGTCAAACAGGCGCTGGTCAAGGCAGGCAAAAAGCATGGTTTGCGACAGATCGGGTCGATTGCATATTTCACTACAGTGATCGAATCAGGGTGGTGGGCTGTGCCCGTTTCCGCCGTCTATACAGGTGACGGCATGTCTGCCTATCGCGACAAGCTGTCTGCAAAACACGCATCGATGCGCATGTCGCTCGGCGGAAGTTTCTATTCGGAGAATATCGAGGATTACTATCTAACACCCTACGATCTGAACTACGGGCATCTGGTAAAATTTGACCATGATTATATCGGTCGTGATGCGCTGGAAAAAATGAAGGATCAACCGCATCGCGAGAAGGTCACTCTGGTATGGAACGCCGATGATGTTCTGGCTGTTATGCAAAGTCAGTTCACAGAAGATCAAGCAGCGTTGCCAATCACTATGCCATTGGCCGCGACCGCAAGAATGCATTACGATGACGTCCGCGACGGTGACGGCAACCACATCGGATTGTCTGTCTATCCCTGTTACACGGCTAATGAGGGCGCGATGATGTCCTTAGCAAGTATCGATGCTGCCCATGCCGAATTTGGCAGCGAAGTCACAGTCATCTGGGGTGAAAACGGCGGTGGCGCGCGAAGCGACGGCAATATCGAGTCGCATAAACAGTTAAAGATTCGGGCAACGGTGGCACCTTGTCCAATCAGCAAGGCGGCACAATCCTACCGCAGCAAGCTTGGTGTAAAACGTGGGTCGCTGGAGGAATTCTGATGCTATCAAATTCCTTGTCACGTTGGGTCGAATGGGGCGACTGCGATCCAGCCGGTATTGTCTTCAACCCGAACTTTTTCAGGTGGTTCGATCATTCAACGACAATGCTCTATGAGGCGGCAGGCTGGCCCAAACCGCTCATGGTCAAAACCTTTGACATTCTGGGATGCCCCCTGATCGAGACCAGTGCAAATTTCATGGCCCCATGTCGTTATGGCGATGACGTAACGATCGAAAGCACCATTGCGAAAATCGGCAAATCAAGCTTTAAGATCAAACACCGTCTAACATGCGGAGAAACTCTTTGTGTCGAAGGCATGGAAACGCGCGTCTGGACAAAGCGAGATCCCGAAACAGGCAAAATTGGTTCAGCACCCCTGCCGGAAGAAATTGTGAAGCGATTCTTGGCTGACTGATGCCTTTGTGCTGGGGCTTGAAACGAAATTGCAGGCACTTGCCTCCCATCACCTGTCCGAGTGCCCAGACACAAGCCCCGGCCAAACTAAGCCCCACCCCTCGAACCAATTCGATCTAGTTCTAGCAACCAGCCCAAGTAACCCCCGGTCCGGCGTCCACGAGGCGGGAGCCGCGAAGCTTGAACCTCGAGAC
>TARA_B100001057_G_scaffold156168_1_pt1 | contig 9998 bp, 3 predicted proteins | sample TARA_B100001057 | Tara Oceans TARA_B100001057 (sample SAMEA2621839) | marine metagenome | biome: marine biome (ENVO:00000447); feature: surface water layer (ENVO:00002042); material: "saline water (ENVO:00002010), including plankton (ENVO:xxxxxxxx)" | depth 5 m | reverse complement strand
TTCATTAAAGCATCAACTGTTTTATCAGTTGGTTTGACAATGTCCATTAATCTCTTATAAGTAACAATTTCATATTGATCTCTTGCATCTTTATCTTTATGCGGTGATATCAAAATAGTTGTTCTCTCTTTCTTAACTGGTAAAGGAATTGGGCCATTTATTACGGCGCCTGTTTTTTTTACAGTTTCAACAATTAACTTTGCTGAAGCATCAATTAATCTGTAGTCAAAAGCTTTTAACCTTATTCTGATTGATTGATTATCCATACCTATTTTTACCTATTAAAAAACTCTAATTTTTACACTCTAAAATTCTTAAAATGTGGCGTATTCTAAGCTTCTTGAAGCATTAATGTCAACTTTATATTGTAGTTTTACAGATATTGTTTTTACGAAGTTTTTAGCTCTTCTGCAATATTCTTTGGAACTTCACCATATTTTGTAAATTCCATTGTAAAAGTAGCTCTGCCTTGGGTCTGAGATCTTAAATCAGTTGCATAACCAAACATTTCAGCCAAAGGAACTTCTGAAGAAACTTCTTTACCAGAAGTAATATCTTCCATTCCCAGAATTATGCCTCTTCTCCTATTTAGGTCTCCAACGACATCACCCATGTGCTCTTCAGGGGTTACAACAACAACTTTCATAACTGGTTCAAGTAAAGCTGGTTTAGCTTTATTTGCACCATCTTTTAATGCCATGGATCCAGCAATTTTAAATGCCATTTCGTTAGAATCTACATCATGAAATGAACCGTCGTAAAGGGTAGCTCTAAGAGCAAGTAAAGGATAACCAGCAATAACACCATTTTGCATTTGTTCTTGAATACCCTTATTAACTGCAGGGATATATTCTTTAGGTATCACACCACCGACAATTTTATCTACAAATTCATATTCGTCATCAAGTCCAAGTGGTTCTAACTTTAGCCAAACGTGTCCATATTGACCCTTACCACCACTTTGTCTAACAAATTTACCTTCAACCTCTACTTCTTCCTTAATAGTTTCTCTGTATGCAACTTGAGGTTTTCCAATATTTGCTTCAACTGAAAATTCTCTTCTCATTCTATCAACTAATACATCTAAATGAAGTTCACCCATACCAGAAATGATTGTTTGTCCTGACTCTTCATCACTTGTAACTCTAAAAGAAGGGTCCTCCTGAGCTAACTTACCAAGAGCTAAAGACATTTTTTCTTGATCTTGTTTTGATTTTGGCTCTACCGCAACAGAAATAACAGGCTCAGGAAAATCCATCCTTTCAAGAACTATAGGCTTACTAGAATCGGATAGGGTGTCACCAGTTGTTATATCTTTTAAACCAATACAAGCTGCTATGTCTCCTGCTCTAACTTCCTTAATTTCCTCTCTGTTATTAGAGTGCATCTGAACCATTCTGCCTACTCGCTCTTTTTTTGAACGGGTGGTATTCATTACACCATCACCTACGCTTAAAACACCAGAGTAAACTCTTATAAAAGTAAGAGTTCCAACAAATGGATCGGTTGCTATTTTAAAAGCCAGTGCAGAAAATGGTTCTTCATCAGACGATGATCTTGTGTCAGGTATCTCTTCTTCTTCGCTATTATTAGGAATCACACCTTCAATAGCTTTTACTTCATCAGGAGCAGGTAAAAAATCAATTACAGCGTCAAGCACAGCTTGAACTCCCTTATTTTTAAAAGCTGAGCCACAAAGAGCAAGAATAATTTCATTTTCTAATGATCGTATTCTTAGACCTTCTTTAATTTGATCAGCAGTTAACTCACCAGATTCAAGGTATGCATCCATTAATTCTTCATTTGCTTCTGCTGCAGCCTCTAACATCTCTTCACGTAACTTACTGCATTTATCAAGAATGTCATCAGGAATCTCTGCAGAGTCGAAGGTTAAACCTTGATCATCTTCATTCCAATATATTGCACGCATTTTTATGAGATCTACAACACCTTTAAAATCATCTTCAGCTCCAATATTATATTGAATAGGTACAACATTTGCCTGAAGTCTATCTTTAATTTGCTCAACTACTTTTTCAAAATTTGCACCAGCTCTATCCATTTTATTTACAAAAACAATTCTTGGAACTTCATAGCGATTTGCTTGCCTCCAAACTGTTTCAGATTGAGGCTCAACACCTGATGTGCCACAAAATACTACCACTGCTCCGTCAAGAACTCGAAGAGAACGTTCAACCTCGATTGTAAAATCGACGTGTCCAGGTGTATCTATAATATTAATCCTGTGTTGAGGGAATTGTTGCTCCATTCCACTCCAAAAACACGTTGTAGCAGCTGATGTTATTGTAATGCCCCTTTCCTGCTCCTGTTCCATCCAATCCATTACAGCAGCACCATCATGTACTTCTCCAATTTTATGAGACAGGCCTGTATAAAATAACACCCTTTCAGTTGTTGTGGTTTTGCCAGCATCAACATGAGCGCAAATACCAACATTTCTATACTTATTTAAAACGGTATCTCTAGCCATAATTTATACTTAATATTTATTTAGAATCTAAAGTGAGAGAATGCTTTATTTGCTTCAGCCATCTTGTGAACATCTTCTCTTTTTCTATATGCAGAACCTTTTTTTTGAGAAGCATCTTGTAATTCACCAGCTAATCTTAAATCCATTGATTTTTCATTACGCTTCCTCGCCGCTTCAACAATCCATCTCATAGCTAATGCTTGTCTTCTAGATGGTCTAATCTCTACAGGGACTTGATAATTTGCTCCTCCAACTCTTCTAGATTTAACCTCTACTACTGGGCTTACCTCTTCAAGAGCTTTTGAAAATATTTCAAGAGGATCATCTTTTGAAGTCTTGGTGATTTGTTCAAAAGCACCATAAACTATTTTTTCAGCTACCGATTTTTTACCATCTTTCATAAGATTATTCATAAATTTAGCCAAAACAACATCTTTATATTTTGGATCAGGTAAAACTTTTCTTTTCTCAGGACTTCTTCTTCGTGGCATAATTATTTACCTTTCTTTGCTCCATATTTTGAACGTCTTTGTTTTCTATTTGCAACTCCAGAAGTGTCTAAGGTTCCTCTAATAGTGTGATACCTAACACCAGGTAAATCTTTAACTCTTCCCCCTCTAATAAGAACAAGTGAGTGTTCTTGCAAATTATGTCCTTCTCCTCCTATGTAGGAAGTGACTTCGAAACCACTTGTTAGCCTTACCCTGCAAACTTTTCTTAATGCTGAATTGGGTTTCTTTGGAGTGGTCGTATATACTCTTGTACAAACCCCTCTCCTTTGCGGACATGCCTTTAATGCAGGCACATCTGTCTTTTTAACTTTAGGTTTTCTAGTCCTTTTAATTAATTGATTTACTGTAGCCATATTTTTTTTAGTTATAGGCCGCGATTTTATATAGCTCGTTAGTAATGGTCAACATTATTCTTCATCATTTTCTTGAAGTTCTTGTCTTAGTGCAGCTTCTATATCATCATCAGACAGTAACTGCTCTTCGAAATCACCTTGAACCTTACTTCTCAATCTATCATGAAATTCCATTCCAGTTCCTGCAGGAATTAGTCTTCCCACAACAACATTTTCTTTTAAACCTCGCAAATGATCTTTTTTACCAGTAACAGCAGCTTCAGTAAGAACTCTTGTAGTCTCCTGGAAGGATGCTGCTGAAATAAAGGAATCAGTTGCAAGAGATGCCTTAGTTATTCCAAGCAAAACTCTCTCATATGTAGCTGGAGTCTTTCCATCAGATTCTGCCCTAATATTTTCTTCCATTAGTTCAGAATAGCTAACTTGATCACCTTGAATAAATTTAGTATCTCCTCCATGAAGTACCAAAGCTTTCCTCAGCATTTGCCTTAATATAGTTTCAATATGTTTATCATTGATAGAAACACCTTGAAGTCTATAAACATCTTGGATTTCATTGACAATGAAATTAGTAAGATCAGGAATTCCTTTTAATCTCAAAATATCATGAGGGCTAAGTGGCCCCTCTGAAATTACATCCCCTTTATTAACTTTTTCACCCTCAAAAACATTTAAAGTTCTGTGTTTAGGAATTAGCATTTCTATGTTGTCAGATTTTTTTGAAGCTCCCTCTGGAGTTATGACTAATCTAACTTTTCCTTTTGTTTCTTTACCAAAAGAAATTATTCCTGACTCTTCAGATAAAACAGCTGCATCTTTGGGTTTCCTAGCCTCAAATAAGTCGGCAACTCTTGGTAATCCACCAGTTATATCTTTAGTTTTTGAAGCAACCAATGGCATTCTTGTAATGACCTCACCAGCTGTTATTTTTTGACCATTTGTTAAATTGACTAAACCTCCAGCTGGTAACGGATATATAGCTGGTTGCTTAAATTCACCAACTAATACTGGATTTCCTTTTGAGTCTACTATTTCAATTGTAGGAACTTGATCTCTTCCAGCAGAAGGTCTATCAGCAACTTCAATTATTTCAATGCTAGACATTCCAGTCAGTTCATCTGTTTGCTCTCTTACAGTTACTCCATCATCAATATCAATAAATTTAACTTTTCCAGCTGTTTCAGAAACTATTGGTCTAGTATATGGATCCCAAGAAGCTACTTGTGTTCCCTCTCCTATACTAGCATTATCTCCAACTTGAAGAGTGGCGCCATAAGGAACTTTATATTGTTCAACAATTTTCCCTGAAGCATCAGTTAAACTGCATAGTGCATTTCTGGAGACGACCACCTCAAGTTTATCTTTATTGGTGACTGTTTTAATATCATCAGAGAAGTTAATTGTTCCTTCATTTTTATTGAATATAGCATTGTCTTCAGACGAACTTGATGCTGCACCGCCGATATGGAAAGTTCTCATTGTTAGCTGTGTTCCAGGCTCGCCAATAGATTGAGCAGCTACTACTCCAACCGCTTCTCCTCTATGAACTAAATGACCTCTTGCCAAATCTCTACCATAGCACATAGCACATACTCCAATGGATGCTTCACAAGTCATTGGAGACCTAATTTTTAGGCTTGAAATATTTAAATCCTTGATGACCTCAAGTGCATCTTCGTCAAGCATGGTATTTACTGAAAATAATTCATTACCATCATTGTGAAGAATAGGCTCAGCTATAACTCTTCCTAAAATTCTGTCAGTAAGAGCTTGGATAATTTCACCGCCATCAATAATTGATGTAACAACAATTGACTCTTTAGTACCACAGTCTTCAATATTTATAACCGAATCCATCGAAACATCACACAATCTTCTAGTTAAATATCCAGAATTTGCTGTTTTTAATGCTGTATCTGCCAATCCTTTTCTTGCACCATGGGTAGAAATAAAGTACTGAAGTACTGATAAGCCTTCTCTGAAGTTTGCAGTAATAGGAGTTTCAATAATGGATCCGTCTGGTTTTGACATTAACCCTCTCATTCCAGAAAGCTGTCTTATTTGAGCTGGCGAACCCCTGGCTCCTGAATCAGCATATATGTATACGGAGTTGAAAGATGATTGTTTAACATTGTCACCTTCAGGTGTTTTTACATCTTCTGTACTAATCTTTTCCATCATTGCCTTAGCAACTTGTTCATTAGCTCTGGACCAGATATCAATAACTTTATTATATCTTTCGCCCCTAGTTACTAAACCTGAGTCAAATTGTTTTTCAATTGCTTTGACTTCTTTTTCAGATGCATCAATTATTTTCGCTTTTTCTGCAGGTATAACAAAGTCATTTACGCCAATGGATGAACCTGATCTTGTTGAAAAATCAAAGCCTAAATACATCAATTGGTCAGCAAAAATTACTGTTTTCTTTAAGCCCGCTTTTCTATAAGATAAATCTACAAGTTTTGATATGAGTTTCTTATTAAGAACATTATTAATATTTTCAAAGCCCACTTCTTTTGGAGTAACTCTCCATATTAATGTTCTTCCAACAGTTGTATCTTCTATGGAACTGTTGCCATCTTCATCATTAATTCTAACTTTTATAGAAGAATGAATTTCAACGTTTTCAGTTTCATAAGCTCTTAAGACTTCATCTGGATTACTAAAAACCCTTTCATTTTTTGATGCGTTAGCATTGTCTCTAGTCATATAATACAAGCCTAGCACTACGTCTTGTGTTGGATTAATTATTGGAGACCCATCAGCAGGTGATAGTATGTTATTGGTTGACATCATTAGCGCTCTTGCTTCTAATTGAGCTTCTAACGTTAAAGGCACATGAACTGCCATTTGATCTCCATCAAAGTCTGCATTAAATGCAACACATACTAATGGATGAAGTTGGATCGCCTTTCCTTCAATTAACTTTGGTTCAAATGCCTGAAGTCCAAGCCTGTGAAGTGTTGGTGCTCTATTAAGTAGAACTGGATGTTCTCTTATAACTTCTTCAAGTACTTCCCAAACTTCAGGTGTTTCTCTTTCAACAAGTTTTTTCGCAGCCTTTATAGTTGTAGCTAATTCTCTATTTTCTAATTTTCCATAAACAAACGGCTTAAATAATTCTAGTGCCATTTTCTTTGGAAGTCCGCATTGATGAAGTTTTAAGTTTGGGCCAGAGACAATTACAGACCTACCAGAATAATCAACTCTCTTTCCAAGGAGGTTTTGTCTAAATCTTCCACCTTTACCCTTAATCATATCAGCAAGAGATTTTAATGGTCTTTTATTAGTACCTGTTATTACTCTTCCTCTTCTTCCATTATCTAAAAGTGCATCAACAGATTCTTGAAGCATTCTCTTTTCGTTTCTAACTATTATTTCAGGAGCATTTAACTCAAGCAGACGCTTTAGTCTATTGTTTCTGTTTATCACTCTTCGATATAGATCATTCAGATCAGATGTTGCAAAGCGTCCTCCCTCTAATGGAACTAATGGCCTAAGATCTGGTGGTAAAACTGGTAAAACATTCATAATCATCCATTCTGGTTTATTGCCAGAATCTTTAAAAGCTTCAAGAAGTTTTAATCTTTTAGATAATTTTTTTAATTTAGTTTCTGAGTTTGTCTGAGGAATCTCTTCTCTTATTTCTCTAATTTCATCTTCAATATCTAACTCCTCCAATAGAACTTGTACAGCTTCTGCTCCCATGCCAGCTGAAAACTCATCACCAAATTCTTCATATTTTTCAACCCACTCTTCTTCTGTCAGAATCTGACCTTTTTCAAGAACTGTTAAGCCAGGATCCGTAACAATATAACTTTCAAAATATAGGACTCTCTCAATTTCTCTTAATGTTACATTAAGTAATAGACCAATCCTTGAAGGTAGTGATTTTAGGAACCATATGTGAGCAACAGGAGCAGCTAAATCGATATGCCCCATTCTTTCTCTACGTACTTTTGCTAAAGTAACTTCAACACCACATTTTTCACAAACAACCCCTCGATGCTTCATTCTTTTGTATTTTCCACAAATACATTCGTAGTCTTTTACAGGGCCAAATATTTTTGCACAAAATAAACCATCTCTTTCAGGTTTAAATGTTCTGTAATTAATTGTTTCAGGCTTCTTAACTTCTCCAAAAGACCAAGACTTAATAACTTGAGGTGAAGCTAGACCTGCAGAAATAGTTGTAAAATCTTCCTGGCCTGTTTTTAACGAATTTAATAAATCTTTCAAGTTTATCTCCTAATTTTCTAAATCTAAATCAATATTAATGCCTAAAGATTTAATTTCTTTGCTAAGAACATTAAATGATTCAGGTACGTTTGCATCCATTTCATAGCTGCCGTCAACAATGTTTTTATACATTTTCGTTCTGCCTGAAACATCATCTGACTTGACGGTTAACATCTCTTGGAGAGTGTATGATGCTCCATATGCCTCTAGTGCCCATACCTCCATCTCACCAAATCTTTGTCCACCAAACTGAGCTTTGCCTCCCAATGGCTGCTGAGTGACTAAACTGTATGATCCTGTAGATCTTGCATGCATTTTATCGTCAACAAGGTGATTGAGTTTTATTATGTACATATAACCAACTGTGACTGGGCTATCAAATTTAGTACCTGTTCTTCCATCATATAAAGTGATTTGTCCAGATTCGGGAATATCAGCTAGTTTAAGCAAATCTTTAATTTCACTCTCCTTTGCTCCATCAAAAACAGGTGTTGCAATCGGAAGGCCATTTCTTAAATTTTCGGCAAGCTCAGTAATTTCAACATTACTAAATGAATTAATATCTTCTTTATTAGCAGCATTTTTATTATAAAGGTTGTCTAGATAAGATTTAAGTTCAGCAGGTTTTGCATTTTCTTTAATCATAGAGTCAATCTTTTTACCTATTCCCATCGCTGCAGATCCCATATGCGTCTCAAGAATCTGTCCAACATTCATTCTTGAAGGAACTCCAAGAGGGTTTAATACAATATCAATTGGGTTACCTTGATCATCATATGGCATATCTTCAACAGGCATAATTTCTGAAATAACACCTTTGTTTCCATGTCTTCCTGCCATTTTATCACCAGGCTGTATTCTTCTTTTAATTGCAAGATATACTTTTACAATTTTTATAACTCCAGGTGCTAAATCATGACCTCTTATTATTTTTTCTTTTTTTTCTTCATATCTAGTCTTAATATCTTTGATATATTGTTTATATGAAGTTTCAGTTTCTTCAATAGTCTTATTTACATTTTCATTATCAGTTCTAATAGAGAAAATATCATTTATGTTAATCTCACTTAATTTATCAATTGATAATATTTCACCTTTTTTAAAGCCATTTCCTTTAAGTGCTTTCTTAGATTTAAGAAGTTCTGATAACCTTGCTTTTGTAGCATTTTCAACAACTGTCGCCTCATCATCTGCATCTTTTTTAGATTGATCCAAATGATCCTGCTCAATTGCTAAGGTTCTCTCATCCTTATCAACACCGTCCCTTGTAAAGACCTCAACTCCAATTACGGTTCCTTTTGAGCTTGATCTTTGCGATGTATCTTTGACATCAGAGGCTTTCTCTCCAAATATAGCTCGTAAAAGTTTCTCTTCGGGAGAAAGTTGTGTTTCACCTTTGGGTGTAATCTTTCCAACTAAAATATCCCCTGGCTCAACTTCAGCACCAACATAAACAATCCCACAGTCATCAAGTTTATTTAATGATCCCTCTCCAACGTTTGGAATATCAGCAGTAATTTCTTCAGAGCCAAGTTTAGTGTCTCGAGCAATAGATACTATTTCTTGAATATGTATTGAAGTAAATCTATCTTCTCTTGCTACTTTTTCTGATATCAAAATAGAGTCCTCGAAGTTGTAACCATTCCAAGGCATGAAAGCAATTCTTATATTTTGACCTAAAGCTAATTCACCATTATCAATAGATGGTCCATCAGCTAGGATATCATCTTTTTTAACTATATCTCCTGCTTTGACAATAGGTTTTTGATTAATACATGTGTTCTGATTTGATCTCGTATATTTAATTAAATTATATACATCAGAGGCTGATTTAGACTTTTTATCAGTAACTCTAACAACTATTCTTGATGCATCAACACTCTCTACTACACCCGAATTTCTTGCAACAATACAGACTCCAGAATCTCTGGCAACTACAGTCTCTAAACCGGTTCCAACTAATGGTTTTTCTGCTCTTAAGACTGGCACAGCTTGCCTTTGCATATTTGAACCCATTAATGCTCTGTTAGCATCATCATGCTCCAAAAATGGAATAAGCGAAGCAGCTATAGAAACCACTTGTTGAGGTGAAACATCCATTAATTCAATTCTATCAGGCGACATTAATTCAAACTCGTTAGCATGTCTAACAGCTACCAAATCATCAATAAATCTGTTTTTTGCGTCCAACATAACATTTGCTTGAGCAATAACATATTCTGACTCATCAATTGCAGATAAATATATTATTTCATCTGAAACTTTTCCATTAAGAACTTTTCTGTATGGGGTTTCAATAAATCCATATTGATTTGTTCTTGAATATGAGGCAAAAGAATTTATAAGACCAATATTTGGTCCTTCAGGAGTTTCAATTGGACAAACTCTTCCATAATGAGTTGG
>TARA_B100001057_G_scaffold252072_1_pt1 | contig 9999 bp, 6 predicted proteins | sample TARA_B100001057 | Tara Oceans TARA_B100001057 (sample SAMEA2621839) | marine metagenome | biome: marine biome (ENVO:00000447); feature: surface water layer (ENVO:00002042); material: "saline water (ENVO:00002010), including plankton (ENVO:xxxxxxxx)" | depth 5 m | reverse complement strand
AAAAAGACATCGGGGGTGGTTATAGCGGCATCACTGTAACTGATAACAAGGTTCTCACGATGGATCGTCCATCAAAAATGAATAAAGAGAGAGTCCTTTGTTTTGATTCCAAAAACGGTGAAATTATATGGTCTCATCAATACGACTCGAACTATTCTGGCCTAAGTTATGACAGTGGCCCTAGAGCATCAGTAACTGTTAAAGATGGGAAAGCATTCTCTTTTGGATCACTGGGGCACATTCACTGCTTTGATGTGAATAATGGTAAGGTTTTATGGAAACATGACAGCAGAGAATCATTTGGTGCAAAAAGACCAACTTGGGGATTTGCGTCCTCTCCTGCAATTTGGGAAGATTCGATCATTTATCAAATTGGAGGTTCCAGTGGAGGCTATGTAGCACTTGATTCCAACACAGGACAAAGAGTTTGGTCTTCTTCAGATGATCCTGCTGGATACGCAATGCCTGTATTTGTTAAACATGCTGAAGAGGAATTAATGCTAGCTTGGACTCCAGAAAACATTAGAGGAATGATTCCCAAGACTGGCGAAGTTCTGTGGTCTGTTCCTTATAAAATTAAATATGGTGTTTCCATAGCATTACCGATTTATTATGAAAATATTGTTCTCGTTTGCGGTTACTGGCACGGATCTAAAGCTATCCAGTTAGGGGATGATTTAAGGTCTGCTAAGTTACTATGGGAAAACGAAGAAAACATTCGAGGACTAATGGCTCAACCGATTCAAAAAGATGGTTTAGTTTACCTATTGGATAGGACAAACGGGCTCTGCTGCTTTGAAATTAAAACAGGAAAAATATTGTGGGATGATTCAAAAGAACATTCCATTACACCTTCAGGAAGAAACCCTCAGGCTACCCTCGTTTGGGCTCGCGATGGAAAACATGATAACCGGGCATTAATATTTAATGCAAATGGTGAATTACTTTCGGTAACGCTTAGTGAAAAAGGTTTCAATATTCATTCAAGAGCACAAATCACAGGAAAAACATGGGCTCATCCGGCATACAGCAAAGGACAAATATTTGCTCGAACTAATGATGAAATTGTTTGTTGGAAACTAAACCCATAAATCTTACAATTTTTTGAGATGCTATCGGCAAAAACAATAATTAGACAATTATGCTGCCTATTCTTCTTGGCCGTTGTTCAGTTTTCTCAAGCTAAACAACCAAATATTGTAGTTATCCTTACTGACGATCAGGGTTGGGGCGACTTAAGCATTAACGGAAACAGCGACCTCTCAACTCCGAACATTGATTCATTGGCTAGGGATGGTGCAAGATTTGACCGTTTTTTTGTTTGTCCAGTTTGTTCTCCTACCCGTGCAGAATTCTTAACAGGCAGATATCATGTGAGAGGTGGAGTTTATAGCACTTCAACAGGAGGGGAACGCTTAGATTTGGATGAGAAAACGATCGCAGATACATTTAAATCTGCAGGATACAAAACAGGAGCTTTCGGTAAGTGGCATAATGGAATGCAATATCCTTATCACCCAAATGGTCGAGGTTTTGATGAATTTTATGGTTTCTGCTCAGGACATTGGGGCGATTACTTTAGCCCTCCTCTCGAACTCAATGGGCAAATAGTGAAAGGCAATGGGTTTTGTATTGATGACTTTACGGATAAGGCAATCGCTTTTATTGAAGACTCAACAACAAACAAAAAACCTTTCTTTGCCTATGTACCTTATAATACTCCGCATTCGCCCATGCAGGTTCCCGATAAATGGTGGGATAAGTTCAAGGACAAGAAAATTAAAATGCGAAACCGAGATCCTAGAAGAGAAAATTTGGGTCACTTACGCTGTGCATTAGCAATGTGTGAAAACATTGATTGGAACGTAGGGCGAATCCTCAAAAAAATAGATGATCTAAACGTAAGAGATAATACGATTGTTGTTTTCTTTCATGATAATGGTCCAAATGGTGTGCGTTGGAACGATAGAATGAAAGGACGCAAAGGATCAACTGATGAAGGAGGCGTTCGCTCCCCTCTACTAATTAGATGGCCGGATCAAATTCCAAAAGGGTCTTTGGTTAATCCAATCGCATCAGCTATGGATTTACTTCCAACTCTTGCGGATTGTGCCAATATTCCTTTGATCACTAAAAAACCTCTAGATGGAAAAAGTTTGAAACCTCTTTTGCTCGATAAAAGTTTAGACTGGCAAGAAAGAACTTTAATTAATTACTGGAAGGGCAAGGTCAGTGCACGCAATCAACGCTACCGACTCGACAACTTTGGAAAACTTTTTGATATGGTCAAAGATCCAGAGCAGCAAATAGACATCAGCAGAACTCAACCGAAAATTGCTAAAAAACTCCTTAATGAGGTATCAGAATGGAAAAAAAATGTTCTTACCGAATTAGGTAAAGACACTAGACCCTTTATAATTGGACACTCAAATTATCGCTGGACTCAAATACCTGCCAGAGACGGTATTACTCATGGTGAAATTAAGCGTTCAGGACGAGCACCAAATTGTTCTTACTTTGCTAATTGGAAAAGTACTGATGACAAAATTACTTGGGATTGCGAAGTAGCCTCAACAGGAATATACGAAGTTTCAATGCACTATGCCCTTACGAGTGGGAATGAGGGAACTGTTCTTCAACTAAGTCACAATAATTCTAACATTAAGCATAAATTCATGACTCCACATGAAGTGCCCGCCAGAGGCCAAGAAAATGATCGCGTTCAACGTAGAGAATCGTACGTCAAAGATTTTAAGGAAATAAAGATTGGGAAAATTAAATTAAATAAGGGTAAAGGTGAACTTGCCCTCCAAGCATTGAAAATACCTGGAGAAGAGTCTATTGAATTTCGTTTACTGATGCTTGAAAAAGTTCAGTAATATCTTACAGCCACTTTTTCCTGTATTCTTTATCTACAAAAGCATCAGCTTCAGGGTGACCTTTTACTTTCATTGCGACCCCATCCCATTCAATAGCTTTTTGCATTTTCAAGGCAACGATACCAGAAAGGCCAATTTCAGTTAGATGACCTCCATGATCAAAATCTGCAAAAGTTTTTCCATTTCCTTTACAAGCATCAACCCATTCATGCATGTGTCCCTTTGATCTGGGAATAGATTGAGGAACAACTTTTGATGCATCATGGTTCCCCTCCCCGACGAACTTTTCTTCACCGTTCATTTTTATATAACACTGAGAGTTCCACAAGCCTGAAGAGAGCATTCCTTTATCTCCAATAAAAACACAACCCACTCTTGGTAAACTTCCAAAAGTTTTTACAGCTGTCTCTACGGCATAATCGGGAGGAACATCTTTTCCTCCTCCAGTATAAATATTCAATGCAACATCATGAGAACGTTTATCATTTTTGGAAAAGTGATATTTCACTGAGCATGACTTTGCAAAAGTTTCAGTACCAAAACCTTCACCAGTGAATGAAATCTTGGATGGATAGTCCAAGTGAAGTGATCTAAGGGCTAAATTAAAAGAGTGACAGCAAAAGTCGCCGATGAAGCCGTTACCAAAGTCATACCATCCACGCCATTTGACCGGGTGATAAAGACCCTCTTTATAAGGACGAACGGGTGCCGGTCCACACCATGAATCCCAATTTAATCCGTTAGGAACAGGATCAGAGCCAGCAGGCCTAACTCCCCCACTGGGCCAATTATGTTTCGGATGCCAGACATGTATTTCTCTAATCGGACCAAACACACCAGCATCAATCAGCTCCATACTTCGTCTTAAATTTGAAGAGGCACTTCCCTGATTTCCTGTTTGAGTAACCACCTTTGAAGCCTTAGACAATTCTCTTAATTCTCTAGCCTCTTTAATTGTATGAGTAAGGGGTTTTTCACAATAGACGTGCTTACCAGCAGCCATCGCGGCTTTACAAATAGGCGCATGCCAATGATCAGGAGTCGCTATTACAACAGCATCAATTGAATTTTCCTTCTCTAATAATTCTCTGTAATCTTCGTAAGCATTACAGTCTTTGATATTTTTTTTGTGCCTATTCATCGATTTATCAATTTGATTACGATCAACATCACAAAAAGCAGCTACATGCTGACCTTGATTTACTAGATTATTGACATGGCCTTGAATTTGGCCACCCATACCGATAAAGCCAACTGACAACTTACTTAGAGCTCCTTTTTCAGAACTAAACAATGTTCCTGAACGAACAATATTCAATGAGGCCGTAGCTCCTGATACAGCCAATAATTTACGACGATTTAAAGTCTTTTTTGCCATTTCTTATATTACATAAATTTTTTGAATTTGCACTTTCAATTTAATGCATTTCAATTTCGCAAGTTCCTAATCCACCTCTAAAATAGTTAAACTGGACATTTGGATGATCAGCTAGAAGTGACATAGGAACAGCCGAATCGGCAATGCCTTTGGAAATCATCAAAGCCGTTAATCGTTGACCAAATGGGTTATCGTGAGTGCCAGCCTGCCATATTGAAACCTTATTAGATTTCCATGTCTGTATGGGGCCCACAGTAATCGCCTTTTCAGGTACAAGTGTGATATTTCCTCCTCCAGAGGTTCTTGCATTCTGTGCCAAAGTAATTGGATGCAGCTCCACAATTCGAGTACTTAATTTTCTATAATCTTCAGGTGAAGGTGGCTCATCCTTATTCTCTCCATCCCGTCTAGGAGGGTCATTAAAGGCCCAATGCTTTATGTCTCCCTGACCACCCTGCATCACAGCGCACCGAACTCCATTCCATGATTCAATAAAATTTGAAGAATCCGCAGCTGGAAAATGAAGATTCGACTCAGGGATTTTTAATTCATCATCAATTCTATTAAAACAAAGTTCACGGTCAGCTCTTTCAAAAGAAAGAGGATGGGAGTTGGGAACCTCTTTACCATCGTCTCCAAGCCATTCATCCATTCCCCAAAAGTGAGCATCCGATAAATTCAACTTTAATTCGTTAACTAATCTTGCAACAAGAGGTAGTTGTTCTGTAGGACCAATTGGCCCACAAATCCCAACAGGATTATCCGAAGTAGCTTCTTTCCAGGAAGAAATATACTCTAATGCCTCAGCAAGATAAAAGTCCTCTAAGGTATCATACATGACAACTCTAAACCCTGGACGAGAAAGTTCTTCAAGATCCTTTGCAGTCAATGATGCGGCGTCACTAATTAGATCATTTTCTAGGGTTGTATAATCCCACCAATCTGGGGCAATAGTGCTTAACTTTCTGGCCATTTTTCTATTCGTTTTGAAAATAATTAGGTTCAAAAGAATACATGTCACCAAGTGCATCCTTTAGAGGGTTCTGATCCACTTTACTGAGTCCGATATGTAGCCTTCTACGCCAACCTTCAGCATATTTGAACTTTCCAGAGAGAAGCCCCATCTGCTCTGACATTTCATCCATCGACCTGAGGTATGAATTCATTCCTTGACTTGCCTCTAACCAAGAATGTTGACTTTGGTGCTCCGCTAAAGCAGAACGCTTCGTATCGATCACAGAAGTAATATCCACATATGCTTCCGGAATTACTTTTTTCCTATAACTATCAACGAGGCCATGAGGCATTGCGTGATAGAGACTGACATTATGATCTACTAAATGGGAAGTTCTTGGTTCCGTTTTAAAGTTGGGCATTCCATGAGAAAATGTAGCTGTAACTGCAAGCCTAGCTGTCTCCATATGATCAATCATATAATCATCAGTCGAATGAGTGAGCACGACATCAGGCTCAACAGTTCGAATTACCGATGCGAGTTGTCTTAACAAATCAACTGAGTACACAATCTCTAGGTCATCACAAATTGAAGGATGAAACTTTGCTCCCAATAGGTAAGCAGCTTTCATAGCCTCTTCCTTGCGGGTTTTACGAGTCACCGCGGAATTCATTTCAATTGATCCACAGTTACCACTAGAAATATTCATATAATGCAAATCCCAACCTTTTGCGGCAAGCTGAAGTAATGTCCCAGCGAATAGAAATTCGATATCATCCGGGTGAGCCACTATGGCAATTACACTAGGCACCTGAAAACTCCGAAAGTTTAACTGATCTGCCCAGTTCAACAGATTTATCTGCGGCAAAAATAACCTCAAAGCTTTTATATGCATCATTGAGAGAGGTCATCGGCATTTCTTTTCCTTCAGCAATAGAATCAAAGAATGCCTGAAACTGAGCAGTATATGGATGATCACTAACGTCTCCAGAATCTAACATTTTCATAGATAAATGACTCCATTCAGTTTTATCAGTAGAAAGTTTTTCAGAGTGAAATTTATCATCAAGGATACTGCCCTCAGAACCAACTAGATGCGTATGAAAATAGTACGGTTGCAGACAATCGATACATGAAGCAGCCTTACCAACACGACCATCAGTAAACTTTATAATAGTTGTCGTTGTAGTGGGGTATTCATAACCTGAGAAAATCTCACTTTTGGATGAAGAAGCGTAAGAACTGACTTCCTCAACATCACCGTCCATGCAAAGCAATAAAGCATCTAATGCATGACACCCAGCCGAAAGCAAACTACTGGCTCCATTTTCTTTGGATGTATTCCATCGAAACTGGCCATACCAAGGCCCAATGCCATGGTAATAATCTACCTCTCCGTAGTGAATTGATCCAATAAGACCCTCATCAATAGCAGCTTTAGTCGCCAAGAATTGACTGGAATATCGACATTCGAAACAGACACAAGTTTTTACTTTGTTTTGATCCACTACAGACCGAATCTCAGCACAGTCCTCGATAGATAACGCTAGAGGCTTTTCAATAATTAGGTGCTTACCCGCTTTAGCACAGGCAATCACATGATCCTTGTGTTGAGCAGGATAACTGCAAATGGAAATGACATCCAAATTCTCAGAGTCAATCATTGAATCCAAATTCTGATATGACTTAATTGAAGAACCGTGTCTTTTACTTAATGCATTATCGTCCTGAGAACGAGATGAGTAGATGGCGGAAACTTCAACACCTTCAATGGAGTTCAACGCATCAATGTGGGCGCCGGCGACCCAACCATAACCAACGATTCCAACTTTCATTTGATAATCCTATCAAATCTGAGCCTTGAGGAAAAGCCATTTATGGACATATCAAAAACGATGACTTTATATTATTTTTTCTTTTTCGGAGGCATGAAGCTTCCAGCTCCAGGAGTGAAATCCCAAGGAACTGTTTTTTCTCCTAGTTTATCAAGAAAAGCACCACTTGAAAAAGCAATGAAAAAATTATTATCTCCGGGCTCATGTCGGGTCTTTGCATATAGTTTCTTCATTGTCTCTAAAACTGGATTAGCTTTAGATCCCAATAACTCAATTGCTCGACAAGCTTGTAAAGCCACCGCCCAATCAGAATGTTCAAGATCTTTAACTAGTCTATCAAGAGCAGCTTTTCTTTTGTTTGGAAAAAAAGCTAACCAACCAGCAATTTCTATTCTTACAGAGGGCTCAACATCGTGAATCCACTCAGAAACTTTTTGATGAATTTTTTTATCATTAAAATGACCACTCCTGAGAGAAATGGCTGCCCAATATCTCTCATTAACATTACCATTTTTAAGAAGATCCAAAAGGTCTTCAGAACTAGAAGTACCTACTTTGTCTGCCGCTTTCCATGCTCTAGCAAGATCTGGAGAATGTTTTGCCCGCCCTAGTAAGACATCTCTCATAGGTTTATTCTCATTATTAATCCAACGACGCATCTCACTTTCTGGAAAAGCTCCCAAATCTCCAACTTCATTACGATGCTCAACTAATTCAAATCGTAATGAATCCAATGCTTTCTTAGCATCAACTGACAACTTTCCTGGCAGAAGATTACGGATATTATTCGGATCTTCCGCACAATCATAAAGCTCTTCAATCGGTCTAACAGGGCCAGCATAATGCCTCTGAGCAGCACTTGAAGCATTAGGATCTTCATTAAATACTCGTGATATTTCATGTCGTATTTTACCAAGATCAGAGAAAACAGAAGGCTGGTTCCATGATAAGTGAGGATGATAATTTCGAATGTATAACCATCTTTTATTTCTGACCGATCTTGAACAATCAAATACTTCATCAACTCTATCTCTATTACCAAAAACAAATTCTCTTTCCTCAGAGGAACCAGTACCAATAAAAGAAGTGCCTTGCATATATTTTGGTGATTCTAAACCAACTAATCCAAGAACTGATGGGGCAAAGTCAACGAAACTAACTAACCTGTCTGTTGCTAACCCTGGAATAGTTGGGCGCAAATGTTTCCATTTCTCAGGAACATGTATCAACATGGCAACTTTCATACCACTATCATGTAACAACCTCTTATGACGGGGCATCCCAGAACCATGATCAGAAAAGAAAAAAACAATGGTATTATCTGCTAATCCATCTTCACGTAATTGGCTCATAATTTCTCCTACACGTTGATCCATTACAGTGACACAATCATAATACCTACTAATAGTTTTTCTAATAAGAGGAGTGTCAGGATAATAGTCTGGAACTGGAGCTTTTTTTGGATCATGAATATCTGAAGTCGCCAATTTGGATTGCACATGTTTTTTGAAAACAGAATATGGCCAAACCATCGAACGAGACTGATGACTAGTCATAATATTAAAGACAGCAAAGAACGGCTGTTCTTCCTTACGCTTAGAACTACGCCAGTGGGCTTTAGGACTAGACTCATTCCACGATTCTTGAATCAATCGTGGTGCATCACTAGTGTTATAGTCTGTTTTAACATTATTAGTTGTAAAGTAACCTAATTCTCTCATATAGGCTGGGAACCCCTTAACTCCTATTGGCAATGGAAACCCAGACCTCATCTGATGAGTACCCGTCGAAACATTATGCATTCCCGTAATAAGAACAGACCTTGAGGGAGAACAGACAGGAGAAGCTGCAAAAGCATTAGAGTATCTCGTTGAAGACTTAGCCAAATCATCAATGTTTGGAGTAATCGCATAATCATCTCCATAGCATCCAAGAGTTGGACTCATGTCCTCAGCCGTTATCCATAATATATTTGGCTTCTGTTGAATCTTTTGAGTTATTTTTTTATTATCAACCTCACGTGCCCTTATATTTCTAAATCGTACAACCCCTCCTTTTCCGTGATGCTGAATACCAAAAAATCCCTTCAGGATTTTTCCATGTTTAATATCTGAAACAGGCTTTCCGTTTAACCATGTTTGAATCCTAGATCCAACAGCTTTCACTCTAAAATGATTCCAATCACCTTTATTAAAATTACCTTTTATTTTATCCAGAAAATCTTTGCTCTGTCCTTTACCTGGATATAACCGTCCACCATTTCCAATTCCATAAATGCCACCTGGCATTTTTCTATCAATCTCACACTGATAGCCTTTAGGTCGGCCTTTTTTACCAATACAGCGAAAAGCCAATCCAGAGTTGAAACCTTCGTACTCTGGCATGAGAACTTCTATTTCTACCTCAAAATCACTCATTTGAAGATCGGTAGTAACCCAACAATTCGTTTTACTTAGAAGGTGTAATTCCTCATTCTTAGCTTCAAAAGAAACAACCTCAGAGCGAGGATTCCAACCCTCAGTGGTCTTGCCATCAAAAAGTTCAACCCAATCGCCTGAAGAGTAAATTATCAAAACGAATTGAAAATATAAAATAGTGATTAATCTAAAAGACTTCATATGTAATTTATCAAGGTATGTGGAAAATTTCTTGTGAAAAACTTTGCTGAAAAACTTAGCGAACTTGATTTTCGGTTCCAAGTAAATCATTTAAAGCTCTGTTAGCCACTCTTATAATGTATTTATTAGGCTGGCGAATTTTTAACACTTTTTTAAGGTCATCTACCAATGGACGGGCATCCTCACCCATCTCATCAATAACGATCGCAGTCGCTAAACGACCCCATTGATGAGGTGATTTTAATTCATTTTTCAATAGGCCTAAAGCCGAATCTATTTCACCAAACTTAGCCACAGCTCTTGCCGCCGCTATTCTGACACTTGGGGAATCATC
>TARA_B100001057_G_scaffold449408_1_pt1 | contig 10012 bp, 11 predicted proteins | sample TARA_B100001057 | Tara Oceans TARA_B100001057 (sample SAMEA2621839) | marine metagenome | biome: marine biome (ENVO:00000447); feature: surface water layer (ENVO:00002042); material: "saline water (ENVO:00002010), including plankton (ENVO:xxxxxxxx)" | depth 5 m | reverse complement strand
ATCGAGGCAGTAAAAACTTCTACCCCTTTACCTTGTAGAGATAAACTCAAAGAGGCATTCAAAGTTATTATGGGTGGTGATCAACAAGAAATGAAACAATTTATTATTGATTTTAGGCGTGAGTTTGAATTACTACCACCTGAACAGATTGCTTTTCCTAGAAGTGTAAATGGTGTGAAGAAATATGGTGATGGTACATCTATATACAAGAAAGGTACGCCAATGCATGTCAAAGGTGCATTGATGTATAATCATCTACTTAAAATTAAAAAGGTTGGTCATAAGTTTCAACCTATCTATGAGGGCGACAAAGGTAAATATATTCATCTACGAAAAAATTTATGGAATGCAAACTGTATTACCTTTATATCTAAATTGCCTAAAGAGTTTGATATGCATGGTTATATTGATTATGAAACACAATTCACAAAATCATTTATGGAACCACTACGATTTATTTTAGGTGCAATCAAATGGCACATAGACGCCTCTGATAGTAATACTATTGAAGATTTTTTTGCATGATGGAATATAGAAAAAGACTTACTAGAAAACTTTGGCGCTATAAAACTTTAAAAGGTTGTTCTGTTTGTGGTTATAGTAAACACGGTCTTGCTTTAGATTTTGCACACATAGATCCTACTCAAAAATCTCACTATATGTACAAGAACGGACCTGTTGGTAGCGGTATGGGTGTGTTAGTAAGCAGAATACCAAAATATGGTACTACACTACACAAAGAAAGAATGAAAGAATTAAAAGACGAAATACGAAAATGTAAAGTTCTTTGTAAGAATTGTCATGTTATAGAAACATACGAAAATAAAGAAATGCATAAGGGTCATGAATTACATGAACAACGAAAAGGAATAAAAAAAGAAACACAACTTACATTAGAAGGTTTTTTTGTATGATATTAAATCAACAAGACGCTGAATGGGCGATGTTATATTTTACAAACTACTTTGCCCAGTTTGATAGAATAGATCAATATATCAAAGAGCAAAAACTAGAACAAGTAAAAGACTTTCCATTTCAACTACCTGGTATGGCAGATGAAGATGATTTCTTCAATGACTTTGGCATATTGCCAGAGAATATGAATTTTGATATACAAGAAATGGACAATGATACATTTACTAGAATATTAAACAAAGTTACAAGTCATACAGCGATGGCAAGTATACCTGGTAAGGCAATACGAATAATTGTAAAAGAAACAAACACAAATAAGATTGTAGGATTTATTCGTTTTGGTAGTCCTATGATGAATAGTAAACCTAGAAACGAAGTATTAGGTAGACCATTGAAAACGCAAGACAAGGTAGAAATGAAAAGATTTAATCATGCCGCAATAATGGGTTTTACTATTGTGCCTACACAACCCTTTGGTTACAACTATCTTGGTGGTAAATTACTTGCCTCGATATGTTGTAGTCATAGAATAAAGAAACTGATAGACGATAAGTATAACACAAATATATGTTTGTTTGAAACAACAAGTTTATATGGTAGTAGTAAATCGTCAAGTCAATATGACGGCATGAAACCTTACTTACGATTTAAAGGTGTAACTGAAAGTAATTTTATACCTATGTTACATGGTGAAAGTTTTGCAAAGATAAACGATTGGTTTAAAGAGAAGAATGGTGGACCTATTGTAAAAGATGGTATTAGTAGTCGTAAGTTAACAACACATCATGCCATGATAAATATAATACAATCATCATTAAAAAAACATAACGAACATTTGTATAATAAATTTGTAAAGTTTTTAGAAGACAAGAAGTCTTTAACAGAAAAGAAAAGATTTTATGTAAGTGATTATGGGTATGAGAATGTACCAGATTATATTAAAGGTAAAACAGATGAACTAAAACCAGGATTTCATTACGATAAATTTTCTTTTGAAAATGTAATTAAATGGTGGCAAAAGATTGCTACTAAAAGATATAATAAATTAGTTGCCAATGAAATGGTAAGAAATGACCTTGAGATATGGACAGAAGGTGCAGATATACAAATTATAAGATAATGCTTGACTTATGGAAAGGAGTGTGATATAATATGGAACAATTAATGAAAAAACTAGATGAACAAAATTTTTTGGTAAATGATTACCAAACAGTAATGAAAATAATAGACGCTTCATTACAACGAGGTGCTATACGGTCAAATGAATGTATTACCGTAGGCAAAGTATATGAGAAGTGTGCTTTTATGATAAACAAGATGAATAAGGAGATTGATAATGCCAGACTTTCTGAAACAAATAATTAAAGAAACAGGTAACGAATATGCCAGTTTAGTAAGTGAAGGTGTAGAAGCAGGCGATGTAGATACATTTATTGATACTGGTTCACATATATTCAATGCAGTATTGTCAGGTAGTATTCATGGTGGCATACCATCAAACAAGATTACCGCATTAGCAGGTGAAAGTGCAACTGGTAAAACTTTCTTTGTACTAGGTATGGTCAAACATTTTTTAGATAGTAACCCAGACGCAGGTGTAATATACTTTGAAAGTGAAAGTGCATTAACAAAACAACTAATCGAAGATCGTGGTATTGATAGTGAACGAATGATTATAATGCCAGTAACAACTGTACAAGAATTTAGAACACAGGCACTAACTGTATTAGACAAATACATGGAACAAAACGAGGCAGATAGAAAACCTATCTTTATGGTATTAGATAGTCTTGGTATGTTATCTACTACAAAAGAAGTTGAAGATACCGCAGATGGTAAAGAAACTAGAGATATGACTAGGGCTCAAGTATTGAAGGCTGCATTTAGAGTGTTGACTTTGAAACTTGGTCGTACTAAAGTACCTATGGTTATTACTAATCATACCTATGATGTTGTTGGTGCATATATGCCAACTAAAGAAATGGGTGGTGGTAGTGGACTTAAATATGCCGCAAGTACAATCATTTATCTATCAAAGAAAAAAGAAAAAGATGGCACAGAGGTGATTGGTAATATCATACATTGTAAAACACAAAAGTCCAGATTATCAAAAGAGAATATGATGGTCGATGTTAGATTAAGATATGAAACTGGATTAGACAAGTATTATGGTTTACTTGATCTGGCAGTTAAACATGGTATATTCAAACAAGTATCAACAAGAATAGAACTACCAGATGGCACTAAACAATATGCCAAATCTATCTACAACGAACCAGAGAAATATTTTACTGATGATGTAATGGCACAACTAGACGAGGCAGCAAAAAAAGAATATAGTTATGGAAATTAAAAGTATTAAAAACTTTTTACCTGTAGACTTGGGTAATAGAATTAGAAAGTATGTAGATGGTCAAGCACCTGGTTACAATTGGAAAACAAGTGTTACTGCTTGGAATGGATACTTAAACTCTAACTCTACTGGTCAAGTCTCTATATTAAATCTTGCACCATTTGATGAAGACCTACATATATTATATAAAGATATAATTGATCCTACATGGAATATAACTTGTATGTATTATGTCTGGGCACCTGGTACTCATATACCTTTTCATACTGATAGTCATGTGAAGGCCGCAAGTACAATTTATATGAACGATACTTGGGATATAAACAACGGTGGTCTATTTTTATGGAAAGATGAAAACAATAAAATACAAGTTGAAGAACCTGAAGAATTTAAAATGATTTATAATGAACAATCAATACAACACGGTGTATCAATGATACCACCTAACGCTGGTAAGTACAGACAAACAATTCAAATATTTTTTGACGGAGAAAAAAATGACAATACCTAAATATACATATATGCAAAATCCACAAAGTGATTTAACTGGATTTAAAATAGAAGAAGGTACATATAAAGATGTAGTCTGGACTTATGGTAAAGTTCAACCAATAGAAGAAAGCGAAAAGTTAAGATTAAAGTTTGAATACAATGTGCATGAAAACCCTAACAAGTGTAATACTGAAGGTGGTGATTTCATAAACATACTAGGTGATATCTTAGCAATCGAAGTAGAAAAGGAAGATAATGGTAACAGCGGAAAGAATAGAGAGAACAACACTTAAAAATTTATTACATAATGAAGACTATACCAGAAAAGTATTACCTTTTCTTAAGGCTGAATACTTTGATGACCGTAAAGAACGAATTGTATTTGATGAAATAAGAAAGTTTATTGACCAATATAATAAACGACCTACTAAAGAAACTTTAGAAATAGATATTGGTAAACGCAAAGACCTCAATGAAGAAGAATACAAACAAATCGTTGATCTTATTGCCACACTAAACAAAGAAGAAATTGACCTAGACTGGTTAGTTAATACCACAGAAAAATTTTGTAAAGACCGTGCTGTGCATAATGCAGTAATGGACGGTATACATATATTAGATGGAAAAGATAAAAAACATACTCCTGAGGCTATACCAGAAATATTACGGGACGCTCTATCTGTTAGTTTTGATCGTAATGTTGGCCATGATTACTTACTTGATATAGAACGAAGATTTGACTTTTACCATAAAAAAGAAAATAGAATACCATTTGATTTAGATTATTTTAACAAAGTAACCAAAGGTGGTTTGCCTACAAAAACTCTTAATGTTGCATTGGCAGGCACGGGTGTTGGTAAAACTTTGTTTATGTGTCATCAGGCTGCAGGTGCATTGGCACAGAATAAAAATGTTTTGTATATCACCATGGAAATGGCTGAAGAAAGAATTGCTGAAAGAATAGACGCAAACTTACTTGGTATATCTATGGAAGATTTACATATGTTAAATAAAAAGTTATTTAACGAAAAGATAGTCAAGTTACAAAATAAAACTACTGGCACTTTAATTATCAAAGAATATCCAACTGCTAGTGCAAGTGTTAATCATTACCGTGCATTAGTCAACGAGTTGGCACTAAAAAGAACATTTAAACCAGATATCATATTTGTTGATTATATTAATATATGTGCAAGTAGTAGATTTAAACCTGGTGCAAATGTAAACTCATATACCTATGTAAAAGCAATTGCTGAAGAAATGCGTGGTCTTGCAGTAGAATTAGATGTGCCAATCGTAACCGCAACTCAAACAACCAGATCTGGTTTTGTATCTAGTGATATTGGTTTAGAAGATACCTCAGAGAGTTTTGGTTTGCCCGCTACAGCAGACTTTATGTTTGCCTTAATTAGTAGTGAAGAATTAGAAAGAGCAGGCCAGATGTTAGTCAAACAGTTGAAGAATAGATATAATGACCCAACAGTAAATCGTAAGTTTATTATTGGTGTTGACCGTGCCAGAATGAAACTGTTTGATATAGAACAACAGGCACAAAACTTAATACAACCAGAACAGGAGAAATATGTCGAACACAACCTTGAAAAGACGGAAGAAAGTCCAGAAGAAAAATACAAGAAGTTCCAAGACTTCAAGTTCTAATATAGAGTATTCTGTAAAAACTAAACGCAAGGGCAAGTCTTATGAGTTTGCAGTAGTTGAGAACAAAGAAAGAACAATAAAAGTATTTAAATTCCGTGATAAAGCAAAAGAATTTGCAGAATTTCATAATAAAAATCAAATATGGTTAGTAAATGGAGGTATACCACAGTTTCTACTTGACTAAATAGTTATTTTAATATATTAATGGGAGTATATGACTATTAAGAGTTTTACAGACTGGGATAACGAAGGTCCATCACTAACTGAGGCATTAAAGGCTGAAGATTACGAGGCTGCCATAGTTATTGGTTGGCATAAGAATAATGGCAAGAAACTAGACCTTGCAACATCTGGCATCAATCCAGGTGTATTTAAAATGTTGCAGAAAGAAAAGGCAGCATTAAAAGCAGGCGAACTCATCGCCAAGGCAATCGCAAAAAGATTTGGTAATAAGAATGCTAAGGCAGAACAATATGGTCGTGCCAAATCTAAACTAACATCTTTTTGGTCCTCATATGGTGCAACAGACACCACTCCTAAAACAGATATACTCATAGGTAACAAAAGACTATCTCTAAAGATAGGTATGGCACAATTAATGTCAGGTGGTCCTGCAGAAAGTAAGGCAACATTCTTTGCGGCATTAAAAGCAACACCCTCACTAAAAAAATCACAAGAGTTTAAACAAGCAAATAAAACCTTTGATGGTTTTGTTACATCTACACTTGCACCGGGTAAGTTAAGACCTATTATTAAGAAGGGTGATAATCCAGTCGTCAATGCGGCAGAAAAAGCACACAAAGATTGTATGAGAGATTTAGGTGCATTGTTTGAAAAGAGTGCCAAGTTTAAGATTGCTTTTGCTAAAGAGGCGATGTCTGGTTACATGAAATATGGTAGTGCAAGTAATAGTGCGGCAGAGTTCATGGTAGTTGCAAGTGCTGATGGCAGTAAAGTAAGAATAGAAAGCGTAGATGATGACGCCTACTGTAAAAAGATTGCAGACGCTATGAAACTACAGGCAAGATTTAAAACAAGTGGTAGAGTTGTAAAGAAACAAAAAACTGGTGAATATAATTTTTGGTCAGTTGTATCTTTGATTGTCGATAGTATGGCAGGTCAAAAAGAAGATTACTCAAACGAATGGTATGGTAGTTTAGATGAGGGTATTATAGATGTAATTAAAAACAAAGTCAAGTCTTTGTTTAGTAGAGTGATTGCAAAGGCAAGTAGTTTTGCCAAGTCAAGTGTAAATAGATTAATGAAATTTTTAGGTGCAATACCTGAAGTATCATTTAGAAGAAATATAAAATTTTAATGTTATTAGTAGAAGATAAAAATACACACCTAGAACATTTAGAAGATGATATCATCAATAATGGTTTTGATGGTGGTAAAAATGCAATTGCTTTTTTAGAAAGTTTAAAAGATATGTTGGCAGGTAATTCAACAAGTAAATTAAATGTTACAACAAAATGGGATGGTGCACCTGCGATAGTTTGTGGTCCAAGTCCAGAAAATGGTAAATTTTTTGTGGGCACAAAGTCAGTATTTAATAAGACACCTAAAGTAAATTACACAATACAAGATATAAGAAACAACCATGAAGGACCAGTTGCAAATATATTAAGAGAATGTTTACAGTATCTTTCTGGTCTTGGTATGAAAGAAATACTACAAGGTGATTTAATGTTCACACAATCTGGTAAAAAATTAACTACTTACAAAGATGGTAGTGGTAAATCTGAAACAATGATTTCTTTTCAACCTAATACTATTGTTTATATGGTACCTGAAAATACACCATTTGGTCGTAAGATTAAAAGTAGTAAATTAGGTATTGTGTTTCATACAACATATAAAGGTAGAAGTTTTGATAAGATGAATGCCAAGTTTGGTGCCAATGTTTCTAAATTAAGAAGATCGCCAAGTGTATGGTTTGATGACGCCTCATATAAAGATGTATCTGGTAATGCAACTATGACTATAGGTGAAACTCAACAATTACAAAAGATTATTAATATGGCAAGTGGTAGTTTAAAACAATCAAAAGAATTATTGAATAAAATTAAAACAGAAAAGAATACTTTATCTATAGGCGTACAACTTAAAACTTATCTAAACAGTTTTATCCGTGCTGCAACTGATTTACCATCTACAACTGAAACGGCAACTAATTTCAAAAATTACTATGCTGAAAAAACACAAAAAGAAATTGATAGAGTAAAAACAGACAATGCAAAACAAAAGTATCAAACAATACAAGATACTGGTATCAAGTTTATAGATGAACATAATAAGTCTATCTACATGGCATGTGCCACTTACAAGTCTTTACAAAGAGCAAAGAAAGTAATTATAGACAAACTAAACAAAGCGAAATCTATTGGTACATTTAAAAGAGATGGTAATGGATTAAAAGCAACAAACCCAGAAGGTTATGTTGCAGTAGATAAGAAAGGTAAAGCAGTAAAGTTAGTTGATAGACTAGAGTTTAGTATTCAAAACTTTACGGCTGCAAAGAATTGGGAAGGTTGATGTTAACATTTAAACAATTTGCAGAAAGTAAAAAGTGTCCACCAGGATTTAAGTATGATGAAAAACTTAAAGTGTGTGTACCTAAATTTAGAAAGTATGCATACTATGGTAGAATAGGACCTGGAACTAAACAAGAACCACAGAATACAAGTGGTAATGGTAATGGGGCCAATGGAACGCCAAACGGTAATGGTAACGGTAATGGTAACGGTGCTACACCGGGTAATGGTGGTAATGGTGGTAACGGAGGAGGAGAGTAATGAGTTTGTGGAAAAATATTCATAAGAAAAGACAAAGAATAAAACAAGGGTCTGGTGAGAAGATGAGAAAACCAGGCACTAAAGGTGCACCAAAGTCTAGTGATTTTAAAACAGCAAGAGGCGAGAGTGTAAAGATTAAATCATTTAAGGAATTTAATGAAGACAATTAAAGAACTATTAAGAAAGGGCGTAGGGCGAAAGCAAACCGTAGTGTTTGCCTTTGGTCGTATGAACCCACCAACGATAGGTCATCAAAAATTAATTGATAGAGTTATCACTATGGCAAAAAGGTTGAAAGGTCTACCTGTGCTATATGTGAGTGCCACTCAGGATAGAAGAAAAAATCCATTGAGTGTGAAACAAAAGATTGACTATCTTAAAAAGATGTATCCAGTAGGTATACAAATTTTACCAGCGACAGGCAGAGAACGAACATTTATGGAAATATTGAAAAATAGATTTGACAAAAAATATACAGATGTCTATATGATTGCTGGTAGTGATAGGGTCGCAGAATTTAAAAGACTAACAAAACAGTATAACGGTAAGGACTATAACTTTGATACAATTGAAGTAGTGAGTGCTGGGGCAAGAGACCCAGACGCTTCTGGTAGTACAGGCATGAGTGCCAGTAAGATGAGAGATTTTGCTATGAGAAATGACTTCAAAAGTTTTAGAGCAGGACTTATTGCCGGCACAAGGGAGAATGACGCCATGAAATTATTTAAAGACTTAAAAAAGGGGATGGGTGTGAATGAAGAAATACTTGCCCCAAGTGATAATGATGAATTGAAAGATATAAGAGAAAAGTACCACAACAATGAAGTTTATTTAATGGGTGAAAAAATTGAAGTAATATCAAATCGTAATGTAGGTACAATTATTAAGAGAGGACCAAACTATATTCAATATGAAATGGAAGATGGTGGTGTAGAAAAGGCATTTTTAGATGATATACAACCAGCAGAAATAATTGATAGTGAACTACAAACAGAAAGTGTTGATAAGAAAAAATTGGTACTACAAAAGAATAGTAGAACTTTAAAATCATTTTCTACATTTGAAGAAGAAATAAACAATGCTAAAGATAGTCAACAAAAAAATACAGATGATGAAGAAAAAGAAACAGAAAAGGCAAAAAAGAAAGAGCGTAAATTGAATGTTGTAACACCTGGACAACCTAAGATTGCCAATGTAGATACTTGGACACAAGGACCAGAAAATGCAAATCAAATACACACACAAAGAAAATTTAATATTAAGACACCTGGACAAGTAAGAGACTATGCAAAGTTTGTTGACGCTAGAAAATTTCAAAAGTTTGAAGAAGTTGAACTACAAGAAAAAGAAAGAAAGAAAACAGCATATGGTGGTCAAGACCCAGATATCAAAGATAGACCTGGTACACAACCATCAGTTTACTATCAGAAACCTGGTAAAGGTGATTTTGCAAAATCAACAAAAGTGGCAAGAGATAGACACTTTTCAAAAGGTGCAAAGATGGACGATGATAATCCTAAGGCATATAAACCTGCACCTGGTGATGCTGACGCTAAAACTAAACCAAGTAGACATACAAAGAAATTTAAGAAGATGTTTGGTGAAGATGTAAAAGAAGAAATCAAAGACATCAAAGCATGGTCAGAGATGGACGATACTATCAATCAATACAAAGATGAGTACGGTACAGATTATAGAATTAAACTAGATCAAACTGTATCTGAAATGTTAGATGAACTATTGGCAGAGAACGAGGGTGTTAAAAAGAAGGCAGCGAAATCTGGTATGCCATATG
>TARA_B100001057_G_scaffold422156_1_pt1 | contig 10017 bp, 10 predicted proteins | sample TARA_B100001057 | Tara Oceans TARA_B100001057 (sample SAMEA2621839) | marine metagenome | biome: marine biome (ENVO:00000447); feature: surface water layer (ENVO:00002042); material: "saline water (ENVO:00002010), including plankton (ENVO:xxxxxxxx)" | depth 5 m | reverse complement strand
CCTGAGAATCTAAATTTGGGCAATACAATAGCTGTGGATGGTGAATTTATGGGACTAAACGTTAGACGAGACCCTTTGTGTTTAATTCAAATTTCATCAGGAAATTCAGATGCTCATATAATCCAATTTGATAGAAGTAAATACAACGCACCCAATTTAATTAAATTATTAACTGATAAAAATATTAAAAAGATTTTCCACTATGCCCGTAGTGATTTGGCTCATATAAAATATTATCTTAAAACTGATGTTAATAATGTTGAATGCACTAAAATCCAATCTAAAATTGCGCGTACTTTTTCTGATAACCATTCATTAAAAACATTGATTAAAGAATTCATCAATGTTGATATTAGTAAACAATTTCAGACTACAGATTTTGGTGGTGAACTTTCTCAAGGTCAACTTAAGTACTGCGCTAATGATGTTATATATCTTCATAAAATTAATGAAGAACTGAATAAGATATTATTAAGAGAAAATAGGATAAAACTTTATCAAGACTGTTTAAAATTTTTAAAAACAAGAGTTGAGTTAGACCTCGCTTTGTTCAAAGATGATATTTGGGCGCATTAATGAAAAAAATGAATTACATGGTTATAGCTAAAAGCGTAATAAATTTGGAGATCAAAGCTCTTCAAAAATTAAAAAAATCATTAAATAAAAATTTTGATAAAGCAGTTAAAGCAATAGTTAATTGTCAGTCAAAAGTTATTTTGTGTGGAGTAGGAAAAAGTGGAATTATCGCTAATAAAATTTCTGCTACCCTATCTTCTGTTGGAACGCCATCTTTTTCCCTGTCAGCAAATGATTGTTCACATGGTGATCTTGGAAGTATTACTAAGAAAGATATTTTAATTTTGATAAGTTATTCTGGTAATTCAATTGAATTAAAAAATATTATTAATTACGCAAATAGAAATAAAATTTTATTAATTGGTGTAACTTCAAAAAAAAACTCTGACTTATATAAAAATAGCGATATAGGCCTGATTACACCAGAAGTTAAAGAAGCTGGTTTAGACATGGTTCCAACATCGAGCACAATTAATCAACTAAGTATCGGAGATGCTTTAGCAGTTTCTACTCTTAAGAAGAAAAAAATAAATAATTTAGATTTTAAAAAATTTCATCCATCTGGAAGCTTAGGAGAGAAATTAAAAACTGTGGAGGACTTAATGTTAACCCACAACAAAATACCTTTTATAAATGAAAATATATTAATGATAAAAGCACTTAAGATTATGACTGAAAAAAAATTAGGAACTTTAGTAGTAAGAAATAAGAAAAAATATACAACAGGAATTATCACTGATGGTCAAATTAGAAGATTAAATTCAAAAAATGTTAATTTTAATTTACTAAAAGTAAAAGATGTAATGACAAAAAACCCAATTAAAATTGAAAAAAATACATTAGCAACTAAAGCCTTATCAATTATGAATGAAAAAAAAATAACATGTTTATGTGTTTATGATGTAAAAAAAAAATCAAATACGATTGGAATTATACATGTTCATAATATTTTAGAAAATAAAATTTATTAATTAAATGGATAAAAAAAAAGGTTTACAATTATCATTGATAATTTTGCTGATTTTATCCTCAATAGTTTTTTATAAAAAATTTTTTAATAAGAACATAAGCTTGACTGAAAAAAAGATAAATGAAAAAGAAATAACAGATAACGATGATGTTAATAAAAACAAAGACTCAAACGTAATCGAGACTTTAAAATATATATCCCAAGATTTGATTGGTAACACTTATATAATCAATGCTGACTCAGCAAAATTTGAAAAAGATAAAGTAGATAGTATAATTCTTTTTGAAGTTAGTGCTGAAATAATACGTCAAGATAATGAAACTATTAAAATTTATTCTAAAACTGCTGATTATAACAAGAAAAATAATGATACAATATTCAAAAACTCTGTAAGCATTGAATATGGTGATCAAATAATTAGGTCAGAAGTGGTGAAGCTTAATTTTTCTGAAAATTTAATAGAAATAATTGAGAATGTTCATTATATGAGTGATAATACGAAAATATATGCTGATAAAGTTGAATTAGATTTATTAAGAAAAAAAATGAAAATTTCAATGAATAACCAAAATGATAATATTAAAATTACAGGTAAATATTAATTGTGGCTATAATTAAAAAATTTCGAATAAAAAATTTTAAAACCAAAAAAGAACTTATTAAATTGGATAAGATATCGATTTATTTTGGAAAAAGAAAAATATTTGAAGATTTAAGCTTTAGTTTAAATCAAGGAGAAATTCTTGGATTACTCGGGCCAAATGGTGTTGGGAAATCAACAATTTTTAATATTATAATAGGATTATTAAAACCAAACTATGGTTCTATATTCATCGATCAAGAAAATATTACTAATGAACCTATATTTCATAGAGCGAAGAAATATAAAATCGGTTATGTACCACAGCATGGTGGCTATTTTTATGATCTTACTCTAAGAGAAAATTTAAAAGCAATAAGCGAAATGGTAATTAAAGATAAAAAATTGAGGGATGAGAGAATTAATTTATTAATTTCAAAATTTGAACTCGAATCTTTACAAAATATTAAAGCTGAATTTTTATCAGGAGGACAAAAAAAACGTTTAGTAATATGTTTAGCCTTATTAAGTAATCCTAGAATTTTATTATTGGACGAACCTTTCGCAGCATTAGATATTATGACAATAAAAAACCTTCAACAAATTATTGTTGATTTACAAACTCAAAGTAATATTTCAATTATATTGTGTGATCATCAAGCGAGAGATTTATTATCATGTGTTGACTTAGCAATTGTTTTATCAAATGGAAAAGTAATTGCTAAAGATACACCAAATAATCTTATAAAGAATATTGATGCTAAAAATGCATATTTTGGAGACTCTTTCAAAATTAATTAAAGATGTCTTTCATAAAAATAGAAAAAAAAATCAAAAAATTTAATAAAAATATAACAACGTCTGGGGACAAAAGTTTATCTATTCGATGGGCACTGTTAGCTTCTCAATCATCTTTCAAAAGTAAGTCTTATAATTTATTAACTTCAGAGGACGTTCTCAACACCTTAAAATGTCTTAAGAAGCTTGGAGTAAAAATAAAACTAACAAAAAAATTTTGTGAAGTATTTGGGGTAGGATTGAATGGTTTTAAGTATAAAAAAAGTTTGTCATTAGATGCTGGAAATTCTGGAACATTGGGAAGACTGATAATGGGACTTTTGGTACATTGTAGGAATAGTATTATATTAAAAGGGGACAAAAGTTTATCAAAGAGAGATTTTTTAAGAGTTTCAAAACCTTTAGAAAAATTTGGCGCAAAATTTAAAACAAATTCTGGAAAACTTCCAATATCAATCAAAGGCACTGATGATCCATTACCTATAACTTATAATGAAACAAAGGGATCAGCTCAATGTAAAAGCGCTGTTATGCTTGCAGCATTAAACACTAAAGGAGAGACTACCATTAAAGCAAAAAAATCGAGAAATCACAGTGAGTTACTTTTTAAACACTTGAAATTACCTATCAAAATTAAGAAAAAAAAAAATTATGATCTTATAAGAATTAAAGGGGGAAAAAAAATTCCTTCAATTAACTACAGAATACCAGCAGATATAAGTTCCAGCGCTTTTTTTATTGTTTTAACTGCACTATCAGAAAATTCAAAATTGAAAATTAATAGTATAAATATCAACCCATCAAGAACAGGAATTTTAAGCATTCTTAGAATGATGAAAGTAAAAATTAAGATAATAAATAAAAGAGTTTATAAAGGTGAGCGTATTGCAGATTTGATAATTCATAGCTCAAAAAAATTTAGATCTATCAATTGCCCAATAAAATTCAATAGTGCTGCGATAGACGAGTTTTTACTAATATTTTTAGTGGCAGCTAAAGCTGATGGAATATCTTATTTCAAAAATTTATCTGAATTGAATGAAAAAGAAAGTCCAAGATTAAAATGGGGTTCAAAAATATTAAACAAAATAGGAATAAAGAATATCGTAACAAATAATAGCATTACAATCTATGGTAACCCGAATATCAAAGTCAAAAAAAAGATTGTAATTAAGAATTTTTTGAAAGACCATAGAGTTTTCATGACAAGTGTAGTGGCTGCACTTACATTTGGAGGCAAATGGCAAATTCACGATAAAGATTCTATAAATACTTCGTTTCCATCTTTTTTAACCAAGGTGGGTTATCTTGGTGCAGACATTAAGAATTAATATTTATATCTAAATTGAGTAAAAAATTAAGATTCACCGTATTTATCATGGTATTTCACATAATTTTTATAAAATTCAATCTTGATTAAAATCATAATTTTATCTAAAAGTTCGGTGTTTTTAAATAAATTATAACAAAACTGAATTAATGGAAATATACAAAGACCTTTCAAACCCTGCATCAAAGGAATTTGAAAAACTATTAAATAGTCAACTCTCAAAAAATACTATTGAAGAAGGTAAAGTTATTGAAGGTAAAATAAACAAAATTACTGAAAAATTTGTTTTTTTATTTGTTGAAGGTTTAAAAAGCGAGCCAGTTCTTGATATTAATGAGCTCAAAAGCATGGGGTTATCAGAAAATATAAAAGTGGGTGAGACTATTTCAGTTTTATTAGAAAAAATTGAGGATAAAAATGGAGAGGTAATTGTTTCAGCTAGTAAGGCTCTTAAAATTAAGGGTTGGGATAAGCTTGTGGAAGCATACGAAAAAAAAGAACCTATTATGGGTAAAATTGTTTCTAAATGTAAAGGCGGATGTATTGTAGAGCATTTAGATACAGGTTCTTTAATGTTCCTACCTGGTTCTCAAATAAGTGACAAACCTCTTAAAGATATAAGTCACCTTATGAATGAACCACAAAAATTCGCTCTAATTAAGTTAGACAAGATAAGAGGAAATGCTTGTGTATCAAGAAGAGAAATAATTTCTTCATTTAAAAAGGAAGATAAAGCTAAAATAATAGATAAGTATAAAGTTGGAGACATCATTAAAGGTGCAGAGGTGAAAGGTTATAGCTCTTTCGGATGTTTTTTTAATGTTAATAATGAATTAGATGTGTTGGTACATTTACAAGAAATTTCATACAGCCGGGTAAATCATCCTGATGAGGTATTTAATATTGGAGAAAAACATGACCTAAAAGTTATTAGTGTTGATAAAGAAAAACTTCAAGTAGGCTGCTCAGTAAAACAGTTGTCTCCTGATCCGTTCGAACATATTGAAAACTATGAGCTCAAAAAAGTTTATAAAGTTAAAGTAGTTAAGATTATGGATTTTGGTGCTTTCTGTGAACTAGAACCTGGGCTAACTACATTGTTGCATAGTTCAGAACTTTCATGGACAAAAAAAAATTTGTCAGCAAAAAAAATGTTTAAAGTTGGTGATGAAATTGACTGTGTCATAACTGAAATTGATAAAGAAAAAAGACGTGTTGCAATTTCACATAGACTTACAAAAGAAAATCCTTTCGAAGTTTTTGAGAAAAAGTTTCCTGTTGGAACAATTGTTGAGGGTACAGTTGCTAATAAAAATGAATACTCATTATTTTTAAATGTGGAAAATTTAGAGATTGATGCATTTTTACATTGTAATGATTTAACATACCTCAATAATGGAGAAGAAGAATTAAAAAATTATAAAAAAGGTGACAAGATTAAGGTAAAAGTCTTAGAAATTAAATCATCTGATCAAAAAATTAGAGTGGGATTAAGACAAACTAAACCTGATCCATTTGATTGGTTTAAAGATAAAAAAATAAATCAGGTAATTACCGTTAAAATTATTTCATCTGATAGCAAAGGCTTAGTTGTAAGACCTGAGGAATGCGAAATGGACTTTATTATTAAAAAAAATCAGATTGCTATAAATTCGGCTGATGCAAGACCATCAAGATTTACAGGGGGTGAAAGAATTGATTGTGCTATATCAGATCTAGATTTCAATAAAAGAAAGGCAACTTTAAGCATTAAATTATTAGAAGAATTAGAAAAAAAAGAAGCTTTAGAGAAATATGGAGCTGAGGACTCTGGTAAAAATCTTCCTTTTTCATCACTATCTACTGAACTTAATAAAAAAAATAAAAAGTAATAAAACTTTAAAAAATTGGCTGTTGTAAAATCTAATCTTTTAAATCAACTCTCAAAAAATTATCCCAATTTTTTGAAAAAAGATCTTGAAAAATTTGTAGATATAATTTTTAGTGAAATTAAAAGGAGTCTTAAAAGAGGAGAAAGAGTTGAACTAAGAGGTTTTGGAGTATTTTCGAGCAAAATTCAAAAAGCTAGAATATCTAGAAATCCAAAAACTAACGAAAAAATTGATACTCCAGAAAAAAAAACAATTAACTTCAAAATGTCTATAGATTTGTTTAAAATTTTAAATAATGAAAAAAAATAAAATATTTGTTGCTTGTGATAGCACCAATATTTCTGAAATAAAAAAGATAATCAAACTTACATCTAATACTAAACTCAAAATTGGCTATAAATTTGGTCTAGAATTTTTAAATTCCAAAAATGGTCGAAATTTTATATCTAAATTAAAAAAAAAAATTATTTTTGCAGATTTAAAATTGCATGATATACCAAATACTTGTGCATCTACAATAAGAGCTATTAAGGATTTAAAAGTAAATTATATAACAATTCATATAAGCTCTGGATTACAAGCTCTCAAGGCTGTTAAAAAAGTGTCAGGTTCAATACGTATAGTTGGTGTAAGTATTCTAACATCTTTAGAAAATAAAGAATTAAAAGAAATCGGATTTGACAAAGATGTTAAAAAGCTAGTCACTCACCAAGCAAAACTTGCAAAAAAAGCCAAGCTAGATGCTATTGTATGCAGTGCAAAAGAAGTAAAAATAGTAAAAAAAGTATTCAAAAAAGAAATTATAACTCCAGGAATACGAATAAACTCAAAAATTAACGACCAAAAAAGAGTTTTAACCCCTAAACAAGCTTTTAAAAACGGAGCTCATTCTCTTGTTATAGGGAGAAATATTACCAAAGGTAATATTAAAAAAAATATTCAAACACTTATTAATCACTTAAATCAATGACAAATGGATTGAAAATTTGTGGGGTCTCAGATCCTGTGACTCTAAACTATATTTTAAATCATAGTAATCTACCCTCATTGACTATGATAGGTTTCATAACAAATTATGAAAAAAGTAAAAGATTTGTTAATTATGAAAAATTGAAAAATCTTGTTAATGTTGATAAAAAACAAATTAAATTCATCTCTGTTCTTGTAAATCCCACTGACGAATTCTTAGAAAAAATAAAAGATTTAAATTTTGATTATTATCAACTTTACGACGTAAACCCTGAAAGAACAAAAGAAATAAAATTTAAATATAAAAAAAAAATAATTACAGCAATTACAGTTTCGAATAAAGACGACGTAATCAAATATAAAGATTTTTCAAATATATCAGACATTATTCTCTTTGACTCAAAAGGTTATCATAAATCTGAGAGTTTCGATCACAGCCTGCTTGAGGGGGTGCCTCATAAATTAAATAAAATGATTGCAGGAAATATTCAAATAGATGATATTCCTAATTTTAGAGATAAAAGCTTTATAATTGATCTAAGTGGAGCACTAGAGGATAAAAATGGAAAAAAAGATATTAGTAAAATTGATAAATTATTAAACCTATTCAAAAAGATATGAAATTAAAAAAAGGTATTTCAGTAATTGACCAGGGAGATAAACTTGGATTTTGGGGTGGTAAATTCGGAGGAAACTTCGTACCTGAAACACTGAAAAAACCAATAGAAGATTTAGAAATATTATTTAATAGGCTTAAAAAAGATAAAAATTTTATAAATGAGAGGGACAAATATTTCAAAAATTGGATTGGTGTTCCTACACGTTTTATCAAATTAGAAAATTTGACTAATTATGTGGGGGGAGCTCAAATTTGGTCCAAAGTTGTATCAGACGCTAATGGTGGAGCACACAAAATCTATAATGCTACCGTCCATTGTTTAATCGCAAAACGTTCAGGTAAAAAAGTTATTATTGGTGACACTGGTGCAGGCTATGCAGGTAAAATGTTAAGTATGGCAGCTAAAAAATTTGGTCTTAAATGTAAAATTTTTATGGGTGCAAAAGATATCGCAAGACAACAACCTAATGTAAAAGCTATCAAAAAAAACAGAGCTGAAGTCATACCAGTTTATTCAGGAAGTCAAACACTTGTAGATGCAGTATCTGAATGTATGAGATATTGGGTAGCAAACTGTGATACAACAGCTATGTGCGTAGGAAGCACTGTAGGTCCAGCAGTTTTTGTTCGTATTTGTGGATGGAGCACTAGTCAAATCTCAAGAGAGTTAAAAGTTCAGTTAATTAAAGAGTTTGGATCAATTCCAAAAAAACTAAAACTATACAACTGTGTTGGAGGCGGAAGCTCAAGTTTTGGGTTTTGGAATGAATTTATGGACTTTAATAAAAATCAATGTGAATTTATTGGAGTAGAAGCTGGTGGGCCAGCAAAAAGTAAAAAGCACGCTGCACCTTTAACTTATGGTTCTAAAATTGGAATCCTTCATGGTGCGGCTCAATATGTTAATCAAAATTCTGATGGTCAAATTGAGGAAACTGAATCAATTTCAGCGGGGCTTGATTATCCTGGAATTTCTCCTCTTCATTGTTTTTTAAAAGACACTAAGAGAGCAAGGTATACAGCTGCAAGTGATGAAGAAGCTTTAAACGCATATAAACTTGTTACAAAATTTGAAAAGTTAAGACCTTCTCTTGAGCCAAGTCACGCTTTCTCAGTTGCTATAAAAGAATCGAAAAAATTAAGTAATGATACTATTGTTGTGGTTAATAGTTGTGGAGATGCATACAAGGATAAAGGAATTCTAGAAAAAAAATTAGGTAAGAAATATGTTAAATCCTATTAGCATTGCATTTAGAAAAGCAAAACAGGAAAATAGACCTGCTTTATTAACTTATACCGTTGCGGGTGATAGCTCAAAAAAACAATCTTTAGCTATATTAAAATCAATATCTAAGAATGTTGATATTCTTGAAATAGGTGTCCCTCACAACACACCTGTTGCGGATGGAAGCCAAATTCAAACAAGTGCTTATAGGGCAATTAAAAATGGAATTAAGATTAATGATATCTTTAAAATTGTTAAAGACTTTAAGAAATTAGACAAATCTAAACCGGTTATCCTAATGGGATATTACAATATGATTTTTCAATTTGGAGAAAGCAATTTTTTAAATAAATGCAAAGTTTCAGGAGTTAATGGTTTAATAGTTGTAGATTTGCCTTGGCCAGAAAATAAAAATTTTGCTAAAAAGTGTAAAAATAAATCAATCTATTTTATTCAACTTTTATCACCTACAACAACATACAAAAGGCTTAAAAAAATTATACGAGATTCCCATCCAATGAATTATTTTATTTCAATGCTAAGCACAACTGGAGGAAAACTAAAAGTATCACCAAGCAAAATACTTAAAAATTACTGGAAAATAAAAAAGATTAACCCTAAAAAAGATATTGTTATTGGTTTCGGAATTACAGAAAAAACAATTAGAAAACTTAGATCTGCTGATGGATTGGTTGTAGGAAGTGCTATTTGTAATGAAATTACAAGAAGTTTAAAGAGTAGACAAAATCCTGTCACAAATGTAGGTAAGTTAGTTAGTAAGTTAAAAAATAAAATAAAATGAATTGGATTACAAAAATAATTAAAGCTGGTGAAAAAATTAAATCAGCTATTCATAAAAGAGCTACAAAAGAGGACATTGCAAATAGTGATTGGACCTCGTGTTGCAAAGGTCCAATTTTAAAAAAAGATTTAGAAAAAAACTTATGGGTTTGTCCAGAACCAGAGTGCAACAAACACCACAGAATTAATCCAAAGCAAAGATTTGATATTTTATTTGGGAAAAATAATTATGAAATATTTAAAACACCAATCCCAAAAGACGATCCTTTAAATTGGAC
>TARA_B100001057_G_scaffold62547_1_pt1 | contig 10027 bp, 9 predicted proteins | sample TARA_B100001057 | Tara Oceans TARA_B100001057 (sample SAMEA2621839) | marine metagenome | biome: marine biome (ENVO:00000447); feature: surface water layer (ENVO:00002042); material: "saline water (ENVO:00002010), including plankton (ENVO:xxxxxxxx)" | depth 5 m | reverse complement strand
CCCTAGAATTATTGCCCTATTTTTACCATTCTGCAAAGTTGTATATAGTGCTACAAGTCTAAAAGAGTTTAAAGTGAGCTTTGACTTATAAGAGTTCGAACCTTAGAAAAGAGTGTTATTCGTAACCCTTATCATTTTGGAAGCCATGGATCGCTTAGATACGTTAGAGGCACAAAGTATTTATATTTTGCGCGAAGCATACGCTAAATTCGATCAATTAGGATTGTTGTGGTCTCTTGGCAAAGATTCTAATGTAATGGTTTGGCTAGCAAAAAAAGCTTTTTTTGGACATATTCCTTTTCCACTTCTCTTCTGCGACACCGGGAAGAAATTTCCGGAAATGTACGAGTTTCAGAAAAAATTCACGGCGGAGTGGGATATTAAATTAATTGTAGAAGAGTGCCCACCGATAGAAGAGATCGATCCAACTCTTCCTCCCGCATCTAGATCCGCTGCACGAAAAACGGAAGCACTAAAGCGGCTGATTAAAAAGAAAAACTTTCAATCTGTAATAGCGGGAATAAGGCGAGACGAAGAGGGAACTAGAGCGAAAGAGAGGGTATTCAGCCCACGAGGAACCGACGCGGAGTGGAACTTCAAACAGCAACCTCCCGAGTTTTGGGATCAATATAAAACCGATTTTCCAGCCGGCACTCATATCAGAGTTCATCCTATATTAGCTTGGACAGAATTAGATATCTGGCGCTACATAAAAAGAGAGCATATCCCAGTTGTCCCCCTATACTTTTCTAATAAAGGGAAAAGATACCGGTCACTTGGCGATCATGATATCACATTTCCAGTTTCAAGCTCTGCAAGTAATGTAGACGAGATAATAAGTGAATTAGAGTCCACCAAAATAGCCGAACGTTCGGGGCGAGCCATGGACCATGAGAGCGAGAATGCTTTTGAACGACTTCGAACCGACGGTTATATGTAAGGCTTCAAAGATGGCTCCAACTTCAGGAAATAATCCCAGTCCATCTATAAACCTTGTAATTGCGGGACATGTGGATCATGGCAAATCAACCTTGATAGGAAGACTACTTCACGACACTAACAGCCTAGCAGAAGGTAAGATGGCAGCCGTTAAGGCTATGTCAGAACGACGGGGGATGCCTCTGGAATATGCTTTTCTATTAGACGCATTACAGGCGGAACGGGATCAAGGCATTACGATAGATACAACCCAAGTACTTTTTAATTCGGAAAAACGATCTTATCTAATTATTGATGCACCAGGTCATAAAGAATTTTTAAAAAATATGATTTCGGGCGCTGCCCAAGCGGATGCTGGTGTCATAGTAATCGATGTTGAGGAAGGAATTCAGGAGCAGTCGCGTCGGCATTGCTATTTGCTGCGATTGTTGGGCCTCAAAGAACTTATTATCGTTGTGAATAAAATGGACTTGATTGAATATTCACAGAGAATTTTTGATCATTTGAAAAAACACATAATTGAATATCTCTCAGAAATTGATTTGGTCTGTAAGGCTGTTGTACCTATTTCTGCCCGTGACGGGCAGGGCTTGATTGATTTATCAGAAAAAATGCCTTGGTATACCGGAGCAAGTTTTATGGATACCTTAGATCAATTGCCAGAGGCAAATTCAACAAATCACTTACCCGCGCGGCTCCCTGTTCAGGACGTTTATAAGTTTGATGACCGTCGTATCATTGCAGGTAGAATTGAAAGTGGGACATTGAAGATAGGAGATGAACTTTTATTTACCCCTTCTAATAAGAGAGCGGCTATAGAATCTTTTGAGGCATGGAATGCAACAAGCCAAAAAACAAAAGCAATAGCCGGTGAATCAGTCGGTATAATTTTGAATGAAGAAATATTTATAGAACGGGGTCACATTGCTAGCCTTTCTACAGACGCTCCTATTGAAACGAATGTATTCAGGGGAAAGGTTTTCTGGATTGGGAATAAGCCAATCATTGCCGGGGACCGTTTGAAAATAAAGATTGGTACTGCAGAGCATACTTCGGAGGTACAATCCATTGAAAATAAGATCGATTTAAGCAGCCTCGAAGCAATTGACGCAGATCTTTTAGAAAAGAATGACATTGGTGAGGTTGTATTTAGAACAAAATCCACGGTAGCGCTGGATTCTTTCGAGAAGAACCACCGAATCGGCCGGTTTGTCCTGATAGATGAATATGAGACAGTTGGAGGCGGTATCGTCTCAATGCAAGGCTATGCAGATCAGCGGGGTCTTTATGATGTCACCTCAAAAAATATAATGGCCGTCTCATCCCGTGTAGATATTAATGCCCGCGAGGCTTATAACGGCCACAAAGGCGGTATAATATGGTTAACTGGACTATCAGGTGCAGGGAAATCTACTATAGCAATGGAAGCAGAACACCAGTTATTTTCGAAAGGTTACCAAGTGAACGTTCTTGATGGTGATAACATACGATTTGGTCTATCCGCAGACCTAGGTTTTTCCCCAGAAGACCGAACAGAAAACATTCGAAGAATAGGTGAAGTAGCCAAATTATTCGCTGAGGCTGGAATATTAGTTATAACTGCGTTTATTTCACCGTATAAGCAAGACCGCGATCGAATTAGAGCAATAGCTGGTGACATATTTCATGAAGTTTTCATCGAAGCCGATATAGAGATATGTGAAAATCGGGATCCAAAGGGCCTCTATGTAAAGGCTCGAAATGGAGAGATATCAGATTTTACTGGAATATCGGCGCCGTACGAGAAACCCAGAAACCCCGAGTTAATTATAGATACAGGGGACCAGGGCATCGGTGAGTCAACGACAAAATTATTGTCCTATATCGATGAAAAATTCAGCATTTAAGAGGCAGAGAGCGTCTGTGAACTATTTGGGCTTTTGGAAGACTTTTTGTAAAATTCTATCTGCTTCTGTGTTACGGCCCAACTCGCGAAGTAATTTAGCATAACTAACATAAATTGCTCGTTTCACCTCCTTAGCCTCTACTGTATTGTTTTGATCAATAGTTGCCACAGCCAATTTATAAGCCTCAAGGGCATCATCTAATTGGCCGCGTCTATGATTCAAATCCGCAAGGTTGCCTAGTGTTCGTGTAACATTTGGATGGTCTGATCCTTTTAATTCCGCCCAGAGGCCAATAACCTTGGTATATAAGCTTTCTGCGCCGTCTAGATCACCACTTGCCTCTATAACAATAGCCAGATTATTTAGAACGGCCGCACGAGCTTCCGTCCCGCTATCGGTCAGTTGAACAGCGCCTTTAAGGAGGTCTAGGGCTTTGGTCGAATCTCCTTTTTCATAAGCAGCCCCTGCTTTATCAACTAATTTTTGCCATTCTTGATCCGACTGGACTGCGGGAACAAGCACTATAAATCCAATGAAACCTATCAGGATGAAAACTAGAAAGTTAACATGGTTTGGCTTTAGTTTTATTATCATTTTTTGACTGTCTGTTCGTTGATTTGATCGTGTTGAAGTCGAATTTGGACTGGCCAAGTACTCTTAATGAAAGACAAAACCGAAATAATTTTTTTATCACTCAGTATCTGTTCATATCCGGGCATGGCTGATGCGACGCCCACTTTGCCAGCGCCACCATATTTAGTTATATAAAATAAATCTTTATCCGAATGATGCCAGGTATGTCCTGTTTCGTCGTGCGGTGGGGCAAGTATATTATTTTGCCCATCTTTTATATTCCACCCTTTTTGACCCTCTAGATTAATTCCATGACAGACAGCGCAATGAGTTCGGTATATCTTTTCACCACTATTTAGGAGATCTGGATCATCTAATTGCAATCTTATTTCAATAGTATCAACGGCGCGATCATTTTCTAACTTCGAAGATATCTCTTCAGGTTTGCTGTTTATAGATATTCGCTGTGGCTTCGATAATTCAGGACTTATTTTATAGGTATTCGAATCCGAAAAAAAAGAATACCCAAGCCCCAATACAAGCAAACCAATTGCATAAAAGCTGCTTAAAGCGCTCATTATTCTTGGATACTTATTTCTTGATACTAAGAACAATTAATCAAAACCTTCTATTGGTTGGGGCATTTTTATTTAGAACTTTTCCAGAAAAGTTAACGGTTGCGTCCCAATCAAACATTTAACAAACAAAGTTTCCGTTTTGCCAAAAACACTATTCCTGGAGAAGAGCACTCTCTAACCAGTTGGCAGCGGCAAGTGTTTTAGAATCTGATTCAGTAGGTCCAATCACCTGAACACCCAAGGGCAATTCGTTACTACCTTTACCAAATGGAATATTAACGCACGGCCACCCAAGTAATGTCCAAACTCTGTTGAATAACGGATCACCGGTGAAGCCCAAACCTTTTGGCGCCTCATCGCCCGATGACAAAGTCAGAATGATATCTATTCTTTCAAATAATTCCATATACTTTTCTCGTGCGGCATCCGCTTTAGACTTCATTGCAGCCAAGCCCTTTGTCGATATTGTTTGTCCGGTGGCAATACTATCCTTATAAAACTGTATGAGTCGCTCGGGATGAAATTCATATTCCCACTCAAGGGCTTTGCCTGCATCACCAAGCATAATAACAGTCTGTATATCTGCTAATCTTTCAAAACTAGTTGAAGATGGTATGTCAGTGATTGTCGCTCCTTTTGTTTCTGCAATTTTACTCACCTGCTCTAAATTGTTGAGAACGACCTCGGATGCATCGTTCCGAAATGGAACCATTAGACCAATTCTTGGGGGCTGCTCATCAAAAATCGATAAATCTGGAATTGCTTCGTTCCTCAGCGCGAAATCAAAAAAACTTACATCCGCAACACTTCTGGCAAAAACACCGACAGTATCTAAATAATTCGATAATTCTTTAACTCCCGACCTGTCATGCGTTCCTGCGGTTGGCTTAAAACCAACAACACCACAATACGACGCGGGCCGGATCACAGAACCTGCTGTTTGTGTCCCAAAGGCAAGCGGCATCTGAAAATCTGCAACCCCTGCTGCCGATCCACTCGACGATCCACCCGGTGTATGTAAAGGGTTATGCGGATTTTTTGTCTTCCCCGGATTACGCCAGGCGAATTCTGTTGTTACCGTTTTTCCTAAAATAACGCCTCCATGTTCTCTAACCTTATGCACACATGCAGCATCTTTGTCCGGTTGGTTCAATCCATAAATTGACGATCCATACGTTGTAGGCATTGTCTTGGTATCAATAATATCCTTTACCCCAATCGGCAACCCACCAAGAGACCCAAGATTTCCAATCTTATCAGAATTAATCGCAGACAACAGTGCCAACTCGGGATCAATAAACGTCCAAGCTCCCACCTCGCCTGAACGCCGATTAATGCGCTCTAAACATGATTGTATTAATCTTTCAGAAGTCAGCGTGCCTTCCTTAATTTTCTGTCGTGCTTCCAATGCCGACAGTTCGTAAGCTTCAGCCATTCCCAAACTCCTCAACGATTTACTTTTGGGTTATTAAGTAATAATTAGTATTGATACCTATATATAAATGAGTTTCACAGAAACGCTAATACAAATAGACAAAATGAACGGTGAAATTACCCATAATTCCTCTATGGAACTAGTGAATTTTGCTCAATGAAATGCTTCAGATTACCTCATGTTTTAGTGACATTTAACTATGTTTTTTTCTGGTTGATACCATGCCTTAAAATTAATCTGCGTGCTTTGCCGTGCTACCAATCTATTTTAAAAAAACAACAAAACTGTCACTGAGGCAAAAACCGAACCTCGCCGCTAACATGCTTTGGCAGTGATAACTATTGTGCAGAAATGATTAGAAATCAAAATTCTTCAGAAAACTCTCGATTTCAGTGACAACATGTCGCAAATGCTGGTATCTTGAAAAAGAAATTTCTAATTGGTATAGCTCGCCGCTTGAGAACTAAAGCAACTCGATCCTTTGTTTTCACACGGAGTGCCTATCGACGTATGCTAATAATAATGCTCTCGAGCATCTGGGAGTAAATCATTTGAGTAGACAGAACAGAGAATATTTAAGTCAAAACCAGGAACGTTATTCTCTTGCTATGCGGGCGTCCAATGACGGTCTTTGGGATTGGGACTTGAAAACAAATAAAATATTTTATTCTGACAGATGGAAAAAGATGCTGGGCTTTAATGAGGATGAGATCAGTGATACTCCCGATGAATGGTTGAGTCGGATCCACCCGGAAGATCATGACCGAGTAAGAGCATCGATAGATGCATATATGGAAGGCACTACATCTCATTTTGAAATCGAATATAGAATAAGGCATTTCAACGATAATTATCTTTGGATGATGGCAAAGGGATTGGCCATTAGAACACCCAGTGGGAGGGCAACAAGGTTTGCAGGATCACAGACAGATGTGAGTGAAAGAAAATCGAATGAAGAACAGATGATATACGACGCTCTTCATGATACTCTAACAAGTATTCCAAATAGAACACTTCTTTTGGATCGTATCCGCCAATCCCTTGTTAGACGTAAACGATATCCAAAGACTTCGTTTGCTATAATATTTATCGACTTAGACCGCTTTCGTCTTGTCAATGAAAGTCTTGGACACATCCATGGAGACGAGCTCTTGCAGTTGATATCGGCGCGTTTAAAGGAGACAATTCCAATTAGCGATACAGTAGCTCGACTTGGCGGCGACGAGTTCTCTATATTACTCCAGGACATCGATAGTGTAACGGATGTTGAAGTAATAGCGAAAGACATACAAAATTCATTTTCCAAACCCTTTTTTCTAGGAGACAGAGAAGTTTTTGCATCGGCATCAATGGGTATCGCACATTCAGATAATGATTATAAGACCCCAGAAGAAATTCTTAGAGACTCAGAATTAGCAATGTATCGTGCAAAACGTGACGGTAAATCTCAAAGCATTGTTTTCCAACCACAATTTAGACAATCTAGTCTTTCACCAATCGACCTAGATACCGATCTCAGACGAGCGTTAGATCGCGACGAAATGGAGCTTCACTACCAACCCATTATATCGATGCGGGATCGTACTATATCTGGATTCGAGGCTCTATTAAGATGGAGCCATCGAAGTCGTGGCGTGATATCACCAAACGAGTTTATCCCGCTTGCAGAAGAAACAGGCCTTATATACGACTTGGGACAGTGGGTATTGGGGAAAGCATGCAAACAAATAGCGGCGTGGAACAAAAGCAAAAAGAAAGAAGACCAGCTCGAAATAAGTATAAATCTATCCAGTCGGCAATTTTCCGACCCTAATTTAGTGGAAGGAATAGTTGAAAATATTGAGAAATCGGGTTTCGATGCAGAGTTTTTAAAAATAGAGATAACAGAGAGTGCTCTTATGCAAAACGCCCAACGCTCTGTAAGCATGCTGAACCAATTAAAAGATTTAAATATAAAGGTTTGCGTAGACGATTTTGGAACGGGTTATTCATCGCTTAGCTACCTTCATACATTCCCTATCGACACCCTGAAGATTGATAGATCTTTTGTCCACGATATGAGCCGAAACTTCCGCAATATGGAAATTATTCGAACAATAATTATGCTAGCGCATAATTTGAAACTTGATGTGATTGCCGAGGGAGTAGAAACCCGCGAACAGGATGCTCAGTTATCCGCTTTGGGTTGTCAATTCGCTCAGGGGTTTTATTTTTCGCGCCCTATAAATAGCTCCGATGCGGCACTTTTGATACAACAGAACCACCAATGGTAAATGAAGGCGATATAAAAAATTTCTTAAGAGCAAGTTATTTTCTCTTCCAAAAAATGCAGAACTACACTTGGGAAAATGTTAAGAAATCAAGTTCCTTAACAGAAGTTCAAAAGGAGTTTGCCCTAAATTACAGAATTGAACTTAGTGGCAAATTTCGAATTATTCACTACTCTTTCGATAATTCGCGCCAACGCTGGATGAATAAAGTAATTTTGTTGGTCAATACGAATTATGTTAACCAATCTTTCATAGAAATTATTTGTGAAACGCTTGATAATGTCGCGTCCCAAAGACACGCAAGCGAAAATATCACTCAGACCGCAGAGGCTAACACTACTCTCTCAAAATCAGATATAAAAAAGAAAAGACATCGCACACTAATTCTTGTGATTGCCTTAATATGTTTCTTTTCATCATTCTCTGTAGTTGGGACTTTCTTATATTTTAATTTCCCTTTGGTATTTCAACAAGTCACCGAGCCTATATTTAACTCATTTCCATAAAATACCGTCGGGATGAGGAACCAACTACCAGCTCTCATTATTATTCAAAATAGCGCTAATTGAGGCGGGTCGTATTCCTTGAGAAGTTCGCGCGAGTCATTGTTTATGTTACCTACCTCTGGAGGGACCTTATAGAAATCTAGGTCCAAATCATTATGTAAGCTCGATTTTTTTATTATCTCTAATCCATTTACATTTCCATTTAGCCAGCTTTCATAATCATCTGGGTTCAATATTACAGGCATCCGATTATGTATTTGGCTTATAGAATAAACCGCTGAGGTAGTGACAATGGCAAACTTATTCGGCTTTGGTGCTCCGTTATTGTCTGTCTGGCTTCTCTCCCAAATTCCTGCAAATGCAAAAGGCATATTATTTTTTAAATGGATCCTATATGGCTGGTTCGTCTTGTATTCGGTTTTCCACTCATAAAACCCATCGGCAATAACCAAGCAACGGCGGTTTAAAAAAGCTTCCTTAAATGATGGCCTATCCAGAAGAGACTCTGCCCGCGCATTGATTAAACTGTTTAATAGCGGTCCATGCGGCCTCCCTTTAGCAGCGAGCCCCCATTGAAACATGGAAATCTCTCGTCCAGATTGATTCTTTATCACAACTGGGGCTAACTGACTTGGAGCTATATTGTAGCGAGGCTCGATATTGAGTGAGGTATCAAATTGAAACTGTAACTTGAGAACTTCTGGTGCTTCTGAAAGAGTATATCGACCACACATTTATCGCTTTTCAACACAAATTTTCACATACATCCCACTAGCTTATGATTATAACGATCTATGTGAATAAACGGTAACTCTTTTTTGATTGCGGAATCATAATGTCATATTCGGGAATAATAGACGACGTTGCAGAAATTGCACTTTATGCCGGAAACATAATTCTACGGTTCTATCATGACCAGTTTTCTATCATACAAAAATCAGATGGCTCTCCAGTGACAGCCGCCGACCAGGCCGCTGAGGATTATATCATCCCTGCTTTAACGCGTTTAACACCAGGCATTCCAATCATAGCGGAGGAACGTGTGGCAATGGGACAAATACCCGATATTAGTGGTGGTACATTTTGGCTTGTCGACCCTTTGGATGGAACAAAGGAATTTATCAATCGCAATGGAGATTTTACGGTAAATATTGGACTAATTCAATCGGGAATACCAACCTTGGGTGTGGTTTCAACTCCTGTGGATAAGTGCGTATGGGCAGGATCTCTTGCTGATGGTGCACTCAAAATTAAAGATAGTGTCCAGCAGAAGATAGGTGTTAGAAAAGCCAATCATCAGAAGATAACCGTTGTTGCTAGCCGATCACATCGCAGTCCCGAATTAGAAACTTTTATATCAGAGCTTAAAGTTGAAAAATCTATCTCAAGAGGGTCTTCTCTTAAGTTCTGTCTAATTGCAGAAGGAAATGCCGATATTTATCCAAGAACAGCACCTACGATGGAATGGGATACTGCGGCAGGACACGCCGTTTTAATTGCAGCAGGAGGCAAAATGACTGGTTTTGATGGCACCCAGTTTCAATATGCGAAACCTAATTTTTTAAATGGTTGGTTTATCGCTAGCGGCAACTAGAATAGAAGTTAATCTTCAGTCCGCATCCAGGCGTTTCCCCATAAGTTAAGCGTGCGTCGATCATGAGGCCAGTGTCTGACTGGATGATTGAAATCCATCTGCTCCAGCTCGGTTGAAAATTCTACCTTATTACCGTCGGGATCCAAGATCATGAAGAATAAATTATTACCAGCCCCATGTCGCCCCGGCCCCCACCAGATTGGAATGTCAAAGGAAGCTAAGCGATCTGCCCAATCGCGAATATAG
>TARA_B100001057_G_scaffold488408_1_pt1 | contig 10044 bp, 8 predicted proteins | sample TARA_B100001057 | Tara Oceans TARA_B100001057 (sample SAMEA2621839) | marine metagenome | biome: marine biome (ENVO:00000447); feature: surface water layer (ENVO:00002042); material: "saline water (ENVO:00002010), including plankton (ENVO:xxxxxxxx)" | depth 5 m | reverse complement strand
AAAGGAATTACAATTATTACAAGACCGGGTGCGCGCGTAGTTGCTTCTTTTGATGGACGAGTAATTTACGCAGGCCCTTTTAGAAAATATGGCAATATTTTAATTATCGATCATGGTGAAGGGTTCAGTTCTTTACTGGTTGGCTTAGGCTATATCGGAGTAAAAACTGACCAAGTTATTTTAGGTGGGGAGCCGGTTGGAAAGATGGAAACTGTCCCACTCAAAAATAAAGAAATAAGTCAGAAACTATACATCGAACTGCGAAAACATGGTAAACCTATTGACCCAATGGAATGGTTGTCCTGAAAAAGAATGCGATTAAGTTATGGCAATAAGTAGAACGACATTGAAAACGTTTATAAGTTTATTCAAAGGAAATGTTTTGAAGAATAGTGTGGCATATATTTTTGCCACAATCGTGGTTTTGAATACTCCATCAAATGCTTATTCTAACGATACCTATAGGCAACTAAATCTATTTGGTGATGTGTTTGAGCGCGTTCGATCAGAATACGTGGATGAAGTAACCGACCAACAACTCATAGAAGCTGCAATAAATGGAATGCTAACATCTCTTGACCCTCATTCCAGTTTTCTAAATGCAAAGAGCTTTAAAGATATGCGCGTCCAAACTAAAGGAGAGTTTGGTGGGATAGGTATTGAGGTTACTATGGAAAATGGTTTAATCAAAGTAGTTTCTCCTATAGACGACACACCTGGAGCTAAAGCGGGATTAGAGCCAGGAGATTTAATAACCCATCTAAATAGTGAAGCTATTTTAGGTTTAACCCTTAGACAAGCTGTCGACAAAATGCGAGGTCCAGTAGGGGAGGAAATAGTTCTTGGTGTGCGCAGAGAAGGTATTAAACCGTTTAAATTAAAAATAAAACGCGCTATAATCAAAATAAGTTCGGTGCGTTATGAAGCGATCGAAAATATCGGTTACATAAGAATAACAACCTTCAATGCTCAGACAACATTGGGATTAAAAAAAGCCCTTAAAAATTTTAAAGAACAATTAGGTAGAGAACAGGTGGGTCTAATACTGGATTTGAGAAATAATCCTGGGGGACTTTTAAACCAAGCAATAACAGTGAGCGATATATTTCTTGACTATGGCGAAATTGTATCAACACGAGGAAGAGAGCCCGAAAAAGCATCCAGAATTTACGCTAAGCCAGGAGATCTATCCGCAGGACTTCCTATGGTAGTGCTGATAAATACAGGTTCTGCTTCAGCTTCGGAGATAGTCGCAGGAGCACTTCAAGATCATAAGAGAGCGATTATTTTAGGCACACAATCATTTGGAAAGGGATCAGTGCAAACGATAGTGCCCTTAACAGGCGAGGTAGCCATGCGTCTAACAACATCGAGATATTACACCCCCTCAGGACGATCAATTCAAAAAACTGGGATTACCCCGGATATAATTGTGGACGCAGCAAAAATTGAAAAAAACAAAACACCGGTGCAGAGAAGGGAAACAGATTTACGCGGCGCATTGGCTAATACAGACAAAAATAAGGAAGCGACATCATCTACAACCAAAGGCCGACCCTCTGCCAAAGTGATGGCAAAAACAGATTATCAGCTGGCACGTGCTGTTGATCTTCTCAAGGGGTTGGCTGTTTTAAAAACGCGTTTGGTTAATTGAAGCTTTTATCGCTCATAAAGATATTCAAGAGCCTCCTAAAACTACCCAAAAGGGAGAAAACGGAGGCGGCTCTTAGTATTGATATGCACGAGTTGGAACAGGAAGGTCCTAACCCAAAAGAATACGAAGAGAACTCTATGCTGGATGGATCCAGATCTAAAGAGATGCATATCAGAAATTACTTTAATAGAATATTTACCTCACGCTTAAAAAGTTTTGTGTCATTTTTAATATACACATTAATACTATTAACACTTGGCGCTATTTGCGGTTGGATATTTGTAAACTCCGAGCAAACTATAGCAGAAAGAAATAAACTTAAACCTTGGTTAAAAGTAGATATCCTTGGAGAAGAAGAAGGTGCACCTAAGAATTCTAGCAGAGAAATTAATTCATCCGCTCAAACAAAGGCTGATGACAAAAATCAAATGGCTGGTAGGGCAAAAGAGAAAAATGAAAGCCAAATATTTGACAATGATCTTATGCAAGGGATTATTTATCCGCATGTGTCTGAAGACACAGAAAATGGTCCACTCCCAGTAATAGCAAAAGACGGCCGGCAACCATGGATAGAATACTCCCGCAACTTCAAGCATTCTGATCGCAAACCACGGGTTGCTATTATAATCAATAATCTTGGTCTCTCTGCGACTTATACTAAACAGATCCTAAAATTGATGCCTAAAAACATTACACTTTCCTTTTCTCATATATCTCCAAAATTAAAAAAATGGGTGAGAGAAGCTCGACAGAAGGGCTTTGAAGTTCTCATAGATCTGCCAATGGAACCAGTTGAATTTCCAAGGAACGATCCGGGCCGAAGCACTTTGCTGACTTCTCTGAGCGAAGTTCAAAATCTTAACCGATTAGAATATGTGATGGTTCAATCGGGGGGGTATGTGGGTTTATTATCTACGCATGGAAGTAAATTCACGCTTAATTCTGAATTATTACTACCTATTCTAAAAGCCATTAAAGGCCGTGGTCTTTTGTACGTCGATAGTCGGACAACATCACAAAGCCTTGGTCCTGAGTTGTCGTCTGATATTCAGCTTCCCAGAGCCTTCAATAATGTTTTTATAGATAAGACCCCATCACAGGGACATATAAAGACTAAGCTTCGTGAGCTAGAAAGAATAGTAATGGACAAAAAATTTGCTGTCGCAATAGCACGACCACTGCCAATATCAATGGAAATCCTTAGTGAGTGGACCTCGAGCTTAAAGAAAAAAGGTATCGCATTGGCCCCAATAACAGCAATAGCCGATAAGCAAAGTCAACGATGAAAACAATACCCTCTCTTTACAGACCATGTGTTGGTATAGTGCTTTTCAATAAGGACGGACTTATATTCCTCGGAAAGCGAAATGACGTAAGTCAAAACTCTTGGCAAATGCCGCAGGGTGGCATTGATAATAATGAAAAACCAGCGGACGCAGCTTTAAGGGAACTAGAGGAGGAGACTGGGATAACAACAGTTGAAATAATAGATCACACCAGCGATTGGTTGACATATGATTACCCCCCGCAGCTCTTGAACAGAAAATTTTCCAACTATTATAGAGGACAGCGTCAGCTTTGGTTTGCTATGCGGTTTTTAGGAACTGATGATGAGATAAATCTGCATAATAACCACGCCGAATTCAATTCGTGGAAATGGTCAGATATAGACGATTTGGTCCCCCTTGTAGTTGATTTCAAGAAAACTGTATATAGAGAAGTGGTTAAAAAGTTTGGATATCTAGCCAATAGAACCGCAAGTGAATTTACTATTTAATACCGCGTAAAATTAAAAGCAATTTAAATAGAGGGTAGTTTATGAGTACAATCCTAATAACGGGAGGCGCAGGTTATGTTGGGAGCAGACTGACCCCCCAGCTTCTTAAATTAGGCTATAGTATAAGAATATTGGACACCTTATTTTATGGATCACATCACTTACCTTTGTCCGATCCAAACTTGGAAGTTTTGAAGGCAGATATTCGTGATATAAGCCAACATCCAAAATTCTTTAAGGACGTTAATACTGTCTTACACCTTGGATGTATCTCCAACGATGCAAGTTTTGAGTTAGATGAGACCTTGAGTCGAACGATCAATTTTGATGCTTTTGAGCCTCTGGTAATATCAGCGAAAAAAGCTGGGGTAAAAAGATTTATTTATGCTTCATCTAGTTCTGTTTATGGGATTTCGGAGGAAAGAGATGTCAAGGAGAGCCACCCGCTAGTTCCTTTAACACTGTATAACAAGTATAAAGGTCTTTGTGAACCTTTGCTGTTTAAACACGAAACAGAGGATTTTGTCTGCACAGTGATACGACCTGCAACGCTATGTGGTTGTGCGCCCAGACAGCGATTAGATCTTACTGTTAACATATTAACAAACTGGGCAATTAATAGAAGAAAAATCACCGTTTTTGGAGGAAGTCAACTTAGACCTAATCTGCATATACAGGACATGTGCGATTTGTATAAACAGCTTCTTATAGAAGATGGGGAAAAGATACGCGGACAGACTTTTAATGTTGGCTATCAAAATATGTCTGTTATGGACATAGCCCTATTGGTACAGAGAGTTGTCCAGGAGGAAACTCCTGGAGACACAGATGTAAGCATAGAACAAAGTAGTAGTGATGATTTGAGATCTTATCATATCAATTCCGAAAAAATTAGAGAAACGATTGGTTTTACACCCAAATACACTATTGAGGATGCTGTTCGAGAACTTTGTGAAGCGTTCAAAGAAAATAAACTGCCATTAAGTTTTGATGATGATCAATATTTCAATGTGCGCCAAATGAAGGCGTTGAATGTCGTATGACTAAAAAACCTATAGCTATTGTCACCGGTGGAGCTGGTTTTATTGGATCACATATGGTGGATCTTCTAATCGAGAATAATTTCGAGGTGCGAGTGATTGACGATCTTTCTGGAGGCCACCTCGAAAATCTAAATCAACATAAAAATAATACCAATTTAGTTTTAGAAAAAGCTGATATTCGCGATATTAATTCAGCCCATTCTGTTTTTAAGGATTGTGAGTTTTTGTTTCATTTTGCAGGAAAAGGCGATATCGTTCCTTCACTCGATCAGCCTAGCGACTATATGTCTATTAACGTGCTTGGAACTGTTCAGATGTTGGAAGGTGCCCGCGCGGGTAACATAAAAAAATTTGTTTATGCTGGTTCATCCTCTTGTTATGGATTAGCAAAAACACCAACAACAGAGGACCATAACATCAACCCAGGCTATCCTTATGCCCTAAGCAAATATCAAGGGGAGATGGCTGCCTTCCACTGGCAGAAAGTTTACAATTTATCTGTAAATAGTATTCGGATTTTTAACGCCTATGGAGAACGTGTTCGTACAACAGGATTGTATGGTGCAGTTTTTGGTGTTTTTCTGAAACAAAAATTGGAACAGGCGCCATTCACAGTTGTTGGTGATGGCTCCCAAAGTAGAGACTTTGTCTATGTTTCAGATGTTGCACGAGCCTTTCTTGCTGCAGCAAAAACTTCTAAAAATGGTGAGATTTATAATTTAGGAGCGGGAAACCCGCAGACTATAAATTACCTTGTCCGGCTAATTGGTGGAGATATTATCTATATTCCCGAGCGTCCCGGCGAGCCAAAATGTACTTGGGCTGATATACAAAAAATCCGTACTCACTTAAATTGGGAACCTCTTATTTCTTTTGAAACTGGCGTAGCTAGAATGCTGGACTGTATAGAGAACTGGGAACATGCTCCTCTGTGGGATTCTATCTCTATAGAAAAGGCGACTAAAACTTGGTTTACTTTCCTCAATAAAGGTAAATGAAGATATGGAAGAACTTAAGCAAAGATACGATTACAAAATCAAGTCTTCTGCTGAAATCGCAGAAATAGTTGGATCGCGACCACGAAAAAAAACCGTAATCATGTGCCATGGTGTTTTTGATATAGTACACCCGGGCCATCTTCGGCATATGATTTATGCTAAGACAAAAGCGGATATCCTTATTGTAAGTATAACCCGTGACGCTCATATAGATAAAGGGCAGTTGCGACCGCACGTTCCCGAGGAGTTGAGGTCGCTAAATATCGCCGCTTTTGAAGTGGTTGATTTCGTTATTATTGATAAAAATAGTACTCCATTGGAAAATATAGAGCTCATAAAACCAGATTACTTTGCAAAAGGATATGAATATATTCAGGATGGCGCTCCCCCGAAGACACATTTAGAAAAGTCTATAGTTGAATCTTATGGTGGCCAAATGATTTTCACCCCTGGTGACCTAGTTTACTCGTCAAGTAGTCTGATTAATCTATCGCCTCCCAAACTTAAGTATGACAAATTAGCTGTATTACTTTCATCTGAAAAACTTTCCCTTCAAGATCTGCGGATCACACTTTCAACTATTAATAAAAAGGCTGTCCATGTGGTCGGCGATACCATAGTGGATGGGATAACGCGGACATCTGTAATTGGAGGTCAAACTAAAACCCCAACTATTAGTGTCCGCTACGAGGAACAAACAGATTATGTGGGTGGGGCCGCCATAGTAGCAAAACATCTTCGTTCTGCCGGTGCGGAAGTAATTTTTTCGACAATTCTTGGTGACGATGAAAAACAAAACTTTGTCATCGATGACCTCAATAATATGGGTATAAAAGTAAATTATTTTTCTGACTTTAAACGCCCTACAACATATAAAAATGCTATCGTTGCTGATGGTTATAGATTATTGAAAATAGATACGGTTGATAACCGACAAATATCTGATCAAATCCTCAGGAAGATTACAGTTGCAATAAGCGAGAGTAAAACCGACGCTATAGTATTTAGTGACTTCCGGCACGGCATATTTAACAGACAAACCATACCCGAATTAACAAGAGCCATTCCCAAAGGAGTGTTTCGTGTTGCGGATAGTCAGGTGGCAAGTAGATGGGGAAACATCACGGAGTTCCAAAACTTTGACCTGATAACTCCAAATGAACGGGAAGCTCGTTTTAGTCTTTCCGATCAAGACTCAAATCTCAGAGCACTAGCTTCCAATTTATACAAAGAGACTAATTGTAAAACTTTGATGTTGACCCTCGGCGAAAGAGGAGTACTTACATGTTGTGATCCAGATTATCTAGGATTGGGAGCGCCGCTTTTCATTGATAGTTTTTCAGATACTGTTCTAGATTCCGTTGGGGCAGGCGATGCGTTTCTAGCGTATGCAACGCTCTCAATGTTGACGAGAAATAATCCCGCTATAGCGATGATATTGGGCTCTTTTGCAGCAGCGGTGGCGTGTGAAAAAGAGGGGAATATACCGGTGAAACCAGAGGACGTTTCAGAAAAAATAAATCTAGCTGAACGAAATTTACATTTTGATTAAGTTTTTTCCTCCCGGAGATAGAAATGAGAGTTTTGGTTGTCGGTCTAGGAATACAGGGGTATAAGCGGAAAGAGGTTGCCGGAACAGAATGTGTCGCAACGATTGATCCAGCAAATTTAGACGCCGATTATAGACATATCTCCGAAATTTCTCCTGCCGAATATGAAGGTGTATTAATTTGTGTGCCTGATGAAGAAAAAATTAATTTAATACGATTTTGTATTAAAAACAAAAAGCATGTTCTTGTTGAAAAACCGTTATGGGGAGCAAGTAAGGCAGAACTAGCAGAAGTAGAAGCTTTAGCCTATGAGGCCGGTATATTAATATATACGGCATACAATCATAGATTTGAACCAAGCTTCATAAAAATGAAAACTCTGTTAGAGTCGGAGGCCCTTGGTGAGCTGTATACTTGCAGGATTTTTTATGGCAACGGAACAGCTAGATTGGTTCGAGGGTCTGTCTGGAAGGACAAAGGTAGCGGGGTACTTATTGACTTAGGCTCGCACTTGCTAGACTCAATAAAATATTGGTTTGGCGATATCAAAGGGAAGTTAGAATTAATTTCTATGAATAATTTTGAAAATCAAAGCCCCGATCACGCTGTGGTTCTCTTTCAAAACAGTACACCTCGTATTGAATTAGAGATGACTTTACTGTCGTGGAAGAATTATTTTTCGTGTGACATTTTTGCTGAATATGGGAGTGCTCACATAAAATCACTTTGCAAATGGGGAACAGCAGAATTTTCTATTCATAGACGAGTCTTACCTAGCGGTCCTCCTATGGAGGAAAATTACAAATTTGACAAGGGTGACCCAACTTGGATGCTAGAATATGAACATTTCAAATTTCTATGCTCAACCGGTGTAATTACAAATTTTTCCCACGATCTTTGGATCTATAATGAATTGAAAAGAATTGAAACCTCGGCGCTAAAAATATGATTATAGGGATAGCAGGACTTTCTCATTTAGGTCTGGTAACTGCCGTTGGGTTAGCAGAAAAAGGCTTCCAAATTTTAGCATGGGATCCTAACGCTATACATGTTGAAGATATCACGGCAGGAAATACAAGTATCTCAGAACCCCAGCTAACAGAATTACTGTCCAAAAATACTAACAATATAAAGTTTGTAAGAAGTTGCTCAGAGTTGAAAAATGCTGAGCTTATTTATATTGCATCGGATACACCAACGGATGAAACAAACTCTTCTGACTTATCATTGGTGAATAAAATAATCAAAGCCGTAATAAACTGTTTGGAAAAAGATACGGTCTTAGTAATTCTTTCGCAAGTACCGCCTGGCTTTACAAAAGGTATAGATGTTCCGGGCTGTCGTCTATTTTATCAAGTAGAAACTCTTGTTTTAGGAGAAGCTGTAAACCGTTTCTTGAGTCCTGAGCGCTTTATTATTGGATGTGATGACCCCAGTAACGAAATACATCCTAGACTAGCTAAGGTTTTAAAAAAATTCAATTGTCCCGTTTTAACTATGAGCTATGAAAGTGCAGAAATCGCAAAAATTTCTATCAACAGTATCTTAACCTCACAAGTCTCTACTACGAATATGTTGTCGGCATTATGTGAATCTATCGGTGCGGACTGGTCAGAAATAGTACCGGCACTCCAACTAGATAAACGCATTGGGGAAAAAGCTTATTTGAAACCTGGATTAGGGTTGGCTGGCGGTAATTTGGAACGCGATTTAAGTGTTTTAGATAATTTAACAGCACGATATAATATTGAAAACACACAAATTAAAGGTTGGGTAAAGACTAGCGACATTCAAAAAAATTGGCTGCATAGCAAATTTTCTTCCTTAGATCTAGATAAACGTCAGGACCTAAAAGTAGCTTTACTAGGATTAGCCTACAAGGAAAACACCAATAGTATCAGAAATTCCTCCGCGATTCATTTTCTCAATCAAATTAAAGAGTACAATGTCTACGTTCATGATCCGGTTGTAAAACTATTCAACATGTCCTGGTTGAAACAGGTCGATAATCCGACTGAAGCACTTGAAAATGCTGATGTCCTTATATTAACTACACCTTGGCCTGAATATCAAAATCTCAAATTAAAAACGCTTCACTCCTTAATGAAAAGACCAATCATCATTGATCCTTTATCATTACTTTCAAATCAAAATCCAAGTAAATACGGTTTCAAATGGCTTCGCCTAGGCACGACCAAACCTTCTGAAAGCGAACCTTAATTAGAGATGAGTGGGTCAAAAAATAATATTTTTTAAGGCAAAACCCAACACGAAAAATGATATATGAGTCTGCAATGATTGAACAATTAAATGAACCCGCCAAGAAGCCAAGTAGAGTAGTTGTGATTGGCGCCAAGGGTTTTGTCGGGAGCTCAATAGTAAAACAATTAACTGAAAAAAATATAGAGACCTTGAGTATTGGGCGCCTTGAGGTAGATCTTCTTAGCAAGGACAGTGCCGAAAAGTTAAGCAACATTTTGAAAGAAAATGACGTTGTTGTAATAGCAGCGGCTGAGGCACCGGCTAGAGATTTCTCAATGTTACTAGATAACCTTAGGATGCTTAGCCCTATTATTTCTTCCGCCCGTCAGGTTTCCTTATCTCATCTCATCTATATCAGTTCAGACGCTGTTTATAGTGATAGCATGAGGCCATTAGTTGAAGAGTCCGAAACAAATCCAATATCGCTACACGGTATAATGCATAGAACAAGAGAATTAATAATAAAAAGCCAAATCGTTGATGAACTAAGGGTACCTTTATTTATAGCTCGACCAACGCTGATATATGGTCTCAATGACCCACATAACGGATATGGTCCAAATCGTTTTTTACGGCAAGCCTTAAATAATGAAAGAATTTCTATTTTTGGAAAAGGTGAGGAACTACGCGATCACGTTAGCGTAGATGACGTGGGACGACTAATTTCCGAAGCAGTCTGTCACAAGAGTTCTGGTATTCTTAATATAGCATCAGGAAAAACTATAAGCTTTCGCGCTATTGCAGAAAAAATTGTTTTTTT
>TARA_B100001057_G_scaffold246723_2_pt1 | contig 10049 bp, 8 predicted proteins | sample TARA_B100001057 | Tara Oceans TARA_B100001057 (sample SAMEA2621839) | marine metagenome | biome: marine biome (ENVO:00000447); feature: surface water layer (ENVO:00002042); material: "saline water (ENVO:00002010), including plankton (ENVO:xxxxxxxx)" | depth 5 m | reverse complement strand
AAATGAAGCAAAAATTCGAAGTAGAGTATGTTGCGTCTAATTGAAATCGTCAAAATCCACGAGAAAATGATATAGAGTGGGACTGGTAAATTCTATAATCTTGATCTATTTTGTTCTCCATGCTCCGTAAGCTAGTGTTCATCGGCTTCTCGGTCACCTTATGCGCCAGCGCACAGGAAACTAACGAAACGCCTCTTTTAGTTAAGCCAAACCTCGCTAAATTAAACACTCCCACGAAAGAGGAGGAAAGACCGGCAGCTTCAAACGGATCGGTTTTTAATGAAGGCTTGGCCAGAACCATGTCTATCGAGATCCCTGCTCCACGTGGACTAATTCTTGATCGCAACGGACGTCCTCTGGCCCAGACGAAGATGGCTTATCATATCGCACTTGATTTCACCGCTTACAACGGGCCCATCGATCCAAAAGTTGCTGCGACTTGGGCACAAACCAAAATTGCTCAAGCAAACGCTCTCGTAAATGGGAAAGAGACCTATAGAGACGCCCAACTCGCGTCCTATTACAAAAACCGCCGATGGCTTCCCCGAAGGATCTCAAAAATTATTAGCGAAAGTAAGGCTAAGAGCCTTGAGAGTAAGATGCCAGAAGGGCTTTCCCTACTCCCGATTTACCAGCGATTTTACCCGGAGAAGGGCCTCGCTGCACATCTGATCGGTTATGTGGGAGCTAAGACTGTTTTGCCGACCGGCCCTATCAACGATGGCGACCCGCTTTTCCAATCTGTTATGGGAAAATCTGGCTTCGAACAGATTTTTGACCAAAAGCTCACTGGCAAACCTGGATTAAACAAAATGATCTTCGATAAAAACGGAGAGAAAATCCTCAATGAGCCTATCAAACGTCCACGCCCTGGTGGCAATGTCGTCACCACGCTTGACCTCGATTGGCAAAGATATGCAGAACAGGTTCTACGCGAAGACTGCAAGCGAGGCGCTTTCGTGGTCATTGATATCCAATCTGGCGAAGTCCTAGTAATGGCATCCCGCCCAACTTTTGACCTCAACGAATTCATCCCATACATTACAACAGAACGATATAAGGAACTTCAAATAGACCCCTCGGCGCCATTGTTTGGACGCGCGTTCCAGTCAAGCTACCCTCCTGCCTCCACTTTTAAACCAGTCGTTGCACTCGCAGCCATAAACAATGGATCGATACACCCAGATCAGACCTTCGATTGTCCCTACAAAATCAAGATCGGAAGAAAGTGGTTCCACAACCACTCCGAGGGCTACGAAGGCTGGGTTGATGCCCGACGAGCTCTCGCAAAATCGATCAATCCTTGGTTCTATCAAGTTGGGATCAAGACCGGACCCCAGGCCTTCCTTTCCGTTGCTCGAAGACTTGGTTTCGGCTCGAAAACTGGCCTTCCTCTAATCGGTGAAGCAGTTGGGAATGCACCTACGGCCGATTATATCATGAAAAAAATGGGGAGGTCTACGACCCAAGGGGATACTGCCAATCTTTCCATTGGTCAGGGACTAATGCTGGCTTCTCCACTACAAGTCGCCCAATCGATGGCAGCCATTGGTAATGGTAACGTTCTCATGGAACTACAATTAGTCAGGCAAATCCAAGACTTTCACGGGCGAGTCATTGAAGCTCCCACCTTTAAAAAACGAAACGATCTCAACCTCTCTCCCACCGCCCTTGAAACAATCCACGATGGCATGCGCGACGTAGTTCACGCCAGCTATGGAACCGGTCAACGCGCTAATTTGGGTTTCACTACGATGTGCGGAAAGACCGGTACAGCCCAGTGGAAGGACGACCCAAAACAAGGCTTAGCCTGGTTCTCTGGATTTTTTCCTTATGACAATCCCCGCTACGCATTCGCCGCCGTTTACGAAGGAGCGCCCGGCGAAACTGTTGGTGGAGGAAGAAAAGCCGCTCCGATGGTGGGTCGATTTTTCCTCAACTTCAAAACTGAAATTGAAGAGAACTTAATACCTGCAGCCCGCGCGATGATTATTAGCGAAGAGGATGGCCAACCCATTATCTCAGGAGATATGATTCCAAAAGCGATTGTGGTTGAAGATGAAGAAGCACTGTCCACCCCCACTATTCCCTTACCTACTCTGGGTAACGGCGAAATCCCAGTAGATATCCCCAGAGCAATCATCGTTGAAGATGAGGAAGCACTGTCGGGAAATCCCGCTATCCCAGCAACCAGCCAGGGCCTGACCGAAATTCCTGCAGATGTCCCAAAAGCTATCCCAGTCATTCCGGCAGATAGATCCGCTAACAAACCACCTCTTCCAACTGTCCCAGATGAAGAAGTTATTCCAGAAGCAATACCGGTAAAACCAGAGATACCAGGTGATACCCCCCGCAAGCCACCTGAGATTCCGAGCGACCGCTAATTTGCGGCTTTGCCCTTTACCTTGGCGGCCTGACAAGGCACGAAGAGACAGTGCTCCGACCGGCGCCCTTTTTCTAAATAATATTATGGACTTACAAGTAGCCACTCTCTGCGATTTCGCTGCCGAATATCAAGGCAAAATGGTCATCTCCGGAACCTTCGATGCCCTTGCCGCCAAAGCCACCCCAATTGTGCACCCTCAGTGCTCGCTTGCTATGCGCTTCTGCTTCACCCCCGAAGACGATGGAAACCACGATTTACAAATTTCGATAATTGATGAGGACGGCAAACCGGTCAACGAGAAGATGCCTATTAAAGGTGCCATGCCGGTCCAGATACCTGATAATGTTGCTTTTATGACTCGGCACCTTATCGTTGGTTTCCAAGGTCTCACCTTCCCTCGTGCTGGTGTTTACTCAGTCGATATCATTGTTGACGACGAACTCATTCAGCGCCTCCCACTAAGAATCATCAAGGTGGATGATAATCAACAAGGTCAGCCTCCACAGGGTTAATCTCTATAAAACTCATGTCAGCTTTCGGATCCCTACTTGAGTTCCGTTGCGCTCTCATAACAGGAGCCAGCTCCGGCCTAGGTCTTGAATATGCCCGCCAACTGGCTCCTTCCTTAGAAACTTTGATCCTCGTCGCGCGGCGGGAAAAACTTCTTGAAGAGATCGCCACCGATTTGGTGGCTAATTTTCCCCATCTTCGGATCAAGGTCTTTGCTTCCGATCTTGTCAGTGACACTAGGCGAGACCATCTCATCAATTCTCTGTCACAAGCGGATCTTTATCCTGATTTACTAATTAACAACGCCGGCATGGGAGACTACGGAGAGTTCCGTTCCTCAGATTGGTCTAAGACCGAAAAAATGATCCGCCTAAACATTGAGGCACTCACTCATCTTTCTCATGCCCTTCTCCCAGGTCTATTAGCACGCCAGGGAGCGATCCTCAATGTCAGTTCACTAGCAAGCTTGATGCCAATTCCCGACTTTGCAGTTTATTCCGCAACCAAATCTTATGTCACAAGCTTCAGTGAAGCACTTCGCCTTGAGCTCTCTGATCAAGGAGTTCGTGTCCTTGCCGTTTGCCCAGGTCCGGTAAGGACTGGTTTTGGCGAAGTCGCTCGCCGCGGCAGCTCTGGCAAACTTCCCGTGCAGGAGTCCTTTTACGTTCCCGCTGATAAAGTCGTGAGAGATTCACTAAGAGCTCTCTGTCTGAATCGTCCCCGAATCTACCCTGGCCTTAAAGTTGCAGTCGCCGCTGCTATCATTGGGCTACTTCCAATCGCCGCCACCCGACTCCTCATGAGCTCCCGCCCTCGAAGAAGCGACTGATTTCTAGCGTAATCCCCCAGCAGCTTTTCCGTTCGTGGTGAGGACATGAATCTCATGGACCCCTCTAAAATTAGCCGCCTTAAATTGCCAAACCACCTCTTTTTTAGAATTGATTTCCATCGCATCAGGCATGGCATCTCCCCTGGACCCATACTGGCAGGCGACAATATTTCCATTCTCAAGGAACTGTCCGCCACAGGGGTCGGCGCACTGGGGGCTCGCAAAAACCCAATCTACCCCACCTTCCTTATCGAAGATAACAGTTTTATTCCCGTTCGTTAGATTTGCCATGATTCGCCCATCTTCGAGAAGAATTGCTGTAAAGGGCCAATTCTTCTTCAGCCTCCCGCCGAGCTCTGGCAAATCTGTCTTAATCGTTCGGACAACCTCTCCTTTCGGAGAATATTCCTTGATCGCAAATGCCAGTAGATGAGGGACTAGATAATTTCCGTTCGCTAGCTTCCGAGCCATGCGAATCTGCATATGAGTGTTGCTAGTTTCGGGCTTTACTGGAACTTCAATTACCATTTTCCCTTCTGGTGTAATTTCAAGAATTCTCGGTTTAGCGCCCATCTCGGCAATCATGGTATTCCCATTTTCTAGTCGTTTAGCCGTGCTGATCTCCTTGTTGCCCTCTGCCAACTTGTAATGAAATACCACGTTATAATCACGGGTGAATTCCTTTACCTCGTTTGCAAACGTCACCAATACATTACCATTAGGAAGAACTTCACCGTCACGAGATTTAGCTTTAACCTCCCATAAAATCTCGCATTTTTCGCCAATTATTGCTGTCTTAGTTCCGGTGATCAGAAAAGAGTGACTTATTCCAGAATCACTAATCTGCTCACCAAAAGAAGCCGCGAAAACAGTTTTAAAAAGACAAGCGAATAGGAGAGACGAAATTCTCATCAATTCACTCTATCTTAACAATCCAACTTGGCGAGTTCCTAAAACAGAGTTCCCTCTGACCGGACTTTTTGTCGGTAGGCTTCGATCAATCTGAGACTAATTGGTCCAGGTTTGCCATCGCCGATCTCACGCTCATCAAGCTTAACCATCGGAATAGTTTCAGCCGCCGTACCCGTTAGAAATGACTCGTCAGCAGTATAAATATCGTAGCGGGCCATTGACATTTCTCGGATCGAAATTCCCAACTCGGAACAAAGTTCAAAAATCACCTGCCGAGTAATTCCATCAAGGCTGCCATCCGAAACCGGCGGTGTAATCACTTCGCCCTTCTTCACAACGAAAACGTTATCACCAGTACACTCCGCTACGTAACCTTGCTCATTTAACATCAAACCCTCTTTGGCTCCTGCCTTGAGAGCTTCAACCTTGGCCATAACGTTATTAAGATAATTCAAAGATTTCACTTGTGGGCTCAAACTCGCAGGTGTTGGCCGGCGTGTCGAACAAGTCACGACTTCAAGTCCATTCTCATACAGTTCAGCTGGGTATAATGTGATACCCGAAGCGATGATAAACATCGATGGATTCGGACAGAGATAAGGATTTAATCCAAGGTCGCCAATCCCTCGTGTCACTACTAAACGAATATAGCCATCGTTTAGGTTATTGGCCCTAATTGTCTGGAGAGTCGCTTCACAAACTTCTTCAAGAGTCCAAGGCATCTTGAGGAGGAGAGCCTTTGCCGAAAGATACAGCCGCTCGATATGCTCGGTTAAACGAAAGACTCGGCCGTTGTAAAAACGAATGCCTTCAAAGATCCCATCCCCATAAAGCAAACCGTGATCAAAGACCGATATCTTCGCATCCGATTCGTCCACGATTTTCCCATCCAACCAAATATTGCGACTCATAATTTTGCTCTTATTGATGCTTTGCGCATCCTGCCTTCCCGACTCCGGCATGCAATCCTTATCAGCTAGGAATTTAATTCTTCCATCTTGGCCAAGATGGAAGCTTTCGCCTCAATTGCATTTTGATCCTCGGGATGATCTGCCAATACTTCTTCAAAGCACTCGAGGGCAGCCTTCAACTCGCCCATTTCTGCGAGGATCATTCCGCACTCGTAACGGGCTAAAACCAAAGAACCTTGAAGCTCAATAGCCTTTTTTAGGCTATTAAGTGCCTCAATCTTATGCCCACGTAGTCTTTGAATTCGGCCTTTGGCATACCAAGCCGAAGCATCACCTGGAGCCATTTCAACGGCCTTCCTAGCAGCTTCTTCAGCATCGGAAGGATAGTTTCCTTGCATCAGCGCCAGAGCATAGCTGACATAGACTTCCGGGCGATTGGGCTCCAGCTCAAGTGCATCCTCATAATAAGTAATCGCAACACCAAACTTATTCTGACCAATCGCATCCGCCGCTTTCATGATCAATTCATCAACCTCGCTTAACCCTAACTCTTTTACTTTCGCCACGACCTTCTCTGCCTTTTCGGTTTCCCCAAGGGCATTTAGGACAACCCCGTAAAGTTGCCAACTCTGAACATCGTTTGGGTCCTCGGTGAGAGCTGATTCAATTGCAGTTCGGGCTGCAGGAATATCACCGGATTGGGCTGCGTTAATGGCAGCGTTATAATATTTCAAGTTAGGGGAGCTCATAAGTAAAGGGGTAGCAGATTTGCCCCCTATCGCGAAGGCCTTAGTCTTGCAAATCGCTGTCATCATACCATCTTGAATCCAAATGGCGGACGTCACCCGAGAATCACTAGTACACACACTTGAGGAAATCGCCCTTTTACTGGAGCTAAAAGGAGAAAATCCATTCAAGACAAGGGCCTATCGCAATGGTGCCGAAGTGGTGCAAAACTTTGAAGGGGACATCGTTGGACGAGCAGCTGCAGACGAGCTCAAAGGCATCAAAGGCATAGGCAACGCCCTTCAACAAAAACTCTACGAGCTGGCATCGACCGGAAAACTGGAATACTTTGAAGATCTCCGCGCCGAATTTCCCCCAACTCTTTTTGAGCTTTTTGAGCTGCAGGGACTCGGCCCAAAAAAAATAAAAGCACTTTATGACAAACTCGGGATCTCTTCAGTCAACGAGCTAAAGAAGGCCTGCCAAGGATCAGAAATAGCTAATCTTTCAGGCTTCGGGGCCAAAACTGTGGAAAAAATCCTGGGTGCCATCGAAACTCGCGCAAAATTCGCCGACCGCTTTCGTCTCGGTGAGGTGACACCTCTCGCAGAGACTTTACTCGAACGACTTCGTGAACACCCTAAGGTCAATCGCTCCGCCATTGCTGGCTCTTACCGTCGTGCCAAAGAAACCCTCCATGACCTCGACTTCCTGGTCGCGACTAAAGAACCCGCTGAACTCACTAAATTCTTCACTGACTTTCCTGAAGTTCAGGAAGTCATTGCTCAAGGAGATACCAAGGCATCAGTTCGGCTTGATAATGGCCTTCAGTGTGATCTCCGTGCTGTCAGTAATGACCACTTCCCTTTCGCTCTCCAGTATTTCACTGGTAGTAAAGAGCACAACGTCGCCCTTCGTTCACTGGCTTTGAAAAAGGGATTGTCTCTTAATGAATATGACTTCACTGGCGAAGGAGACATCCCTAAAGTCGAGGAAGAAGTTGATATCTACCGTGCTCTGAAACTCGATTGGATCGCACCCGAACTCAGAGAAAATCGCGGTGAAATCGAAGCCGCGTGCGCCGCAGATCTTCCAGACCTCGTCAAACTTACCCAACTCCGGGGAACATTTCATAACCACACTATTGCTTCCGACGGAAAAAACACTCTTGAGGAAATGGCCACTGCCGCGCAAGACCACGGCCTACAATATCTAGGAATCGCCGACCACTCCAAGTCGTCTTTTCAAGCCAACGGGCTTAACGAAACAAGGCTAGTCCAACAAATTGAAGAGATTAAAATAATAAACGCACACTTCGAAGATTTTGCGCTCCTCTCCGGTTCAGAGGTTGATATTCTCAAAGATGGTTCACTGGACTTCCATAACGACTTACTCGCCGAGCTCGATTATTGCGTCGCCTCCATCCACAACGTTTTCAATCTTCCCGAAAAAGAAATGACCAACCGATTAATCCGAGCAATGGAAAACGAACACGTTACCATGCTCGGCCATGTCACTGGACGTCTCCTACTCAAGCGTGATCCTTACGCCGTCAACATGGAGAAAATTATCGACTGCGCAGCTGAAACAAAAACAGTTATTGAACTCAACTGTAATCCATGGCGCCTTGATATGGACTGGCGTTGGTGGCATCGCGCCCGTGACAAAAATGTCTTAACCTCAATCAATCCCGATGCACACTCAATCGAACAACTACAATTCCTAGCCTATGGGGCGCGACTCGCTCGCAAAGGCTGGCTCCGCCGCAAAGATGTTCTGAACTGCCATTCACTTTCAGAAATCCAAGCTTGGCTGAGATTACCCAAATCTAAGCGATGAGTTCCCCGATATTTCAAGACCTTGGAGCTGATTTAGATTTTCAAGAGATTTGGGATCTTCAAGAAGACCTTGTCCAACGTCGACGTGATCAAAAAATAGAGGACATCATTCTTCTTCTCGAACATGCTCCTGTCTACACGATCGGCAGGACTCGGGATAAAACCAGCCTGAGAGCTCACAAACATCTCCCTCATCCAGTAGTTGAAATCAACCGCGGAGGACAAGGAACTTTCCATGGCCCAGGGCAACTTGTTGGCTATGCAATACTCGATCTCACTCAACGTATAAAGGACCTTCACATTCACCTTAGAAATCTAGAAGAAGCCATAATTATTTCTCTCGGAATTCTTGGCATCACCGCGATTCGGAGGAAAGGCCAAACCGGCGTATGGGTCGAAGACCGAAAAATTGCTTCACTCGGAGTCGGTGTTCGCTCATGGGTTACCCTTCACGGGTTTGCCTTAAACGTCCAAGAAATTTCTCTAGCGCCATTTCAAATGATCACCCCTTGCGGGATTGATGGAGTTACCATGACCAGTGTGGAGAGTGAAATCAATCAGACGGTTTCGATGAAGGAGATAAAGATTATTATGACTGAGTCGCTCCAAAAGGTTTTTTGCTAAATTGAATTGGAACCATTCTACCTCTCCCGGAATTTGCGAAGCAATTCGTCGATGCTATCACTAACAACAGGACCGGCTTTCGAAGAAGGTATATCTTCATTAGCTGGAGGCGAAATCGAAGTTGCACTGGCCTCTCCACCTCTAGACTTGGAGGAATCAGTAAGCCGAAAAGGACTTTCGAATGAGGTATGTAAGGGCGGCGCAGGAGGAAGAGCAGCAGAATCACTTTTCTGACAAATTCGCTGCACTAAATACTTGCGGGGAATCGTAACTCTTCGCACCATTTTGGGAGGATACTTGTTTTTTACAACTGGACTAGCGAATGGAATGTCAGGCTTGCCCGATTCCGTCAAATCAGTTTCGACTACCTTCTCCAATGAAATTTCGGCAAAACCAATATCCCTCCCTTGGCGTGAATTTCCATCGAATATCTCTCCTTGTTCCGCTGCACTTTTCTCTGATGTCGCTTGCAAGTCTATGATATCACGTGCGGCTCGCAGAATAGCTCTTGGATATAAATCCCCGTCATTCAAATCGATCTTTTGGCGAAGGTCCTCGGCGCCATCAACATGACGAATCCTCAAGAGCTCTAACACACTTGCCTCATCAAGGGGCTGTAATCGAATTACGGAATCTTCAAACCGATCCTGCATTCCAAGTGGAATTCTTCGGGAAAAAGTAGATTCCCAAACATCATCATTCACCGAAAAAATCACTTTGATACGCGGCGCGGCCTGCCTGAGACCAATAAGCGTATTTGCGACGCGAAGTGCAGCCTCACTATCACGGAACAAGCCATCCATCTCGTCAACAACCAGAACAATATTCTCGGTTGTTGTAATTAGTTTTAGAAAAGACGTAAGCGGTCCATGGTAGCTCATTCCATTCTGAAATCGGTCTCCTTCCCTGCTAACCTCAGTTAGCAGATCCTGATTCTTACTCCGACTCTCAACAGGGGCCATGGCGAATCGGGACAAGACGGTAAACCATTGCGACAGATCACCTGTCACCCCACCACAACTTTGGCCAATCACCGATAAAAACCGGGGTGCGAGAGCTTGGAATTGACCCCTTACCCACTGTGCAACAGCAGCTGACTCCTTATGGAACTCAAAGACCTGTTCGGGGGTTTCGCGAAGACTTCGCAGTGACTCTGTTCGATTGGGACTTGGAACCTCGCCTGACTCCACCAGCGGAATCAAGGCATTTGCCAAAATACGTCGTACACTAAAATCTAATCTAGTCAGATCCCGTTTCCCCGGCAGCACAGAGGTGAACTGATCGAGGAGTCTTACAAGAATATCTTTCTCATT
>TARA_B100001057_G_scaffold400795_1_pt1 | contig 10054 bp, 8 predicted proteins | sample TARA_B100001057 | Tara Oceans TARA_B100001057 (sample SAMEA2621839) | marine metagenome | biome: marine biome (ENVO:00000447); feature: surface water layer (ENVO:00002042); material: "saline water (ENVO:00002010), including plankton (ENVO:xxxxxxxx)" | depth 5 m | reverse complement strand
TGGCTACCTTTGGAGCATATTTCTGCATAAACTCTTCTCTTCTTCCTGGTCCCATATCAGGATCGTTTATGTAGATCAGTTCTCTAGCTTTCCTTCGCATCTCCCTATCAAACTTTTGTTTAGCCTTTGTAAATATTTCTCGACGAATTTGAACATGTTTAAAACCCAACTTATAGGTTCTTTCCAAAATTGCAGGGTTGGGATCTTTTATTGCTTGTATAAGATTCTTAAAGTTTTCATATCCAGCCTTATTATCAAAATCTCCTATAGTAAAATCTTCTGGCATAATAGCATCAAGTGCCATTCCGACATTTCCATCTTCAGTTAGAGCTTCTAGATCTCTTTCTTCCTTTCTTTCTTCTACCTGCTGTCTAGTATACAAGTCTTCTCTAAACTTTGTAATAAGACCTGGGTTGTCTTTATCATCCAAAGAAGGATATAAAGCGATCAACTCATTGTCTGAAAGATCCCTTATTTCTCCCAATCGTTTTATCTTTGGATTTACAAAATGGGATGTAATCTCTGGTGAAACCTGAATAGCCCCTGGAAACACATCTAACACATCTGCTCCTTCTTTAGCTGCATTGAAGTCAAATCTTAAATCTCTTATCTCTGGCCCTATTGCTGTATTGTAAATGTTTTCAATTAAGTTATCGTCAATTTTTGAATTCCTAGAAAATAGTTTATCCTCTTCGGTATTTACAAATCTTTTAAGTTTTTCTATTTTTAGTGATGTTGTAGTATCATTAAATAGCGGAGTTTTATTTACAGATGTTCTTTGAATAGTGTCTGTAAGAAGCCTAGCCTCTTCTGTTTTACCTGCCATTGCTAGTGCTTCTATCCTGTTACTAGTCATGTCAATGAACAGAGATTTTATCTTACTGTTTGAAACCCCTCTGTCTTGAAATATTTCGTCAAACCTATTAAAGTAAGTTTGAATTTGATTTAGAGTTTTTTCTTCATCATTTGCTATTGGATCTGGAAAGTCTCTTGCGAAAACATCAACTGTTGCGTCGTTCAGATAAGCGTCTCTTCTCTTATCATAAGTTTCAGTTTCTTCTGTATAAAAATCAGCACTTGCTTTGGACCACATTGCGTTATGAATGTCAGCCATGAAGGGCTTATCTTTAATGTTTTCTCTTATCTGTTGATCAATGTTTTCAAGGCCACTGTTAATATACTCATCAAACAACCCTTGATCAGCCAGTCTTTCTACTCCTTGTTTTTCTATGTCAGAGGATAACTTTGAAAACAAAGGTTTTACAGTTAATTGAAATCCTCTACTGTAAAGTGTTTCGTTGTATTTCTTCTCATAACCTATCTTGTCTAACAGGCTCATTTCTTTGCCTTCTGCTCCTGCCATCTGAGCTTTTACTTCTTCATTACTAACTTTAGTTAATGCGTCAATCTCTGCCCTTTGTTGTTGAACGTTACTAAACTGTCCTAGAACTGTACTGAACTGAGCTAGGTTTTTTGCTAAAACTTGTGCTTGAGTTAATCTTGGTAGAGGAGCGGTAAACACTTGGTTACGTCCTGCACCTCTAACTGTGGGCTGTAAGCTTACTTGATTTAGATCTAAGTTTGTTTGAGGTCTTGTTGCCATATAATTTATTAAAAGAGTCCAGCGTTCTTCATTACGCTGTAGTTACTAAGTCCTGTTTGTATTCCCCCAAGGGCTGAACCTAAATAGTCTGTTTGTTCTATTGGTTTGTTAATGCGAAGCATATTTCTATTAAATCCTGTTCCTGCTTCCTTTAATTGAATCTGTCTGTTAACATCAACCATCTCTGCCTGTTGTTGTTCTGAAAAATTGTATTGAGTTTGTTGTCTAGAAAGGTCTCCTAAAAGTGCTTGAACACTAAGTCCAGATACTCCAGACTCTCCTGCTGATACTCTGGCTCTTGCTCTAGCTTCCATGCCTCTGTTAGACGCTTCCTGTATTCTCTGCGCTCTTGCAACCATCTCTTGTTGCTGTTGAGTTCGCATTGCAGATACTTCTGCCATATATCTTTGACGTTCTTGGGCTGAAGCCGTTGCTTGGACTTGCTGCTGCATTGCTGCTTGCTGTCTTTGGCCTATAATCGAGGTAGCCGTTTGAGCAGCCCCGATTGCTACTGCTGCTAAAGGTGTACACATAAATTATTTTTCTTCTTCTTCGTTATTATTTTTAATTAATATAAAATTGTAAAAAGGTTCTTTGTTGAACTCGACTTCTTCTAGGAACTCTGCTCCAACCCAACGAAGCCAACGCACTGCTGGCCTATTGTATTTATAAACAAAGTTTCCTGCCATTCCTCCTACTAGTTTCAACAACTCATTAACCCAAGTCTTTGAGTACTTCACAAATTCTTTCTTGTATCTCTTGGATATCTCATCAGTCCCAAGCATCCATAGGTACGGAAAGAAGTCTCCTTCGCCTACGCCAAACATTCCGATTGGTTTTCCTTTGTTGTTAAGAATTGTCAACGTTGCCAAGTCGTGAACAAAAGCAAGATGTAAAGCATCTAAGGGTTTCCTTCCCATGCACATGCATTCCATGTTGTCTCCTGCACGAAGCTTTGGTGCAAGGTAATCAGCGTGATCTGGGTGCGCTTCAACAATCTCAAGAGATGGATACTTAATTACTGATTGATCAAACACGTCTACTTCTAGTGTGGATAAATGCTTCAAACTCTGCTGACTGGAAGTTACTAGGCAACGCTGAATCGTTTACTATTTTGATTGTAGTGTCTTTTGCTGAAGACATGATGGGGAAACTAAACGAACCAGATTCAATTGGAAGTGTTCCTATAACAGTACTTCCAACGATGTTGCTAGAGAATACGTTGTTATATGTCTGTCTGGCCTTTGGTGTGACTTCTACTTTAAAGCTTGCAGTGTCATCAAAGAACAAAGTGCCTCCCTTTAAGAAATGTCTTTGATATCCTGATGGACTCTTTCTTTGATTAGCCCTCTGTCTAAAGACCTGCTCACTGAAGGTGTAACTCATGGTGTATTTAACACCTACCCACACTGGGGTGTTGTTATGACTGGTATCTACTGTAACAGCGGTTCCGTTAACAGTGCAAGGTATCAAAGCTCCTGCCTTGGTTCCTGTGTTAGAATCTTCTCTTGTGTATACTTGAATTACATCATCGCTTTCTGGAGTAAATGAGAGAGTGATTTGTCCGTTTGCAATAGTAGCTTGTTGTCTTAAATCTAAATAAGTATTAAAGGCTGCACCGTGGTCTATAAGCTTTTCTTCCATCGGTAGCTTTGCTAAAATAGTTTTATTGCTTTTTGTTCCAACAATAAATAGATCGCTTTCAATAAAATCAAAACCTACAATGGTAAACGGAAAAGTAAACTTGGACCAACTTGCTAATACTTTTTTGTTTCCTTCCCAATAGTACTTATAGACGTACATATCTTTTTGGATAGAAGTATCGGCAGCTGTGTTTTTAGCTACAACACATATAACATTCTCTGCTGTTGATCCTGCCATGTCCATTATGTCTGACGGAACGTATTGAGGTACGTGTCCTGTTATTTCAACAGAGTCATAGGTGTCTACATTTGCATTAACTGTAAACTCTCTTACTCCTGAAAAACTTCCCCTTGTAAACGGAAAGTAAACGTAACTTCCAAGTTCAAGCGGTGCTGTGCTAGTGTCAGTTTCGTAGTTAGTAACTGGTGTTATTGAAACTGTTTTGGGAGTGAGTAGCTCTCCTCCTTTAAGAACAAATTGTCCACGTTCTCCAAATAGAATAAGGTTCTCTTGGAATCCTACTGCTGACTTTAGTTGTGTGACTTTGGTGCTAGCAACATTTACGTCAATAGGAGCAGAGTCCAATAGAGTTCTTACAGTGGTCCTGAAGAAGTTAAAGTATTCTCCTGCTTCTGATAATATGACGCTACCTTCTGAAAGGAATCCTAATCGGTTTTTGAAAAAGAACAGGTTTGATATAGCTCTGTCTGGGTTTCCATTTGAGTCTAAATTAAAAAAGGAAGGGAAAGGGTTCGTGTTGTCATCTCCTGCTTGCTTTGTTGTCCAGGAACACGCTCCCATAGTAAAATTATTAGGTGATGTATTTACAAGTTTAAAGGGAAGGGTATTTCCATCTAGTTGTATGAACTCATCAAAGCCTACATCCTCAACGTAGCCTCCGTTGCCTATAGCAGATCCGTCGTTAGTTTGAAACTTAACATAATAGTCATCCTCGTTATCCTCTACAGACCCTCGTACCTTTATTCTAAAATTGTTTGGAGCTACCTTTGGTAAGTCAGAGATAGAGTCTACTTCTTTATAAACTACACCGAGGGCTGTTCCTGACTTGCTGTCAGATACTTTTATTTTAAAAGGAGAAGAAGAGCTAGAGGATATGGTAAAGAAGTTGTCTGGTCTTGTTTTTGTTTCAGTTCCTCCTCCTACTACTACTGAGGTTCCATCTTCAAATCTAATTGATTGTTTGTCATTAGTAATAGGGTTACTATTTCCATCAAGTGCGTTTTCTATTTCATTTAAAGCAGAAACAGTAAAGATAGTGTTGTTAGTTCCCGAACCCGAAGAAGGTTCTCCGTGTAAAACAAAATTAAGCTGACCTCTAAGCCTGTGAGCTATAAGACTAGTTCTAAGTCTGCCGTCTTTTGTTTTGCCTGACTGCATTTCACCAGAAACATAAGATGCCTTGTATACGTTTCCAAAGTCATCGGTAACTTCTACAGTGTATTCGGTTGCGTAATCTGCTTGCTTTATAAATACTATTGCTCTGTTATCGTCTGTTAAAGCTGCACTCTTTGATGAGTTTGTTCTTCCAACTTTCTTAGTTGTGTTAAGAATAAAAGTGTTGTCGTTGATTGTTAGAGCTTTTAAAACGTCTTTAGGGTTTGTACCTGAAGGAACGTGAAGGTATTCATTAGATGCCATGCCTGATCCAGAAGAAACCCCAGGACCAGAGTAGTTAACTTGAGAAAAGTTTAATATGTCAAATACACGTACAATGTTGTTATTAATAATAAGAACATACTTCTCACCCTTGTCTCTATTAATGAAATGAACAAAGGCTCCGTCGGCTACTGCTGTGCTTATAAGTTCTGACAGGTATCTTGTATTCGGCCTCTTTTTTAATCCATCAGCTACTGAAGACAACGCATTAAGTTGATCCTCGCATTGTCCGTCAAAACGAAGTGTGTCTGGTTGCTGACTGACACCCTGAACAAGGTTTGGAAGTGAAGTATTAATTAAAGCCATTATTTTAATTTAAATCGTAGTTTCTATTGATACCTATTCTAGTGACGGCATCGAAGTTATCAAAAATTGTTCTGTCAGCGTTAGCACCGTCAGCCCTCTCCAGGTTTGCTTTAGCTGCAAATTCGTCTCTTATAATGAGAGCTTCAAGTTCTCTTGAACCTACAAGTCTAGCTTGTAAAGATCGGGTTGCTCTAAGTGTTATATATCTGCGAGCTTGTTCTGGAAGTTTGTCAAAATCTAACAGTCTTACTACAGTAACTTCAACAGGGCTTGTAAATACCTCTGTGTTATCTGTTCTATTGTAAAGTGATCTTCCACGCTGTACTAGGTCAACATCATCAGAACCCTCGTGGTCTACCTGTAGGATGTCTTCGTCTAAAATTATCGTTCCTGTAGATGCGTTTCCCTCCAGTTTAATTTTCTTCTCAGTATTAAAATGCCAGCCTTCACTTTGGACCTCTCTTGAAGTTTCTGCAAGAACGCTAACAGCCAGTGCAGCAGAGACGGGAAGTTCCTGTGCGCTACTTATGCTGTTGACTGGAGCTTCTCCTATATAGCCTAGCATTGTATTTACAGCCTCAAGCTGTGTCGTAAGTGTTGCCATATTTTTGTTAATGAGTTGTTTGTTTTGTAAGAAAAAAGAAAAGGGCAGGAGCCATATTACGACTCCCACCCTCTGTGATGTTTATAAGTGTGTATAGATATTATACGGTAATTTCTACAGCGCACTCAGGTCTAAGGACTCCGTGTCCAAGGCCGTACTTTGCGAGGAACAATGTACCTTGATGGGCAATACTGTACTCTGACTGAGTAGTAAGGTCCAATAAGGAAACAGTTCCAACAGCTGCTGGGTGTCCTCCGATGATTGCAGTAGCTGAAAGATCACCATTGTATCCTGCACCATTGCCACCAAACGGATCATTCTTAACAGCAGAACTTCCGTCACCTGTAGTTGTACTTGATAGGTCTGTTCTCACATCCTTGATGTGCTGAGACTTAACAAGCTTAATGCCAGCTACCTGTGGTATCTGACCTGTAGCAACACTACCTACACCACCAGCATCACGATTAAGAGCTAGTGATACTGCTGAGTTATCAGCGGTGATTAGCTTATAGTAAAGCTCTGGTGGTAATACTGCAAAACGCTGTCCATCATCTGGAACGTTCTTTTCGTCAAGCTTTTGAGCCATCTCGAAAAGTACGTCAATAAGTTCAGGAGCGGTGTCAAGAGTGTTTCCTGATCCTGCGCCGTCAATGACAGTACCTCCGTCACCTCCGTTGATGTTAGCAGAAGATCTAGCAGCAGCTACCCAAGTCTTCATAACCGCAAGGTCATAACGCTTGGCAAGTGCCTTTCCGATCTCTTTTGAGTAGGTTGCTCTCATTGAATAATGAGCTTTTAGTTCGTCAAATTCAGCGATGAATGTTGAACTAATTAGCATGTCATCAATAAAGATAACCTTCTCGTTGTGCTTGATGTTACTGAGGTAACTATTGCTAGCGTCAAGAATGTCTTGACCAGGCTGGTAGTACTTAGCCTCTGCAATACCGCTTACAGGGAACTGCGCTGACTTTCCAGAAGTTATCGTTCTGGTAGTGTGCAATTCCTTCATTACGTTTGTTTCGTCGAATGTGGTTAGGATCTCGTTCGAGAATACTTTAAGAAATAAAGCATCAGCATCACCTACGGTGCCGTTTGACACGGTATGCGACTGTCCTATCCTTGATGGATTTGTATTAGCCATAATTTAATATGTCCTTTCTGTGTTTTATTATGTTTTGTTGTTTATATTCTGGGTTATTAACAACTCACTCATTCAATAAAACAAAAAGACCTACTCGGTGTTCTTTGATTAGTTGTCCCTCGCAAGGGGCTGCACATTAAACAAACCTCTCGGTTCACTTTTGTTGTGTCTTGTCTTTTGTGTGTTGAAATCTTTATCTATCTCTCCTGTGTTCCAGATCATTCACGTACCTTAGAATCTCTGCTATGGTTTCCTTTTCGGGATCGGTGAACGAATGGACTTTCAGTTTCGAGAGAAAATGGGGAATCCTGCTCTGTGGGGGACTTATCGTCTTGCAACCACTCATCGATAAGATCAATGTTGCGATTACGGCTGCGATTGTAAGCTTCTTTTTCATAAGCCTCAACAACCTTGAAGAAGTACTCGCAGATCTTAGGAAAGTTTAACAACAGACCTACGAGTAACTTAATCATAGTAGTAACGGTTGTTTATTCTTTAGGTTTTGCTTTGCCAACATTAATGGCAAGCCAGTTGATGAGTTTTAAAAGAACTGCTGTGATCTTGTTGTCAGCCTTGTTTGGTGTAAGTGCTGATACAAGACTAGCTGCTGTAACAACAGCCGTAGCAATTCCAATAAGCTCTGCTTGGTTTTCAATAATATACGTTATCATAAATTTTATTATACCCTTGTAGATACTGCTAATCGTCTTTCAACTTCTTCACGATATGCAGGATCGGTTTCATATCTTCTGTCTTTCATAGCCTCGACTACTTGTGCGCTGCTGTTAAAAGGTTGTACTGCTGATCCAGAGGTTTGTCCTTGCCTAATAGTTGGCTGTTGTCCTCCTTCACTTATAAATCGAGCATACAGTCCTTTAACAGCCATCTTAGCTGCATCTGGTGTACTGGACTCGACGATCTGATCAAAGCTATCTATCTCTTCACTAGGAAGATTATTTCTTGCCCACTCAGACATGGCCTCGTAGTTCTCCTGGCCACCAATAGAGTTTGTTATAGTTGCTACTTCAGATTCCATAGTTGCTTCTTGTCCTCTTACATAGGCTTCAACAAATTCTCTAGGTATGCCGTTTTCTTCAAGAGCTTTATAGTTTTCTTCAGATAGCGCACCTTCATTGTAAAAGGCATCACTAGCACTTTGAATCGCTTCAGAAACGTTTGAATTCTGTTCGGTTGAATTTTCTTCGGATACTTGCTCTTGTTGTTTGGTTTCTCCAAGTTTCTTCTCAAGATTTTCGTACGCTTCTGCAAGGTCTTCTTGTGACCTAAACTTACCTAAAATCAACTCCTCCTCGGCTTCTGGTTGTTGCTCCTCGGACCCAGAAGGGGGTTGTCCTTCGGATGTCTTTGCTGCTTCTTGCTGTGCTAGTTGCTCCTCCAAGCTCATGTTGCCCTCTTCGGTTTCTTGCTTTTCGTTTACTATGTATTGGTCCATACTTATTTACTCCCATTTATTCAGTTATTGGTGGTTCTTCTTCTTCTTGCCCTTCTTGAGCAAGTGATTGATCGCTAGCTGCTTTAATTCCAGCAGGTCCAAGCTTCTCTGCCATCTGCATCATCTGCGCTTGTTGTTGCTCTTGTGCAATCTGCTCTTGAGTCTTTATAAGTCCTGCTGTCTTGATACCGAGTGCTGTGGCTCTTCTCTTGATGTATTCAGATACATTAACAAAGTTAGCTACCACTTGTGGTCCTAACACCTGACTAGAACCAAGTAGAAATGAATCGAGACTGTTAAGATCCCCTTGTCTTCCAAGGCTATCAAGACCTGTAACAATAACAGGATTCACTAGATCCTTTGGAAGCTTTGGCATCTTCTTGTTCTTTTCCATAACACTCATCAAACGACTCAACAAAGGAGCCTGGAGATCATTGCTAAGTAAACTAAAGATACCACCAAGGGCAGCGTTAAGTTCCTGCGAGATCAATCGGATTTCTTCAGCAGTTACTCGCTCGGCATTCCTGATTGCACTGCTAGTGAGCAGGAAGTTCTGAGCAAGCCTGTCTTTAATCTGGTTGATTGTTTCCGCAGCAACTCTGAAATCATTAAACTTGTTGAGTTGGAGAGTTGATACATCACCTGCGTTACCTTGTACAATAGCTCCGTTAGGTGACTCAGAAAGACTCTTGTGTCTTGTAGTTCCATTTGGATTAACCAGGAATAACACCTTGGCTGCTGCTGCACTGCCTTCAACAATTGCTCTAGTAAGAGACTCAAGGGACTGCAAGTCACCAAGGTACTCTTCTACATAAGAGCGTCCGAAGTTCTCTCCATCAACTCTACTGAATCTAAGAGGGATGTATGGGTTCTTATCAAGAGGGAAAGTCGTACCTGTCTCTGGAAGAATAACACCATTGATATCCTGCTTCAGCATCCACTTGTCACCATACTTACAAAGGGCAGTGTACAAGCTAACGTTGCCTCCATCACCTACTCCAGAGTCCTGTGGCTTCTGTATGGCTGCTTTAATATCCTCATCAAGGGCTTCGTAGTTGAGTGTTTCCTTTGTTGCTATCGTCAGAACATTATCCATAGGATCTCTTTCAATAACAAACCTATCCAACCTAAACACTCTCATGCCTCCGTTCTGATCCAAGTAAAGCAAACAGTTTCCAGTAACAATGAGTTGTTTGAGTGCTTCGTGAATAACCACTCGATAACGCTCCTTGGCTATCTCATCCATAACAGCGTCTTCAACTTTACGTAGTGCTGAATCTATCTCACTCACTACCTCCTCTGGCGCACCTTCCTGTTGTAGCTTGTTGGTGTCCACCTGGAGTCTAAAGAAACTTATGTTGGGAGGAAGAAGTGCCAACAATAGCTTTGAAGCAAGGTTGTTGACACCTCTGGCCCCCACGCCTTGAAATGGTGTATTGAGTCGTGAGTGAGAACCAAATCCTTCATCTGGTAAGATGTAAGGTATTGTAAGTTTTGAACACTGCCTCCCCCTGTTGAGGTAACTGTGTCTTCTACCTTCTAATAAAGTATAGATATGTTCGGCAGTTTTATTTTCGTAATTCATATGTAAAAATTGTTTTGTTAGTCTTCGCTCCAAGGATCGGG
>TARA_B100001057_G_scaffold493961_2_pt1 | contig 10057 bp, 11 predicted proteins | sample TARA_B100001057 | Tara Oceans TARA_B100001057 (sample SAMEA2621839) | marine metagenome | biome: marine biome (ENVO:00000447); feature: surface water layer (ENVO:00002042); material: "saline water (ENVO:00002010), including plankton (ENVO:xxxxxxxx)" | depth 5 m | reverse complement strand
GTTGCAACTTTAGGATTTACAACTCCTATATACATATCTCCTCCTACTAAAGTAAAACAATTAGGTGTTGTAACAAACATTGTTACAAGTATTTTTGATGAAACAAAAGGAACAATAGATTTAAGAAGTTCAATGCCTGAAATTAAAGCATTCCAAGATACCAGTAGACCAGAAGCAGAAATTAAGCCAAAAGTTTATATTGATGCAGATGGAGTTGAGCAAAGAGATTATGGTTATATGGATAATATCAAACAAGATACTACGGCTGTTGTATCAACCACTTACAGAAATTATGATTTACTGGTGCTAAACACAAGTATAAAATTAATAGAAAATGGAATAGCAGGCAAAATAACTTGGGATGAATATATTCAAGCATTTAATGATCCATATCAGGCAGGTATTACGCAGATAAGATTAAAAAGAAGTGATTTAGATAACGAGATTGCAGGTACAGTTACTATTAATCCGTTAGATGAGTTTACAATGGTTGTAAATTGGGATCCCGATACGTTACCAACAGACACAATAATTACAGGACCTACAGGTGCTAACAGTAAAATAAACTATATTATAGATCCTTTGAAAACAAGTCCTGTAGATTTAAAAACAACAGGCATTAGAATCCTATTATTAGATGAAAGTGTAGGAGATCCTGAAAACACCGACGGTGCAGATGCATGGAAAAATGCAGACGGATCAGACTTTGTTGCAAGTGCTAACGATATTGTAGAATGGGATGGTTCTAAATGGAGCATTGTATTTGATGCAAGTGAAAGCCAAGATCAAGTAATATATACAACTAATTTAAACACGGGTGTGCAGTATAAGTACCAGAAAGGCGAATGGTTACTAGCATTTGAAGGTGAATATCCACATGGCACATGGAGATTAAAATTCTAAGATAACTATTTACATGCAGAATGTAGTATGTAGTGGTGCATTATTTTACACCAAAAAAACCAAAAGATTTTTATTTTTACATAGAACACAAGGCAAACATAAAGACTTGTGGGGATTAGTTGGTGGTACTAATGAGGATAAAGAAACTCCTTGGACAGCTTTGCAAAGAGAAATTAAAGAAGAAATAGGTAGTGTTAAAATTAAAAAAACAATACCTTTAGAAACTTTCATTAGTAATGATAACAAGTTTTTGTTTCATACATATCTATGCGTTGTAGAGGAAGAATTTATTCCAAATTTAAACAAAGAACACAATGGTTACGCTTGGACAAGTTTTAATAACTGGCCCAAACCTTTGCACCTTGGATTGAGAAATACTTTAAATAGTAAAATAAATTTAACAAAGTTAGAAACAGTTTTTAAACTGATAGACTTATTAGAGTAAAATATGGAACAAACAAATTTAAAAGATGATGTAAAAAAGTACGATTGGGGCAGTGAGCTGACTTGGGCCAAGGGTGAAAACTATACAGGTAAAATCCTAGTTTTTGAAAAATTACATGCAAAAACTTCTATGCAATTCCTCAAAGATAGTAATAAAACAATTTTTGTAAACAACGGAAAGTTTAAGATAAGATGGATCAATACACAAAATGCAGAAGTTTTCGAAACTGAATTGGTTGAAGGGCAAACATTTGAATTCAAAGCATTAGTTCCTCATCAAATTATTACTCTTTCACAAGGTGGATCTATTACTGAGGTTGGTGATAAAAGCCAAGACAATAATATATATCATGTAGTAAAAGCGGAAAATGTAGGCTAATGTTACCTAGTTTAGCAAATAGTCAAGAAGTACAAGAAAGTATTCAAGACTATAGAAATAAATTAAAATACCTTACTAATGATAATACTAAACAAATAGTTAAAAAACTTATTTTACAATTAGAAGAAGAAATAAAGGTTATAGATCAAGCACATAGAATTAGAAGTGCTGGTGAATTAAAGCCTAGTCTATTCACACCTAACCGTGAAAATGTACACAATCTTAGAAGAAAGATTGTAACAATTTATAAAGAAAATAATATAATTAGATATTAGATCGGCGTTAAACTAATAAGGCCATTCATACTACCGTGTGATGTACACTGATATCTATATGTAGAACCAGCACCTGAAGGTATATTCCAATAAAGAGTTCCACTAGACTTTCCTTGTGCGTTAGTTCCTGTGGTTACTGTTCCGCTAGTAGTTACATGAACCAATCCTGTATTGTATGGCGAACCGCCAGCATCTTGAATTTGGAACGGATGTCCACCTGCACCAGATAAATCAAATGCAAGTGTGCTACCTTTAAAAGCAGAAATTGTAGGGTTATTACCTGAATAATGGCTATTGAAAAGATATGCACTTGAACCATTTGCGGTAACTGCTAACATAGCAATAGCAGGCCTGTATATTTGAGATACATTTAATCCTGCAGTTGATACATCTGTAAGTCCTGTTAGCGAAGTTGCTCCTGAAGATACTGTACTGGTTATTGTTAGTGTATCCGAACCTGCATTTGTAGTGATACTTATTCCAGAACCAGCTGTAAAGGTTAATGTATCTGTTGTACTATCTGCCTCAACATTACTTTGTCCAGCAACTGCAATAGTACTAAATGCATTCTGATTTGCTTCTCCACCGCCACCTCCTGATACTGTGGATGGTTTCCAATAACCATTTCCGTTGTCCCACATTAATACTTGTCCATCTGAAGGTGCTACTGTAGTTGTATTAACATCACTCAATGCATCCACACTAATAGCCGACAAGTTACTTGCAGATACAGATGTAAGATAACTCCCCAAGTCACTTATTTGGCTTTCGGTTATGGATAGTGCCGACTGATGTTGTGTTACAGAAGTTTGTGTAATATTAGCATTAGGAACATTTGCCCAGGTAACTGCCGCTGTAAGATCGTTTATTTCTGCTGTTAACGCACCTATACCTGCCGCTGTAGGAGGCCTATATCTAAAAACTCCAGTAGTATTATCGTAAGATATTGCACCGTCACCAAGTGGAGATAATTCAACACCTATACTTAAAGCTGATAGAGCTAGTATTGTAGGTTTATTGTTTAAGTTATTGTAGTCTAGATAGTAAGAACCGTCTTGACCGTCTAGTGTATCAGCATCAGTACCTGCACCGCCGGTAGTTGCATCTATGCCAGGAGCCCATTTGGCTCCATCCCATTTTAATACATTTCCTGATGATGGTGGTGATGAGGTTGTATCAACGTCAGATAAAAAGTTAATACTATGTGCAGTCATATTAACAGTAACATTTTTGGTATCAGTTGCAACGGCTGTTGCTATATTAGTTCCGCCTAAAACGCTTAATGTGTCTGTTGACCCAGATGCTACAGCAGAACCGTCATCACTGGTTACAGTTTTAAATACATCACCTGCTCCGCCACTGCCTGATCCTGTATATGCAATAACAACTTTGTCACCTGTAATTGCTGTACTAATATCAGTTCCGCCTTCAAGTGTAAACGAGTCATTTACTGCGTCGGCTGTGGTTGTACCTGTGTCAGCTAAGAAAGTTTTAAAAACAGTATTAGAAACTGTAGAATCTTTTATGGCCCAGCCTGTGCCGTTGTATTGCCAGGTTGTAGTTCCTTGAGTAAAAGTATCGCCATTTGAAGGAGTGCCTGGAAAATTAATTGCCATCTAGTTCACCGTATCTGTCGTGTAATTGTTCATGATATTCCCATTCACCAGTCATATATTCAAGTTCTAATGCTAACATTGTTATTGCTCCTAGCAAATAAAACATCACCAAAAATCCTATAATAATTCCTTGTATACCTAAAATAACTTTTATTTTATCCATTTGATTTAAATCCTATTGCAGTATTTATTACACTCACTGCTCCACGAGTGGTATATGGTTGCTTATTATATCTATTAAAAAGCATATTATTAGAAGCTCCCATTAAACTTGTGGTAGTATTTCCATAATCATTATCAGCACCTGTATCAAATATAACGTTTTTTGCATCTGCTATAATTTTCGCTTTAAGTTGTGCAGGTGTTAATGTAGGTTCAACTCCTAAATGTAAAGCACCTAGCCCACAAACTTGAGGTGATGCCATTGATGTTCCGCTGATACTCATAATTTTATAACTTGCATTGTCAGGGTGATTAACTGGAGCATATAGTGAATCATAAATATTTGAACATGCACTAACTATTGAACTTCCAGGTGCCCATATTTGCACCCTTGCACCTTTACTGCTAGAACCTCGTGGTCTATCTCTATATATTGAACCATCTAATTGTGCTGGTGAATCTATATTACCAACAATAAATGCATTATCACTATGAGGACTGCTTCCTCTATGATAGTAATACGTAGTAGAACCAAAAACTACAGTATTATTATAATCAGTTCCTGTTGAAAGATCTCCTTTGTGATAATCGTTACCAGCCGCAATACAAACATGTATGCCATCTGATATCATATCATCTACTTCTGTATCAACAGAAGGTACCCTTAGTGGCACTCTCCTTGCTGTTCCGCCACTAACTAATTGTGTAACTATTCCTGTGCTTGTCCATAATATAGTATTATCTGAATAATCTGTAGGCCAAGTCCAACCTGTTCCTCTGTAGTTGCCACTTACTGGATCGCCAGAAAGTGTGCTTCCATATCCCCAACTCATATTAACTATGGTAGGTCTTTTTACTCCTGTAACAGGATTTACAGGTTTATTATTATGCCATAGTCTAATAGTATCAAATACATTAGACACACTGATTCCTGTGCCAGCGTCACCGGCTCCTTCTAAACCAGATACTTTCTGTGCGTATATAGCAGAATTTTTTGCCCAACCATATGTTTTTCCAGCCGATATTCCTGCACAATGGGTACCATGTCCGTCATGATCTCTATAATGATTTACGTTTTGTGTACCTGTTACGCCGCTTTCAGTGTACCAATCTATTTGTCGTAATCTAGAGCCTCCTTGCTCGTCAAGCCACTCCGGGTGTCCAACTTGTATACCGCTATCTTGTATTACAACATCTACTCCGTCACCGTCAACAGCATATTCAAATTTATTTGTTCCTGCTGTACTGCTATTACCATATTCGTTTTCTTCCCAGTTGCAACGTCTTAATCCCCAATTTACTAAATTAGAAGTTAATGTTCCGGGTTTTGTAAATTCACTTGTTTGTGTTTTACGTAACTCTATACTAATATCATCTCTTTGTTCTGGTGGAATTTCCACAGATAGTATTCTTGAATCTGCAGATAAAGCAGATGCTTCGTCTTCTGTTAATGCAAAATGCGTTTGTCTAGTACTACCAGGACGTGGATTTACTATGTCTACTTTTCTTGATGGTATGGGTCCAGAACCTGAAGTTGCTGTAAGTTCTGTTTCAATGTCTGCTAAATCAGCCTTGTCTTTTACAATTACTGTGTATTCTTTTTCGCTCATGTTAATTATTGCCTCTACACTATAGCTGAATCGTCTATTCTTCGCCAGTTTCCGTTAATGTATGCTTGAATTTTATTATCTTGTGTATTATAGATCATATCGCCATTTACTGGTGTTAGTGCATCTCTTCCTGCATTGTTAAAACTAGCCAACCTAAATGCTCCGCTCTGTACTTGCACTCCGTCGGGGGCTTTAAGTGTTAGTGTTGTAGCACTATCTATTTCAGGAGCACCAGCTCCTGTGTTTACAAATTCTCCTGCATATATGCTGTTTGAAGCTCTTATATCATTCTCAACATTTAGGTCACTGCTCATTGTTACAGCCGGTGTAATAGTAATACCACTACTATCAGCAGTATCTAATGTGCTACCTACAAACGTAAAGTTGCCGCCAGCGGCATCTGTTATTCCGTATCCAGTAACTGTTGTTGGAGTTCCGTCAATAGCTGTCCAAGGAACTTTACCAGTACTTGAATCAACAATGACTGATGAATCATCAGCAACAATATTAATCCTATAATTACTACCTTCTACTATTCCTCCTGCATCTTCTGCATTAGCAAGTTCTTTCCACGCACCAGCATGGGCATAATATGCTTTACCTGTTCCATGTACATGTGCAAACATTCCGTGATATGTACTTGCACTAGGTAGTGAAGCTAAATCAGTATAATTATTTGAATAAAGAATTTTATTCGTACCAAAGTCAACTGTTCCTGCATTTGATAATGTATCTAGTGTTGGTTTATTTGTTAAATTATTATAATCATTACTTACATTACCTGCACTAGGTTGCACCCATTGACTTCCGTCCGGATCTGTGTAATAAACATATAATATACCTGAAGAACTGTTAAACCAAATTGCGCCACTTGAAGGACTACTAGGTGCAGTATCACTTACACTAATACTTGCACCACTACTTCCGCTTCCAGGATTACTAGATGTAATACTGTTACCCATATTTAGATGCTGTTGGCACCAATAATATAGTGTTGTAGGTGTACTGCTGGTTACAGTTATTTGCACACTTCGTTGTGTTGCACCTGGAAACTTACTCCAGTATTCAGCTTGTGTTACTACATCGTCATTAATTTTATATAATACATTTGTTGTATAACTTGTTCCTCCACCTAACGCTCCGTTGGCATTATCTGCACTAAAGTTTAACGGATGTTGGTTAATTATTCCTCCGTCTGGATTTGGATAGTAGAGATTTGTTTGGTCACTTTGATCAAAAATATAGGTATAGCCTACGACTAAATTTAATTCTGGTTTGTAAGTACCGTCAATAATATATTTGTACCCACTATCGCCTCCTTGTGCAGGGGCTATTGTTACTGCATACGTTACAACAGAAATTCCGCTAATACTAAGTTTTTCCTGAATATTGAGATCAGTTACAACCGTTGTGCCTCCGGTTAATTTACCACTGTAAAGACGTAAGGTGTCTGCTTGTTGATCGTAAAATACCTCTCCACTACTACCAACATTACGATCAAGAAAATCGTCGGGTCTTGGTATAATTCTTACCCTATCAAATATAGCACTTGTTGTCATTTAAGTCTCCAGCTATACATATTTATTCAAAAAAGTTTTCTACTATGATAATATTAAATAAGTAGTAGTATGCAGAAAGTAAATATTTTCCCCACACCTATTTATGAATTTCACAATAGTGACATAGATAATGACGATATTGTTGAAAAACTGTCTAAGGAAACGCTTAGAGAGCATACTGCACTTAGCTCGTTAGAAGATTTGCACACAAAAGCAGGATATGAAGACTTATTTTTATGGTTTGATGAATGTTTAGACGAAATACATAGAGAAATGCGTTATGACTGTGATAGAATAGCAATTACTAGTAGTTGGTGTAATAAACAATATGCTCAATCAGGCATGTTCCATTCTCCCCATAAACACACAATGAGCATGTTAAGTGGAGTATACTACTGCACTCCAGGCGCACCTACATGCTTTCAAGATCCTGTAACACAACGCACAGAAGCACAAATAGAAGTACTACAACACGATTTTACACCTTTTGAATACATAGAAGCTGTGCCAGGAAAACTTATTATCTTTCCAAGTTGGATGTATCATTCTACAACTAGAAGCATAGAAGAGGTTGACAGATGGAGTATAGCATTTAACACATTTCCTGATGGTAAAATAAACTACAATATTGCAAGAGATAGTGTAGTAACACTAAAAGTAGGACCACACGCTATAAATGATTAATTCGATTGTAATATTAGGTGGAGGTACAGCAGGTTTAATTTCTGCATTAATGGCCAAACACAGTTTTCCGCATTTGAAAGTAACTGTAGTAGAATCAAAAGAAATTGGGATAATAGGAGTTGGTGAAGGTTCAACTGAACATTGGCAATCATTTATGAATCATATTAAATTGAAGCCACAAGATTTACTGATGAATACTGGTGCAACATACAAAATAGGTATTAAGTTTACAAATTGGCATGGTGATAATACTGCATATTGGCATAGTCTAGCAGAATGGATGGGTATGCGAGATGAAAACAATGGTTGTTATTTCATGTTTCAAAAATTTATTGGGGAGGGATATGAAAACGAAGTTTCTGTTTCCGAAACATATAAACAACATAAGCATACCCCGCCATATGATACTGAAACAAATCAATGGCATTTTGATACTAATAAATTAAATGGCTATTTTCATCATCTTGCAGAATACAAAGGTGTCATTTTTGAAGATGATATAATACAAGATGTCATATTAGATAACGAAGGATTTGTATCATCTTTAGTAGGAGAACAGGGACAAAAGTATGAGGCAGATTTTTTTATAGATTGTAGTGGTTTTAGAAGAATAATAGCAAGTAAATTAGATACAAAATGGATTGATTGTAAAAAATATCTTCCTATGAATAGTGCTATTGCATTTCCTACAGGTTATGAAGAAGACATTCCTTCATATACTGAATCAACTGCCCTTAGTAGCGGATGGAATTGGCGTATACCAACCCAAGATAGATTCGGTAATGGGTATGTATATTGTGACGACTTTATAACTGACGACAATGCATTTGCAGAGGTATCTAAACACTATGGTGAAAAATTAGAAATAGGCAAAAAAATCAAATTTAGTGCAGGGTATGTGGACAAGTTTTGGAATAAAAATTGTATTTCTATGGGATTAGCAGGTATGTTTGTAGAGCCACTAGAAGCAACAAGTATCGGCACTACAATAGAACAAGGATTTGGATTTTTAACTAGTATTCCGTATTGGAGTAGAAAAGACACTATACAACAAAATCAATACAATAAAATATTTAAGGAAGTTGCTGAAAACATTATATCATTTGTACAAATACATTACATCACAGAACGTAGAGACAGCGAATTTTGGCGTTGGATAAACAATGACCTAGAGCTTACTAATTTTAACAAAGAATACTTAGATGCATTTAAGCAACACATGCCAAGTCTAAACATGTTTTTAAATGATTTTATGCTATTTAAATGTTTAAATTGGACTCAAGTAATGTGGGGTCTCAGAATGTATAATGATAGAAAACTAATTAAACAAAATTATGATAAGCATTATTCGTATATGAATGATTTATTTGAAAAAGAAAAAGCCTGGAGACCTAAAGTAGCATTAAAGCATAGAGAATGTCTTGCAAAAATTATGAAGGGCGAAGATTGTTACGATACTTATGATCCTAATACTGATCCTAATTTTAATTGATCTTGTAATTCTTGTTCAACAAAATTACTCTTATAACCAAAAGGTAGGCCTAGTTTAGGTCTTCCATCATAAATTAAATCAGCATTTTCACCGTTGATATCTACATACTGAATAAAAACTTGGATTTGTTCATCGCCCTCATATGGTCCTTCTCTCCAATGAGAAAACTTTGCTCCACTATAAACTAACATATCGCCTACAGCGAGATCTGCACACAATGGATTATCACTGTCAGGCCCGTCTGCACATAAAAACCAAGGTGTGCTTCCTTTTTCTAAACATATAGAAACACTATATTCACTACTGCGTCTATCAAAGTGTTTGTTAAGTCTTGCTCCTGGTCTATATATTCTTCCGTAAGAGTAAGATGGTGCTAATTCTTTGTCTACAAGTTTTTCTATAATTGGTTTTACTGTTAAACTTAGTGCTTCAAGACATGGTGGACAGTATGCATTATAACTATCGCCAAATTCTGGTTCTTGACGTATAGACTGAGGGTCTAGTTCTTGGATTACACCTTCCATTATCCGCATTTCGGCACTAATAAATTTGCACAATTCTTCGCTTACTTGTTTACATAATATTACTGGATTCATATGCTTACTCCTTGTGATTTTTCTACAGCATCTATTACTTCATCTGACCGTACACATTGTACTGATTCTATTGTTCCTGGAGGCATTCCTTTGTAATCTTTAACTAAGTTAGCAATTAATCCGGGATAAACAGCTGGATCTGTTATGTCGGCTTGACAATGTACTTCCTCTTCATAAAAAGGTTTAGCAAATACGTACATATTTTTTGTACCATCTGCATTTAAGCCAGAAAAAATTACAACTATCATGAATACTATCTCGTTAATCATATTGGCATTAGGCTGAACTGTTGATATGGAAAGTCCGGCTCCTCATGTATGTCGAAACCAAGCGTCAT
>TARA_B100001057_G_scaffold55717_1_pt1 | contig 10063 bp, 8 predicted proteins | sample TARA_B100001057 | Tara Oceans TARA_B100001057 (sample SAMEA2621839) | marine metagenome | biome: marine biome (ENVO:00000447); feature: surface water layer (ENVO:00002042); material: "saline water (ENVO:00002010), including plankton (ENVO:xxxxxxxx)" | depth 5 m | reverse complement strand
CCGCGTCTGAAGGGTGCCGAGGGCGCCAGTTCTATACAGGCGAATCGAGCGTATCTGGCGGCAGCGCTGTCTGAGTTTATTCCACAGCAGGTTGATCGCAGTGTGCCGGTTGCCATTGCCGACATGAACGTACTCGACGTGCTACTGCACGAAGACCTGCGCCAAGACTTTATTCGCGAGTGCGAAAATCTATTGTTGTTCGATGGGGTATACGATCAGGCGTTGTCACGATTGGAAAGCGTGGCGCAAGAAGCTCAGGCATCCCAGTCGCTTTCGGAAGCATCCCTTGGCGAGTTTCTTCAGGCGTCGATCTCTGCTGCAGCGCCCGAGGACGAACTGGCCGTTCACCAGCAGCAGCTGTTCGACTGGTATCAGCGCGTTATCAAGATGCCGAAGAGCGAGGAATTTTTCCAAACGGTTGAAGAGTGGAAGAAGCTCAGTTTTACCCACCTGTCCGATGCGCTCTTTGTGGTGGTGACGTACTTGTTTACCAACCTGCTTCAAAGCTATGTGTCTGCACAAAGCGACGGCAAGACCTATCAAGGCAAAATTGCGCCGCGCAACATCGGTCGTCGTAAAGACTTCTGGAATCGGCTTGATATGGCCTATAACGACCTGCAGATACAGCGCGTGCTGCGAGACGTCAAAGGCTCTACGAAGTTTACCTATCAGGACATAATCGATCGCTACTTTGTGAAATGGGAAAGTCGGTTTGACGATTTGCTCAGCTCAGACCCATGTTCGTTCCCAGGGTTTCGCCTGTCCATCGAAGGGGCGCTCAACAAAGACCTGCCACCTTGTGGCGTGGTCACCGGCATTGGCGAATTTAGTAGCGAATCGAAAACCCGCGTCGGGGTAGTGATTTCAAACGTGCAGTTTCAGGCTGGCGCCTTTGATATGGCCAGTGCGGAAAAAGTGATTCGTCTGCTGGTTGAGTGCGCCGAGCAAAGTCTGCCGGTGGTGTGCTTCATCTCTTCTGGCGGTATGCAGACAAAGGAGGGTGCAGGGGCGCTATTTTCCATGGCGGCGGTAAATGACCGTATTACTCGCTTTGTTCGCGACCATGACCTACCGGTGATTATCTTTGGCTATGGCGACTGCACGGGTGGTGCGCAAGCCAGTTTCGTCACCCACCCCTTGGTACAAACCTACTACCTATCGGGCACGAGCATGCCTTTCGCCGGACAGATTGTGGTGTCATCGAACCTGCCGCTGAAATCTATCTTGTCGAACTATCTCTCTTCGACACCTGGTTCCATGCAGGGCTTGGTAAAGCACCCGTTTTACGAGGAGCTAGATCAGAAGCTTCGTCAGGTGGATGCGTCCATTCCAGCACCACAAGAAACCGTAGAGGACGTGGTGGATCGTGTACTTAGCGGTGGATTGGCCGCGCAGCGGCCTATCGTGGTGGCTCAGCGCGAAGTTTACTCGTCAGAAGATTTGGTCCGGCCGGTCAAGAAAGTGCTGATTCATGCCCGAGGCTGTACCGCGGCGAAACTGATTCGGATCGCGCAGCAGCAAGATATTGATGTGGTACTGGTGCAAAGCGATCCCGATATGGAGTCTATGGCGGCAAACCAGCTGCGCGAGCAGGACACGTTGGTCTGCATCGGCGGTAACACGCCTGATGAATCTTATCTGAACGCGAAAAGTGTGCTTAACGTGGCGCAAATGCAGGGTGTCGACAGCTTGCATCCAGGCATTGGCTTCTTGTCTGAGAACGCAGACTTTGCCGATATGGTGCGCAATCGCGGCATTAACTTTGTCGGCCCGCCCGTGCAGAGCATGGAAACCATGGGCAACAAGTCGAACGCCATCAATACCTCGATTCGCCTAAATGTGCCCGTCGTACCGGGCAGTCACGGCATCATGACCGATGTGGAAAAAGCCGCCGTTGTGGCCGAGGAGATCGGCTATCCCATACTGATCAAGGCAGTGCATGGCGGTGGTGGCAAGGGCATTCAGCTGGTCAACGGCCCTGAAGAATTTGAGCAACTGTTTTATCGCGTTGGCGTCGAGGCGCGCAGTGCCTTTGGCAATGGCGACGTTTACCTAGAAAAGTACGTCACCTCATTGCGTCATATTGAAGCCCAGCTATTGCGCGATACCCACGGCAACACCCATGTGCTGGGTATTCGCGACTGCAGTGTGCAGCGCGACAAACAAAAGGTAATTGAAGAATCTGGCTCCACCATGTTGCCGAAGAAACTGCTCGAAGTGGTGAAGCGCTCGACCGCCGATATCGCTAACGAAGTTGGCTACATTGGCGCGGGCACCGTTGAGTTTATCTACGATCTGAAGTCCGACGCAGTCTATTTCATGGAAATGAACACCCGGCTGCAGGTAGAGCACCCGGTCACCGAGTGGACGTCGGGTATTAACATTGTGGCCGAGCAGTTTCGGATTGCTTCGGGCGAATCCATCGCCGACCTCAAGGTGAAGTCGGCCGGTTACTCTATCGAAGCCCGGGTTAATGCAGAGCGCATCCTGCAGCAAGCCGATGGTTCACTGGCCTTTCGCCCGCACCCGGGAGAAGTGGTCGAATGTGAATTCCCAGATGAAGATGGGGTTGAGATCATTACCACTGTCGGTCCGGGCAAGTTCGTTTCGCCCTATTACGACAGCATGGTGGCGCAGGTAGTGGTGCATGCAAAAAATCGCAACGCCGCTGCAGACAAGCTCATTGCCTATCTCGACAAAGTGACGATTTCAGGCATCTGCACGAACATCCCGCTGCTTAAATTGGTGCTCGCGGACGATGTCTTCCGTAAGGGGAAGTACGACACCGATTACCTACCCGAGTTACTGCAACGCACCGATATTGAAAAGCTCATCACAGAGATTGATGCCAGCAGCGGTAGCGCGGGTAGCGGTATTGATCGGGACAGCGTGCTGATCGATGGCACCGATGAACTCAAAGTACTGGCACCGGCTACGGCAATTTTCTACAGCGCGCCGTCACCCTCTGAGCCGGAATATGTGAGCGTGGGCGACGTGGTCGATCTCAATCACACTCTTTGTCAGCTAGAGGCGATGAAGATCTTTAACCCAGTGGCACTTAAAGACTTCAATGCCGACGGCGACGTCTACGACTCGAGCAAACGCTATCGGGTAACACGAGTGAATATGAGCAACGGTCAGCAAGTGAATGTGGGCGATTTACTCTTCGTGGTGGCGCCGGTGACATAGAGTCCCGAGAAACGGCGCTTGCCGGCGCGGTAGTCATTCCGCTGGCCGTATGTTTCCTACTTAAAAACTCGGGACAAAGTTGAATAATCAGGCAGGCCCTGATTTCGCAACGAGCAAGGCTAGGCTGAGCTTCTGGCGTGACGAAGGGTCTAACCGTCGATCAGGGGAGCGCGAGTTCGCCATACAGGAGCATGCCCCCGCGCACTATACACAAGGTCGCAATGGTCAAAATAATCTGGCGGCTGATGCGCTGGAAACCCACGTCGTTCCATCGCGCCAAGATGCGCACACCTGTTTGGGTGCCCGTTATGGCGGCGAAGATCGCTAACGGGAAGATCCACCACACCAAGTCATTGGCTACGTTGATCAGTAGGCCGTAGTAGACCATACGCAGCGTATGCCCAATGGTCTGGGTGAGGGCTTTGTTGGCGACGATACTTTGTCGGCCAAGTCCGCTGTTGAGGTAGAAGACATCGAGCAGTGGCCCAGCGGCTCCGGCGATCAATTGCGCAAAGGTTACGCTGAAACCGCAGACTACGGTGGTTACCGGCTTCGTGATGTCGAGCCCGCGCAGATGCCTGATCCACTGGCCACCCCATGCGAATAGGCCTATCAAAATCAGTACCCAGGCTGGGTCAGGGACAAGTACTAAGTAGGTAGCGATGGCGATGGCCGTTGCTGATCCAAGCAGATAGGCAGGCAGCAGTCGCCACAACATATGTTCTCTGAGCATCCAGGCTCTGGAGCCGTTGGCGGTCAGTTGCGTTGCTGCGTGCAGCACCATGGCACTGCTCACCGGCAACAATGTGATGAGCACGAACATCAACACCATGCCGCCTGCCATGCCGACAATGCCGGATAGCACGCTGGTGGCGAAGGCGCTGAGGGTGATCAATGCCCAGATAATGGGTGACGTCATCATGGAAGCAGTTTTATCGATTCTTATATATGAAAAAAGCGACGAGGTAGAATATGATTAATGCTCAAACAGAATGGTATGTTGGGCGGCACATTCAGCTGCAGCTTTGCGACCGAGACCAAACGCTATGATTGAAAATCTTGAGACGCTTATCGCGCTGTCGAAAACCGGCACCATGATGGAGGCCAGTACTGCGCTGCGTATTTCCCAGTCGGCGGTATCAAAACGCATAGCTGCGCTTGAGCGCTACTACGATCGAGATTTGATCCAACGGCACGGTAGGAGAGTAGTGCTTACGCATCATGGAACGCGCCTCGTAGAACGAGTAACGCCGCTGCTTTCCGAACTGCGTAGCGTGTTTTTGGAAGATAATGCCCTGCGCAAGGGCAAGATTATTCTGGGTGTTTCCGAGGCTATTTTGGCGAGTTGGGGTTCGACGCTGTTCTCACAAGTTCGAGATTTGATGCCAAGCGTGGAGTTTGAATTTCATGCGCAGCGCTCGCCGGTTGTGCTGGATCGCCTGCGCTCTGGTGAATACATGATCGGTATTTGCACGGGCAGCCCGGACGCCGATACCGATTTAGTATCCGAAGTTATTCGGCACGAGCCCATGGTGATTGTTCCATCTGGCCTAAAACCTTTGAAATATCGCAGCGGCGACCCGCTGGATGTGATGACGATTGAATCGCGCTCTGGCGCATGGGGTTCCATTGAAGAAAATATGCAGCGGCTCAATTTGAATCGCAGCACGTCCCTTGAGTCTTTTTTTGCTGTGGCGCAGATGGCGCTTTCAGATTTTGGTCATGGGCTTGTGCCCACAGGCGTCGCGAAAACCCTAGGTATCGCCGAAAAGAAGTTGATTAAACTGGCTGCAGAGCAGTTATCTAGGCCCGTGCGCTTTGTGGCGCGTAAGTCGATGTTTGCTCAACCATTGGTGCGTACTTTCTATAAGGAGGTTTCCATTTTGACCTCGCAGATTGATCGAAAGTAGGTCTGCTGTGTTCGTGTTGCTCGCAATCTCAATGGCGCTGGTCCGAAGCGACGTGATAGAGCGCATGCGGAATCAATGCTTTTTCATTTCAAGTTTGGGCATTGAAGAGTAGGCCTCCTGCGTGAGGGAATACTCTATGTCTTCGCGGTCTTGTGCTGATCCCTCAGCCTGAATCAACGAAAACTTCGCGAATTCTTCGCACCACTGGTCGTCAGCGTTGAGGCAATCTATCGTATACAGTGTGCCGCCCCATTCACGCACCTCTAGCGAAAGCTCGTGGCCTAACTCGTCAGTAGTTTCCAGGCAGTCAGTCACGAAACTTGGAGCGTAGATTGCAATGTTCTTCTTCCCCGCTGAGACTAATTCTTCAACCACTCTTTCTGTGTACGGCGTAATCCATTCTTCTGATCCAAAGCGACTCTGAAAGCACATAACTGCGTTACAAGCTGGAATAGAGGTTAATCGGTCCACGATAAGCCGAAAGGTTTCGTAACAATGTCGATAGTAGTCGTCGCCTTTTTGCACAATTCTTCTTTTTTGCATTCCGTGAAAAGATACGACGAGGCTATCAATACCTATGTTGTCGCCCCGAAGGCGATTAATTGCATCGTCAATCTTGGTTACAGAACTGTCTATAAAGGCGTGAGATCGATGAAAATTCGTAATTACCTCGAATGTCGGAATCTTGACTCGCCGCTTAAATTCTTTCCCCAATGCATCGATGCCTGAGGCTATAGTGCTTTCCGAGTACTGCGGGAAGAGAGGGATTACCAGAAGTTTCGTGGCTCCTGTCCCGTTTGCGACGTCCTGTTCCCAGCTATCGTAAACGTCGCTAACATAAGGCTTGGACAGCAAGAAAGCATGGTCGACCTCAACGAACCCCTCTGGATCTAAATGCTTTAGCTTCGCTCTAACTTTGTCTGTGAACCGTTTTGTAGTTGATACAAGCGGAAATTGGTGTCCATCCCAAATCCTTTGATACAGCTTTGCAGATTTTCTTGGTCGCAGGGGTAAGACAAAGCAATTTAGGATAACCCTCCATAGATAGGGGTTGAGATCTACAACGCGAGGGTCGCCAAGGAAGTCTTTCAAGAATTTTCTAAGGGCACGGGGCGTGGGTTCTGTCGGAGATCCCAACTGGACAAAAACGATCTTCGTTTTTCGCTTGGCAGGGGTAAGGTTGTCATTCATCTTCGTGTCTCAGATTCGTGGAGGCGGCCTTGTGGCGATTCCGCTAGAAGGGCCCGTGAAAAAGGGGCCAAAAGTCGCAGTAGCGCTGTGTAGATCTGGTGAATATTTACGCTTTCCGCTAACATCATCTAGGGTAAACCAGGACGAAAGTTCATCGTGATATTAATCTTGGACTACGATGCTGGAAACCTCGCCAGCGTTAAGAGAGCGTGTAACGAAGTTGGTGTGATAGCAGAATTTTCCTCCGACCCTACGGAAATATCTCAAGCAGAAAGAATCATCTTTCCTGGTGTGGGCGCTGCGGGACCCGCCATGCGAAGCCTGAAAGCTAAAGGACTTGATTTGGCTTTAACGGCAGCGATAGCTTCAGGGACCCCTGTTCTGGGGATCTGTCTTGGCCTGCAAATCTCGCTCAGCCATTCTGAGGAAAACAACACCAAGACACTTTCCACTATTGAAGGCAGCGTCAAACGTTTTAGGTTCGATCGTCCCGAGCTTAAAGTACCCCACATGGGTTGGAACGAGGTCAGGGTCATTCAGCCTCATCCAGTATTGGCGGGGATAATGCCAGGAGATGAGTTCTACTTTGTGCATGGGTATTTCCCGAACCCTGCCGCGCTCGACCACGTCTTAGCTGAAACCGATTACGAGGGGTCTTTCGCTAGCGCGCTAGGGAAGAATAATTTTATCGGCACACAGTTTCACCCGGAAAAAAGCGGGCGGGTGGGGTTACGCCTGTTTGAAAACTTTGCGCGCTGGGATGGCGTTTGGAACGGATCGCAAATATCGACTCAAGCACAGGTAGACGGCAATGCTCAGTAAACGTGTAGTTGCCTGTCTGGACGTCCGCGATGGGCACCTCGCCAAGAGCGTGAAGTTCGAGAACACCCAGAACATTGGCGACCCGGTTGAGAAAGCGCGGGAGTATTACTTGGACGGGTTAGATGAGTTGGTGTTTTACGACATCACAGCCTCCAGTGATAAGCGCAGCATCATGCTCGACGTGGTGGAAGCGGTTGCCAGTCAGGTTTTCATACCGCTCTCGGTAGGTGGAGGTATTCGCAGCGTGGCCGATGCTACGGATCTGCGTCTTGCCGGCGCAGAAAAAATTAATGTGAATTCCGCCGCGGTGACACGCCCAGACCTGATCAACGAGTGCTCAGAGGCCGTCGGCGATCAGAACATCGTGCTGTCGATGGATGTAAAGCGGGTCGAGGCAAATGCAGAACAACCCAGCGGTTTCGAGATTGTCATTAATGGCGGCCGAACACCCACAGGTCGCGACGCTTTGGACTGGGCACGCGAAGGCGAAAAACGGGGCGCGGGCGAACTGGTGGTGAACTCCATCGATGCTGATGGCACCCGAGACGGCTACGACATTCCGCTTACCGCCATGATCGCCGAAGCTGTGCGCATTCCTGTGATCGCCTCCGGCGGCGCCGGTTTGCCTGAACATCTTCATGAAGTGCTCACCGATGGCAAGGCCGACGCAGCGCTGGTGGCATCCATGGTGCATTACGGCGACTATCGAGTCAGTGGGCTAAAGCAATATCTGCACGAGCAAGGATTGAAAATTCGAATGTCTTGGTAGTTCGATTCAGTGGGAGAGACGGTGAAAGCAATACAAGTAGAGGGCGAAAATTTAGTCTGGGCAGACTTCGAGCGCCCGCTGTGTGGGCTCGGCCAATTGCGTATCGAGGTCGCGGCCTCGGCGATCAATCGTGCAGACCTGATGCAGCGCAAAGGTGGCTACCCGCCACCGCCGGGCGCCAGTCCCATCATGGGATTAGAGTGTTCGGGTACCGTCACAGAGCTTGGTGAGGGCGTCTCAAGTTTCACTGTTGGCGACGAAGTGTGCGCCTTGCTGGCGGGTGGTGGTTACGCGGAAGAGGTTGTGGTGCCTGCGGGTCAAGTGCTACCGGTGCCCAAGGGTGTGTCGGTTGTCGATGCCGCTGCACTGCCGGAAGTATTCGCGACCGCTTATTTGAACCTGTATGTGGAGGCGGCTCTTGCCCCGACTGAGCGAGTCATTATTCATGCCGGCGCCAGTGGTGTTGGCACCGCGGCGCTGCAAATGCTTAAGCATTCGAACAATCCCAGTTTTGTGACCGTGGGTAATCAGTCCAAGCTCGATCAATGTATGGCGCTAGGCGCCCAGGCTGGCTCCATTCGTCACGACGGATCATTTTTGCCCGCCGCTCAGGCGTGGGCAGAACATGGCGTCGATGTGATATTGGATCCGGTGGGTGGTCAATATCTATCGGATAACCTCACAGTGCTGGGTCTTGGCGGACGCTTAGTCCTCATCGGATTGATGAGCGGCGCGACGGCCGAGGCGAATCTTGGGTTGCTGATGATGAAGCGTGCGCGGGTCATAGGCTCGACGCTGCGCGCGCGACCTATTGGCGAAAAGGCATTGGTCATGGACGGCCTGAAGCGCGATGTTTGGCCAAGGCTCGAAGACGGCTCCATCAAACCGATTGTGGAGGCACGCTTTCCCATGGCACAAACCGCCGACGCTCATGCCCTGATGGCCACGAACGAAACCGTTGGAAAAATACTGCTGACGCGATAATTCACCGCGCGTTATAGGCGCGCTGCTGGCTCGTTGGCAGCTTTCGCCTACACAGATCCCAGCCAATGGTGCTAGCTGAGCCTTAGGGCAGGTCGCAGCATGATCTTATGCGCAGTCGAATTTGTACCCATCCATTAGACCCTCTCAGACGAGGGTTTTCCTTACTCGAGCTGATATTGGTGCTGGCGCTGCTTGCCGTCCTGATGTGGATTGCCGTACCCCGCTATGGCGCGCAGCAAACTCAAGGCCGCCGTGCAGCGATGCAGCTCGAACTGATGGCTTGCGCTCAGGCATTGCATGCCTTGGCGCTTGCGGCGAATCCTAGAGAGGACAGCCCTTGGTTGCTGCTTGCTGACTCCGATGGAGATGGCGACGGTGATGCAGTGTCTGGTGAGCTGGCCAACAATATTTGCGCCATCAGCCCCAGCACGCGAAACGACTTCGCTATCACCGTGACAGGCAGTAGCGCCGGGTTCGAGCTGCAAGCTCGGCCAACGGCGAGTGTGCACGCTGCGACTTTGAGGCTGGATCATCTGCGGCGCCAGCAGTGGTCAGACGATGAGTGAGTCCATGTTGCGAGGCTTCACCTTGTTGGAAGTGTTGGTCGCCACGTTGCTGGTGGCGATACCTGTGGCCGCTGCACAGATGCTCATGTTGCGCAGCGCTGGCGTCGTCGGTGGCGTGCAGAGCAACGCTCATGCGCGGTATGCCGCCAGTCACTTTGTTGCGCGGGTTTCGGCCTTTCACCTAGGTGGTTTCTGGCCAGATAGCTCTGTGTCGCCAGGCCAATGGCTACGTAGTATCGACATGGAGTTGTCTGCCGACGATCTGCCGGTGAGCCCCCCTTGGTGCATCAATCGCTGGTGCTCTGCCAGTCAGTGGGCAGATTTTGAGTCCGCCCATTTGGTCTGTGTGCTCAATGTTCAGTTGCTGGGGGATTTCTGTGCCGAGCTGATGGGCATTCCGCATCGCGCCGTTACGGATCGTAATACTCGATTCACTGAGTTTAACGTCAGGGTGAGGGCAGGCGAAGACTTCGCCCTTGCCATTGAGTGGCCGATGCCTGAAGCCAAACAAAACGCTTCGAGCATGCATCGAATTACGTTGGGCGACCCATTTTGAAACGCTTGTTGAGCGCTTCTTTGGGTACTTTTTTTGGTATGGGACGCCATGAGTGTTGAGCGAAGTGCCTATCAGC
>TARA_B100001057_G_scaffold327738_1_pt1 | contig 10064 bp, 11 predicted proteins | sample TARA_B100001057 | Tara Oceans TARA_B100001057 (sample SAMEA2621839) | marine metagenome | biome: marine biome (ENVO:00000447); feature: surface water layer (ENVO:00002042); material: "saline water (ENVO:00002010), including plankton (ENVO:xxxxxxxx)" | depth 5 m | reverse complement strand
AGCTCTAGTGACAAAATTTTTTGCAGTGGACATAGTTTTAAAGAAGTCGATGAGATGGTTTCAAATGACGATCAAAAGTCACAAGAAATTCTATTCGCAGAATGTTCAAAAATGCTCATGAAAATTAGAAGTAGTCCTAAAATATTTGTTGCGAAGGTTAGGGGGATTGCAACTGCTGGAGGGCTTGGATTAGTAAGTATAATGGACTGTGTTTTTGCCTCTAAATCTTCTAGATTTGCCCTAGGTGGAATTAATTTTAATTTTGGATGCCATCAACCATCTGTTTCTGTTTCAAGATCAATTTCTACTAAAAATACGATGGAATTATTGGTCAGTGGCCTCCCATTGAATGCTGATAAAGCTCAAGAAGCTGGTTTAATTAATGAGTTTGTTGAAGACGATCAATTAGATACTAGAGTGAATGATTTTTGTAAACAAGTATGTGGTCACACAGCGGATGTTCTGGCTCTTACGAAAAATACTTTGTACAAGCAAATTTCTATGCCCATTGATCAAGCATACAATTTTACTAGTCAAGCGATGGTCGATAACTTACAGCTTCCAGAAACTAAAAAGGGCGTTCAGTCATTTTTAAAAAAAGACTAGCGTTGTATAGAGAACTTTTCTGGTTGAATATCTTTTTTAAGTTTTGTTTCTCTTCTCAAAATAAATACTGCTGACAGAATTATGAATCCAGCACCTACGTAAGTATTCCATGCAGGTATTTCATTCCAGATCATATACCCAAATATAACTCCATAAATAAGACTTAGATATTTTAAAGGAGTGACAAGCGAAACCTCTGCGTGTTTGAATGCAGATGTTAAAGCAAGATTTCCAATTCCACCAAATATACCAACTGCCAAAAGAATACTGAGATCAAATAAAGAAACTGGAATTTTCCAACCACCAAGAGGGATTGTAAATAGTGATGCTATAAAACCGAATAGTGTAAAATACCATGCTATGAGATAGGAAGGCTCTGTTTCACTAAGTAACCTTATTGAAATCGAAACCATTGCAAAAAAAATACAGAATAAAATAGGTAGAAGCATATATATACTAAATTCACTTGAGGTAGGATTTATTATGATTAGAACTCCTGCAAAACCAATAAAAATTGCAACCCATCTTCTGATACGTACGATTTCGCCTAGAATAAATATAGATAAAAGTGTGCTAAATATAGGTGAAGCAAATGTTAAACTTACAGTGGTTGCAAGAGGTAAAAGATGAAGACTTGCGTATACACAGAATAATGCAGCAGTACCTGTAGAAGCACGTACTAACATTAATCCTGGTTTTTTTGTGTGAAAAAAATTTTTCCATCTATTTTTAGGTACGACCAAGAATAGTGGTATTAATCCACCTATCATTCTTGCTGCAATTACCATACCTATGCTGTAGTCAGCTGTAGTCCATTTAACAGCTATATCCATTACGCTAAAACCCGTAACAGAAATCAACATATAAAATGCTCCAAGTTTGATATTATTTCTATTCATATGAAATTTAATTATATTAGGTTATCATTATTTAATTTTTTATACATATGAACATTTGGAAATATTTAATCGCAGCATCTCTTGGAAATATGATTGCAGGACCACTTGGTGCTCTTGCATTTACAGCTGGGGCTTTTTTTTTAGGTAAGAAAAATAATTTTACTAACCCAGGATCAAGATTTAACCAACAACAAGGTATTTACGCCATTGGTCTTGTTGTTCTTAGTGCAAAGCTTGCGAAGGCAGATGGAAGAGTTACAAAAGATGAAATAGCAAAATTTAAAAAAATTTTTCAAGTACCAAAAGAAAATATGGCACAAGTTGGAGCTATTTGGAATGAAGCAGCACAAACAAGTGCTGGCTTTGAGCCTTACGCAAAGCAGCTTCGTGATACATTTCGTCGATCTCCTCAGATGTTAGAACAAATTATACTTGGCCTATTTGAAATTGGTTATGCAGATCACGAATTAACAGACTCAGAACTAAAATATATAAAAAAAGTTAGTCAAATTTTTGGCATTGATCAAAAGACGTTTCAAAGATTAAGAAGCTCTAGGCCAGAATTTGTAAAAGAAGATCCATATAAAGTTATAGGAGTTAAAAAATCACAAACAACAGCAGAAATCAAAAAGATCTATAGAAGTTTAGCTAGAAAAAACCATCCAGATATAGTGAGAGCAAAAGGTATAACAGATAAAGGTCTTATAAAAAAAGCTAAAGAAAACTTCCAAAGGATAAACGAGGCATATGAACAAATTTTAAAAATTAGAGGAGAAAAATAGGTTTTTTATAATATTTTTAATCTTCCCCTAACTGTTTGCCAAAGCTATACTTGCTTATGGATTTACTAATTTTAATTGCATTAATTCTTGCTGTTTATTTTATTTATCTTATTAGGCAAGACTTTAAGGATCATTCTGTAAGAATAGAAAGTCAAATGCAGAGAATTACTGAAGTTGTTATTAAGAATCAAGATAAAGAAGATTAATCTACTTTATTTTTTCCCCAATTGCTTCTTTTTCTATTCCTGATCATTGGAGGATATATTCCACTAGAAAAATAAATCTTGAAATACCTTTTTTGAAGAAACCAAATCTTTTTTAAAACAGTAAACATGTAATATATAACGATTAAACAAATTTTTAGTCTACATTTTTAAAAATACATTATATATAGGCATTATGACAACAGATATTTCAAAATTTGATCACTGGATTGATGCCTGGAACTTTTTCTACAACCTTGAAAAAGACAAAGTAGATGTTGACCCAAACTCAATTCTCATTTCTTCTGTAGATGAAGAAGGCGCACCAAATGCACGTGTTGTCTTAGTTAAGGAAGTAACTGAAGATGGTTTTATTTTTTATACAAATTATGAATCTCAAAAAGGAAAAGAACTATTTCGTAACTCTCTTGGTCACTTGACTTGGTATAGTAGAGAGCAGGGAGTATCTTTGCGTGCTCAAGGTAAAATAAATAAAATTGAACCTACAGATTCTGATAAATATTTTGCGACGAGAGATAGAAACGCGCAAATATCAGCAAATATTTCAAAACAATCTCAGGAAGTTGAAAGTCGGTCAGTCCTTGATAAAGAGTTTAAAGAATTTGAAAAAGAATATGAAGGGAAAGAAATAAAAAGACCAGCTCACTGGGGTGGTATTAAGCTTACACCGGAAAGAGTAGAGATTTGGAAAAGTAGAGATGATTATTTAACTAGGCTCCATGATAGAATTGTATTTTCATTAGATAATGGCGTCTTTAGTAAAAAAAGACTCTATCCTTAAATAATGATTAAGAACCTGATAATAATTTTAGGTTGTGTTACTTTAATAGTTGCTTGTGCGAGCAAACCACCCAGCCAGCAAGACAATATCTGTTCTATATTTAAAGAAAAATCTTCTTGGTACCGAATTGTAAATAAATCATACGAAAAATGGGATGCACCTATTCATGTTCAAATGGCAATTATGAGACAAGAGTCAGCATTTCAAAATAGGATTAAGCCTGAACGAACGAAGCTTCTAGGCATTATCCCTTGGAAAAGAAAATCATCCGCACTAGGTTACTCTCAGGCTATTGATGCTACTTGGGATTGGTATAGAAAAGAAAACAATAAACCGTTAGCATCACGTGTAAATTTTGCTGATGCAGTAGACTTTACAGGTTGGTATATGAAAAAAACGTTACAAATAAATGGTATTAGTACAAGTGATGCATACAATCAATATCTTGCGTACCATGAAGGTCACGGAGGCTATAAAAAGAAAAGCTTTAAAAATAAAGATTGGCTAGTAAAAACAGCTAAAATTGTTGATGAAAGATCACTTAAATATAAATCACAATTAGATGACTGCAAAAACCAGTTTAACAAAAAGTTTTTAGGAATTTTTTAATAAATGGCAAAAGTTATAGCTTTAACAATGGGTGATCCTTCTGGAATAAGTACTGAAATTTCAATTAAAGCTTGGAAATCAAAAAAATCGAAAAAACCTTTTTTTATTATTCATGATCCTGAATACGTTGAAAAAGTTGCAGAAAAAATGGGCATCAATTTAAATATTAAAGCAATTTCAAATATTGATGACGTTACCAAGCATTATAATAATTATCTTCCCATTATGCCGATTAAGGTTTCAAAAAAGACAAGACTGGGAAAGCCAAATAATGAAAATGTTGAAAGTATTTTAAAATCCATAAATCTTGGTTTTGAATTGGCCAAGAAAAAACAAGTAATGGCCATGGTTACTAATCCAATTTGCAAAGATACTATAGCTTTAAATAAAAAAAATTTTAGTGGACATACTGAATACCTTCAACAAAAAGACAAATCTAAAAGCTGTGCTATGATGATGGTAAATAAATATATAAAGATTATTCCACTTACAACTCATTTAGCGCTTAAAGATGTGCCTAAACAAATAACTTCAAAGAAAATTACAGAAGTCACAAATGTAATTATTTCTTCATTGAAAGAAGACTTTAATATTAAAAACCCAAAAGTTGCAATATCTGGTCTTAATCCACACTCAGGAGATGGAGGTTTATTAGGTAAAGAAGAAATAAAAATTATACAACCCACTATAGCGAATTTACGTTCAAAGAAATTGAATGTTCAAGGACCGTTTCCAGCTGACTCTATTTTCAGGAAAAATAATTTGAGCAATTATGATGCGTTTTTATGTATGTATCATGATCAAGCACTTATTCCTGCAAAATTACTGTCCTTTGAAAAGACTGTAAATTATACTGCCGGTCTAACTTTTACCAGAACAAGTCCTGATCATGGAACAGGATTCGACATTTCTAATAAGTTTATCGCTTCATGTGCCAGCTTAATTGAGGCTATAAATATGGCTGTAAAAATTGCCAGAAACAAATACTAATGAGTTTATCAATTTATCCAGCTTTTTTTATATTCGCTCTTGTGATGGTAGTAACGCCAGGACCCGCTAACTTGCTTCTTATGAGCTCCGGGGCAAGTCATGGATTTTATAAATCTTTTCCTTTTGTTATAGGCGTTACTTGTGGAAAAATTTTCTTGACGATTGGACTAGGCGTTGGATTTTTATCAATATTAAATTCTAATGCATTATTCCTTCAAATATTAAAGCTCATTGGAACAGCTTACATCTGTTGGTTATCTTATAAATTACTTTATTTAGATTTTAATAGTCAAAATTCTAAGTTTGAAAATACAACACCAAATTTTATAAATGGGTTATTTGTGCACCCTCTTAATCCTAAGGGGTGGGCAATGGTAATAGCTGCGTATACACAGTTTACCTCCATTGGAAATATTCAGTCTGAAATTAGCTGGATAATGGAAGTTATTATTATTGCATCAACTTTCTTTTGCATACAAATTTTTTCACATTCACTTTGGTGTTGGTCTGGTGATTTGATATTTAAATTTCTAAAGCAAAAAAATTATTTAAAAAGGGTAGTTGTTGCAACTTTATCATTGTTAACTGTAAGTACTGTTTTATATAGTAATTTTTTTATTTAATACGTTCTAAGCTTTTCTTTTCAACTGCTAAACTGAACGACTCAAATAGTTTTTTTGAGAAATTATCTGTCGTCGCAAAATATTCAGGATGCCACTGAACTCCAAAAAAGTAACCACTATAATTACCAAGGCTCATCGCTTCAATAGTCTCATCCTTAGCAACGCCTTCAGTAACTAGACCACTTGCAAGTCGGTCTATTCCCTGAGTGTGTAAAGAATTAACTTCGATGGTTGGTGAGCCTGCAAGTTTTTCTAATTTTCCATTAGAAGTCAAATATACTTCATGTTGTTTGGAAAATTGTACCTCGGGATCCTCAGACTCTGGACATCGATGATCCATTCGACCTGGAACATCATGAATATCAGCATGTAATGAGCCTCCTAAAGCTACATTCACTTCTTGAAAGCCCCGACAGATTGCCAACATAGGCATTTCTTTCCTAAAGATGTAATCAATCATTGGTAAAACAGTTTTATCCCTACTTATATCTATTGGTTCAACTATTTTTTCTTTACTATAAAATTCAGGATAAACATTAGATAAGCTGCCAGTTAGTAATACCCCATCAAATCTTGAGAGAATGTTTCTATAATCAACTATCTCACCTAATGCGGGCAATATTACTGGAATCCCACTTGTTGCATTTGCGACTGCTTTAATATAGTTCGTTCCAGAAGCGTGATAAGTGCGATGTAATTCAGCCTTTTCGATAACATCTGCAAATACTGCAATCAGAGGTTTATTTTGTGAATACATTGGATTTTAGTTTACTTATATAATAAAATTATCATATAACAATTTTATGGTCATTAATATTCACGAAAAAGAAGCTGAAGCAAATGTTTCATCTACCTGGGATGATATTTTAAACTTCCGCAATCAATTGTCCGAGGATGAACAAATCGTACTTTCTTCAGTTAAGTCTTATTGTAACGAAAAACTATTTCCTCGAATCATAAATGATAACAGAAATGAGAATTTCGATAGAAATATATTCACTGAGATGGGGAAACTTGGAATCTTAGGTTCTTATCTTAAGGGTTATGGTTGTGCAGGCACAAACCTTGTTTCTTATGGACTTATAGCGCGTGAAATTGAGCGGATAGATAGTGCTTACAGGTCAATAATGTCAGTTCAAACTAGCTTGGTAATGCTCCCAATATATAAGTTTGGCAGCGAAGAACAAAAACAAGAATATCTTCCAAGACTAGCATCAGGCGAATTAATTGGATGCTTTGGTTTAACAGAGCCAGATGCCGGAAGTGATCCTTCATCGATGAAAACAACAGCTCTAAAAGTTAAAGATGGCTATATTTTAAATGGAACAAAAACATGGATTAGTAATTCACCACATGCTGATGTTGCTATTGTTTGGGCTAAAGATGAAAATAGTAAAATCAGAGGTTTTATAGTTGATCGAAAAAGCGAGGGCTTATCAACGCCAAAAATTGAGGGAAAACTATCACTTAGAGCATCTGCAACTGGACAAATAGTATTAGAGAATGTTTTTTGCAGTGACAAAAAAATATTACCTCACGTATCAGGTCTGCGAGGACCATTTGAGTGTTTGAATAGTGCAAGATATGGCATCTCATGGGGTGTAATTGGAGCAGCAGAGTTTTGTTTAGAAACTGCAAGACAGTATGCATTGGACAGAATCATGTTTGGAAAGCCGATAGCAGCAACTCAACTTGTACAATCTAAACTTGTTGATATGCAAACTGAAATAACTTTAGGTTTACAGGCCGCACTTAGAATTGGTAGATTAATGGACAATCAACAATCAGATGCAAATATGATAAGCTTTATAAAAAGAAACAATGTAGCAAAAAGTTTAGATGTAGCTAGAAATGCAAGAGACATATTAGGTGGAAATGGTATATCGGACGAATACCATGTTATGAGGCATATGGTAAATCTTGAAACAGTAAAGACTTATGAGGGTACACATGATGTTCATACTCTTATTTTAGGGCGTAATTTAACAGGAATACAAGCATTCAAATAATGGCATACTTAAATAGAACAACAGAACAGTGGCAAGAAATAGATACTGCTCATCACCTTCATCCGTTTACAGACTACAAGTCACTGGCAAAAGAAGGCAGCAATATAATTGTTAAAGCTGACGGTGTATATCTCACAAATACTGACAATAAGCAGTTTTTAGATGCTATGTCAGGCTTATGGTGTGTCAATGTAGGCTATGGTAGAAAGAATTTAGCTGATGTTGCCTATAAGCAAATGCAAGAATTGCCATATTATAATTCATTCTTTAAGACAGCTACAGCGCCTTCAATAGAGCTTGCTCAACAATTAGCAGAAATTTCACCTGGAGATCTTAATCATGCATTTTTTTCATCAAGTGGATCTGAAGCCAATGATACTGTCGTTAGAATGGTTCGTCGATATTGGGATCTTAAAGGTAAGCCTCATAAAAAAACTTTTATAAGTCGAGAGTATGCCTATCACGGAAGCACAATGACAGGCATGAGTCTTGGTGGAATGACTGCAATGCACGAACAAGGAGGTATGATGCCAGGTTTTGAGCATGTCATGCCGCCTTATTGGTACAAATATGGAAGAGAAATGACATCAGAAGAGTTTGGAACTTTTACGGCAAATAAAATTGAGGAAAAAATACTTGAGTTAGGACCGGAAAATATAGCTGCCTTTATTGGGGAGCCAATTCAAGGTGCAGGCGGGGTAATCATTCCGCCCGATACATATTGGCCAAGAGTTCAAGAAATTTGTAATCAGTATGATATATTGCTTGTAATTGACGAAGTTATCTGTGGTTTTGGAAGAACTGGAAACTGGTTTGGTTCAGACACATATGGCATTAATCCAGATATTATTACGATGGCAAAAGGAATTAGTTCTGGTTACATTCCGCTATCAGGTATTATGGTTGGCAAAAGAGTATCTGACGTTCTTATCGACGAAGGTGGTGAATTTTATCATGGATACACATATTCAGGACATCCAGTCGCTTGTGCTGTTGCTATTGAAAACTTAAAAATAATAAGGGAAGAAAATTTAATTGAAAACTCAAGAAATACCTCACTATATTTAAATGAAAAGATGCAAGAAATTTCTGAGCACCCACTTGTTGGTGAGGTTAGGATGAAAAGTTATATTGGTTGTGTAGAGTTAGTTAAAGACAAAGAAAAAGGAATAATGTTTGAAGATACAGGAAATGTTGGATCAATTTGTAGAGATTATTGTATTCAAAACGGTCTTATCATGAGAGCCGTTAGAGATGGAATGATATTTTGTCCGCCACTCATTTTTTCAAAAAACCATATAGATGAACTTGTTGAGAAATTAAAAAGATCTCTCGATCAAACGCACAGCCATATAAGTAAAAATTAATTTTTTGAAATTTTCCTAATACTAGTAGACGACACTCTTATATCAAAATCATCAATTAAGCACCAACTAGGTACACTTTGGAAAATATCCTTTTTATTTTTGTGATCGAAACGATATTTTTTATATTTTGTAGCTATTTTTGAACTCAAAGATTTTTTCTTTGTTCCGTATCTATTGAATACAGCTAAAGGCATTTGTTTAAATAATTTTTCGTAATCTTTCCATTGATCTATTTCAAGAAAAGAGTCAGTTCCCATTAAAAAAATAAAATTATTTTTTGGAAATGATTTTTTTATATAATGTAAATTATCAACTAAGAAAATTGAATTAGATTTATTCTCAAAATTTTTTATAACTAGTTTTTTTGAATTGCACACCTTTTTAAGAAGACGAATTCTTTCATTATATTCTAAATATACATTACTTTTTTTGAGAGGATTCTGATTTGTAATCATTAACCATACTTGGTTGAGGTTAAAAACTTTAATAGCTTTTTTAGCGATTGAAATATGACCCTTGTGGACTGGATTAAAAGAGCTTCCCAAAATTCCTATATTCATTTTTAAGATCTAATCTGTCCAGAGCCACGAACTAAATATTTGTAGGTTGTTAAACCTTCCAAGCCTACTGGTCCTCGAGCATGCAATTTTCCAGTTGCTATTCCTATCTCAGCACCTAGGCCAAATTCACCTCCATCAGCGAATTGTGTTGAAGCATTGTGCATTACAATTGCGCTTTCAACCGAGTTTAAAAACTTTTCAACATTTGAAGTATTTTCTGAAATAATACTTTCTGTATGTCCTGAACTATATTTAGATATATGATTTAGTGCATCATCTAATCCATTAACTATTTTAATTGATATTATTGCATCAAGGTATTCTGTCTTCCAATCTTCCTCTGTAGCTTCACTTATGTCAGGAAATTTCTTTTTGCATATCTCATCACCCCTTATTTCACATCCACCTTTACGTAATGACGCTATAATTTCTGGCAGGTGACTGTCAACACAGTCACTATCAACAAGAAGTGTTTCAGCGGCTCCACAGATTCCAGTTCTTCTCAATTTCGCATTCTCTATTATTTTACTTGCTTCAGATGGCAAGGAGCTTTTATCAACATAGACGTGACAAATACCATCTAAGTGTCCTATCACAGGTATTTTTGCAGTATC
>TARA_B100001057_G_scaffold499289_1_pt1 | contig 10067 bp, 7 predicted proteins | sample TARA_B100001057 | Tara Oceans TARA_B100001057 (sample SAMEA2621839) | marine metagenome | biome: marine biome (ENVO:00000447); feature: surface water layer (ENVO:00002042); material: "saline water (ENVO:00002010), including plankton (ENVO:xxxxxxxx)" | depth 5 m | reverse complement strand
TGTTTCAAAAAAAATTATTAAGATATGAGTCAAATAAAATTTTAAAAAATTATTGCAAATTTGCAAGTGGAAGAATTTTAAATATTGGTTCAGGTAATGACAATGACAAGACTGGCAATCTTTATAGAAATTATTTTGGAAAAAATAGTGATTATACAACTTTAGAATACGAAGAAGGTCAATCAGATCTTGTAGCTGATATTCAAAATATGCCGATAGTAAAAGATAAAATTTTTGATTGTGTTTTTTGTATTTGGGTACTTGAGCATGTAGAAAAAGTTGATAGTGCGATTAAAGAAATTTCTAGAATATTGGATAATGAAGGTAAACTTATTTTTGCCGTCCCACTTAATGTAGACTATCATGGTTATCCAAGAGATTTTTGGAGGTTTTCAGAATCTGATATCAAATATCTATTGATAAAACATAATTTTAGGTTGATAGATATTAAAAAAATTGGAGAAATTAAAAAAATTGTAATTGATCCTAGACTAAAGTTTTATAAAAATTCAGTAGATTTTGGTCCGGATGCTCATGTTGCTATAGCACAAAAAAATTAATGAGAATAATTATATTTGGAACTGGAAATTACGTAACTGGTAGAAGAACAAGTCAATTTGGCACTATATTACCTGCTATATTTGAGTCACATAATACCACAAAAATTAGAGAGTTAATTTTGATAGCGACAACTAGAAAAAGTAGAGATTTAGCTGAAAAAAAAATTAAAAAAATTTCTAAAATTTCCAATATTAAAATTAATTATAAGATAATTTTAAATAAAAAAATTAAGTCTTTTGTAAAAAAATATAAAAAAGATTCAGAAGATGCAACTTGTGCAATTATAGCGACACCTGATCATACACATTATAAAATCGCAAAACTTTGCTTACAAAACAAATACCATACTTTAGTAGTTAAACCTGTTGTTAATAAATTATCTGAATTAAAAGACCTAATTAAAACTGCTGATTTGAATAATGTCTATGGAGCTGTGGAATTTCACAAAAGATTTGATAGACAAGCTCAAATAATGAAAGATAAATATGTTGAAGGTTTTTTAGGAACCCCCTTATATTCTTGGACAGAATATAGTCAGCGAAAAATCGTTCCAGAAAAATTTTTTAAATCTTGGGTTTCAAAAAATAATGTATTTCAGTATTTAGGGATACATTATGTTGATTTAATTAGGTTTATCACAAAAGCAAAACCTATTAGCGTTATGGCCATAGGTCAAAAAAAATATTTAAAAGATAAAAATTTAGAAACAGATGACGCAATTCAAGTGATTGTAAAGTGGCAAACTAAGAAAAAACAAATTTTTACTCAAACTTTGCTTTTAAATTGGATTGACCCAAAATTTACAACTGCAATGTCAGATCAAAAATTAAATTTTGTAGGCACTCTAGGAAGAATTGAACTTGACCAAAAAAAAAGGGGCGTAATGGCTATTAATGAAAATAACTATATTGAGGAGATAAACCCAGATTTTTGCAGAATGTACCAGGAGGCTGGGTTTACAAAATGGAAAGGTTACGGGATTGAAAGTATAAAAACTTTTATAAAAGATACTTTAGATCTAGAAAATAAAAAAATAAAAAAAAATAAATTATTAGAAATAAGACCTTCTTTTGAAGAGTCAATATACTCAACGGCAGTTCTTGAGGCAGCTAATAAAAGTCTAAAAAAAAATTCCTCTTGGAAAAAAATTTTCATTAAATGAAAAAAAAAATTATAGCAATGATACCTGCTAGAATAGGCAGTGAAAGATTAAAATATAAAAATCTTGCTTTAATAAATAAAAAACCTCTCATTTATTATGCTATAGATGCAGCAAAAAAATCAAAAGTATTTGATAAGGTAGTTTTAAATTCTGATGATATCATTTTTAAAAAAATTGCAATCAGATACAATATTGATTTTTACCTAAGGCCAAAAAAAATTGGCTTATCAAAAACCAAAAGTGATGATGTGGTCTATGATTTTTTATTAAAAAATAAAAATTTTGATATAATTGTATGGGTCAATCCTATAGCACCCTTGCTAGATTTTATCGATATTCAAAAAGTAGTGAATTATTTCAAAAAAAATAAATTGCATTCACTTATAACATCTGAGAAAAAAAAAGTTCACGCTTTGTATAAAAAAAAACCAATTAATTTTGTTACAAAAGAAAAATTTAAAAAAACACAAGATTTAGAACCAGTAAAATTTTTTTCTTATACCTTAATGATGTGGAATTCAAAAAAATTTCTCCAGGCATATAAGAAAAGAAAATCAGCTATACTTTGCGGAAAATTCTCCGATTATGCTTTGAGTGCTCAGAAATCAATAATAATTAAAGATAAGAATGATTTAAAGCTCGCTGAGCAAGTTATGAAAAATAAAAACAACCAATTCTTAAAGGTAACTTATGATAAATTAATGAGGAAAAATGTCTAAAAAAATAAAATATAAAAATTTATTAAATTTTACGAAAAAAATACTCATAAAAGCAGGTCTAGACAAATTTTCAACGTTTTCTGTTTCTACTGGTTTGTGCGAAACTAGTTTAAGAGGTGTGGAATCTCATGGAATAAGACTTTTAAATCATTACGTAAAATCTGCTTTACTTGGAAGAAAAAATCCAAGACCTAAATTTAGATTTACAAAAAAATTTCCTGCGATTACTGTCTTAGATGCAGATAATGCTTTCGGTCACGCCGCTGGTTTTAAAGCGGTTGATTATTCTATAGATGTAGCAAAAAAAACTGGCGTTAGTTTAGTTGCAGTAAAAAACTCAAGCCATCCAGGCGCAATGGCAAGTATCACTTTAAGAGCTGCTAGAAAAGGTTATATGTGCTTAGGATTTACTCACGCCGACTCTTTAATGTTATCTCACAACGGAAAACGTCCTTATTTTGGAACAAATCCAATTTGTTTTGCTGTGCCCAGAAAAGAAAAAGAACCTTATTGTTTAGATATGGCTACTAGCATGATTTCTTGGAATAAATTATTAGTTCAAAAAGCAAAAAACAAACCTTTGGATGATTTTTTTGCTGCAAATTCTAAAGGACTTAAGACAAAAAATGCACATGAAGCTAAATCTCTATTAGGTGCTGGAAGCTATAAAGGTTTTGGCTTAGCTTCCTTAGTTGAAATTTTTTGTGGAGTGTATACAGGCATGAACTTTGGTAGAGACATATTGCCAATGTATACAAGTTCCATGAAAAAACCCAGAAAACTTGGGCAACTTTACATAACTTTTAGAGTAGATGCAGCTGTATCAAAATCAATTTTCTTAAAAAGAATGCAAAAAATGACTCATGAAATAAGAAAAGAACCCAGAAGAAAAAAAGAGTCAGTAAAATTGCCTAATGATAATGAGATAATTAAAACTAAAGAACAACTAAAAAATGGTATTATTATTAATAGAGAAACAGTTCATAATTTAATTAAATTATCAAAAAAATTCAAAACAAAAATCCAATTTATCTAAAAACATGAAAAAAAAAGCTTCAATAATTGTTAGAACAAAAAATGAAGAACGCTGGATTGTCCGGTGTTTAGATGCGATTTCAAAACAAACTTATGATAATTACGAAGTTATAATCGTAGATAATTGTAGTGAAGATAAAACATTAGAAAGAGCAAAAAAATATAAAAAAGTTAAAAAAATTGTATCTATTAAAAAATACTTACCAGGTAAATCATTAAATGTCGGCATTAGGAGTTCTTCAGGAGAATATATAGTATGCATATCTTCTCATTGTATTCCTGTAGATAAGTTTTGGCTTGCAAACTTAGTAAATGCTATTGAAGAAGATAATAATTACGCAGGAGTTTATGGAAGGCAAGAACCAATGTCATTTTCTTCTCCATCAGACAAGAGAGATTTAATGATTGTTTTTGGACTTGATAGAAAAATTCAACTTAAAGATAGTTTTTTTCACAATGCTAATTCAATAATTAAAAGAAGTGTGTGGAATAAATTTCCATTTTCTGAAAAAACAACAAATATTGAAGATAGGCTATGGGCACAGAAAATCTTAAAAAAAGGTTATAAAATTTTATACGAACCAAAAGCGAGTGTTTTTCATTATCATGGAATTCATCAAGGAGGTAAGTCCTCTTTGTTAAATAATGTCGTTTCAATTTTACAAAAAAATACTACAAATTATAGAACAGGAAAACTTAATCCAAAAAATATGAAAATTGCTGCTATAATTCCTATAAAAGGGGAGCCAATTAATTTTAATGGTAAATTACTAATAAAAAAAACAATAAATACTCTAAAACAATCTAAATACGTAGATGATATCATTATATCTACTGACAGCAAAAATACGGCAAAAATTGCAAAAAAATTGGGAGTTTCTTGCCCTTTTCTAAGACCAAAAAATTTATCTCAATCTCACGTTAATTTGGAGACTGTACAGCAATTTTCATTGATAGAACTTGAAAAAAAAAATTTTTTTTATGATTTAATCGTCCACGTTGAGGAAACTTTTCCTTTTAGGCCAAAAAATTTTATTGATGACATGATTAAACATTTTTTAAAAAACGGGTTAAACACAGTTGTCGCAACTAAAAATGAACCAAAACCGGTTTGGCATGAAAAAAAACAAAATACTTTTGAACGTATAGACTCGGGTGATGTTCCAAGAGAATTTAAAGAGAAAATTTTTGTAGGCATGCCAGGATTAGGGCTAATTACATACCCAGAGCTGGTAAGAAAACAAAAAATTTTCGATCAAAAAGTAGGTTTTTTTCAAGTCAAATCTCCAATAGCATCAGTAGAAGTTAGAGATAAAGAAGGCTTTGAAGTCGCAAAAAAATTATTAAAAATTTAAATGTTTAAAAAAATAAATGCTTTAATTTCCACAAAGCAAAAGATTGCTTTAATTTTTATTTTTTTTGGTAATTTTTTAATCACCGGGTTAGAGTTTTTAAGTTTAGCATCTATTCCATTAATAATTTCTTTAATAATTAGTCCAGATTTTATTGAAAGCAATATTCCAATATTTAAACTTTTTATAGAAAATTTAATATTTGAAAAAGGTAATTATAAAAACCTGTTTGTTCTTATATTTTTTTTATTTTTAATAAAAAACTTATTTTTAGGAATAATTTTGTTTTTAGAGGCAAAATTTGCTTTTAATCTCAGAACATCTCTAACAAATAAACTTTTTAAAAAATATTTGGAAATGCCATATTTATTTCATGCTAATAGCAATCCAGGAAAGCTTATAAGAAATGTTGTGGTTGAGGTTAGTTACTGCTGTTCAGTTATTTCTCAGATATTAATTGTTTTCCGAGAAGTCTTATTATTACTAATAATAAGTTTATTACTTATTTTATATAATGAGCTAATAATACTTCCAGTTCTTTTCGTTTTAGGTACATTAATATCACTTTTTTTCTATCTTATAAAAAAAACTATTAAAAATAGAGGAAAATCTACACAAGTTAGAAGAGCTATTATTAATACAAAAGTAAACGAACTTATTAATGGAATAAAAGAAATAAAAGTCTTTAGTAAACAAAAAATAATTTTAAAAAATTTTAAAAAAATTTTTTATTTAACTGAATTTAACTCATTTTTTATAAAAGTAATTAATTCTTTTCCTAAATTAATTTTAGAAATGACAGGCGTTGCTTTTATTGTAATTTTATATTTAATTTACGATTATCTAAATTATCAAGTTCTAGATTTTCTTCCAATTTTATCTTTGATTGCAGTTTCATCTATCAGGGCTATTCCAAGTATTAGTTCTTTAGTGGTGTGTCTAAATAACATTATTTTTCAGTCACCAGCAGTAAATTTAGTGCATAAAGATTTATCTCTTACACGTCTTGATATGAGCAGTGACATAAACCAAAATATTTCACCTTTTTTTAAAAAAAGAATCTTACTAAAAGATGTTACTTTTAAATATCCTGGAAGAAAAAAAAATGTGATCGATAAAATGTCTATAGAAATTAAAAGAGGAAAAAAAATAGGTATAATTGGCTCCTCTGGATCTGGCAAATCGACACTAATAAATCTTATTTTAGGTTTAATAAAGCCTTCAAAGGGATCAATTTATATAGATGATAAAAAGTTGGAAGATCTAAATTTAAATTTATGGAGAAAACAAATTGGTTACGTTTCACAAAATATTTTTTTAATTGATGACAATATTAAGAACAATATTGCATTTGGCGAAAACCTAATAAAAAAAAATAAACTTGATAAATCTTTAAAAAAATCAAATTTATTTAAATTTGTAAAAACACTACCTAATAAAGAGCTTACAAATATTGGGAACAATGGCATTAAAGTATCAGGAGGTCAACATCAAAGGATTGGAATAGCAAGAGCTTTGTACAATGAACCGAAAATATTTATAATGGATGAAGCTACAAGTTCTTTAGATTTCAAAACAGAAGATGAAATTGTAAAAGATTTGAATCTTAAAAAATCAAATTTAACTGCGATAATTGTAAGCCATAGACCTAGATCGGTTGAAAATTGTGATATCGTTTACTACCTAGAAAAAGGAAAAGTAAAGGATTTTGGAAAATACAAATATTTACTCAAAAAATACAAAAAACTTAAATCTTAATAAATATGCAGATTTTAATTACAGGTTGTGCCGGTTTTATTGGCTTTCATTTAGCAAAAAAACTAATTGAGAAAAACTTTTCTGTAATTGGAGTCGACAATATCAATTCTTATTATGACGTAAATTTAAAAAAAGAAAGACTCAAAATTTTGCATAACATCAAAAGAAGAAAAAAATTTAAATTTTATAAATGCGATATAAGCAATGAAAAACAATTGGAGAAAATCTTTAAAAATAATAAAATTTCTAAAGTGGTTAACCTTGCTGCTCAGGCAGGAGTTAGATATTCAATATTAAATCCATCATCATATGTTAAGAGTAATCTTGTTGGATTTGCAAATATATTAGAGAACTGCAAAAAATTTAAAATTAAAAGTCTTTTTTACGCAAGTACAAGCAGCGTTTATGGAGCAAATAAGAAAATGCCATACAGAGAAATTGATAATACTGATAAGCCAATTCAATTTTATGCTGCAACTAAAAAATCTAATGAGGTTATGGCTCACAGCTATAGTCATTTATATAAAATACCCTCAACAGGACTGAGATTTTTTACTGTATACGGTCCCTGGGGAAGACCAGATATGGCTCTTTTTAAATTTACGAAAAATATTCTTCTTGGAAAAAAAATTGATATTTACAATTACGGAAAACATTCTAGAGATTTTACTTATATAGATGACATTATTAATTCAATTTATCTATTAATAAAATCAAAAGTTAAAAGAAAAAAAAATAAATCACTTTCAAGAATTGTTAATATAGGAAAAGGTAAATCTGACAAACTTACAGATTATATATCTCAGATAGAAAGTTGTTTAAATAAAAAAGCAAAAAAAAATTATATTGGATTACAAAAGGGCGATATTGTTAAAACATTGGCAAACACAAAATACTTAAACAAGATCATTAAAAAAAGAAAATTTACACCTATAAATATTGGAATAAAGAATTTTGTAAATTGGTATATTAAATTTTATAGCAAAAAAAGATGATAAAAAAATTGTTTATATTTATTAATTCCTGGAAATATATCAATCTGGAAAAGAATGATTATAAAATAATTATATTTGGATCCGAAGCTAAATCGCAATTAAATTTTTTTAAGAAAAACTACTATTACCTTGATCCTATGAGAGAGAATATATTTAACTTTAAGTTGATTTTACCTGGACTTTTATCATTTTTTAATTGTTTATTCACCAAACCCTTTAAAGTTTTAAAAATATTAAAATTTATATTGCCAATAATTATAATCTTAGGGCTCATAAAATCAAAAAAAATTAAAAAAATATTTACTTTAGTTGATTATAATATTTGGCCTATTATTTTTAAAGAATTGCTTGGTGATAAAATTTATATAATCACCTTACAAAACAGTTCACGTATATATCCAATGAATAGAGTCCGGGTAGCAAATAAATTTGACGAATATCTTGTTTGGAATAGATTCAATGAAAATGAAAAAAAAGAAATAAAACAAACTAAATTAAAAGAATTTGGGGCATTAAAGAGTTATATAGTTTTAAATAAGAATAGATTATGGAATGAAATAAATGTTAAACCAAATCAGTCTAAAGACTTTAAAAAAAATCTTGTTTTAATTTCTACACTTACCAGCGAGTGTAAAATTTTTTTTGACAAATTTTTAAGAGAAAAAAATTTTGAAGATTATAGTTCAATATTAGATGATTTAGAAAAAGAGGCTTTGAAAAATAAATTTAAAAAAGATAATTATAAACATTTAGATAATAAAAATTATCTTTATGGAAAAATTCCTGCCTTAATATTTCATTATCAATCAATAGAGTTTTTTAAAATGTGTTTATTTTTGAGAAATTACATTGAAAAAGAAAAATTAAATTTTACTATTTGCGAAAGGTGGAGACCTGGAGATAAGATGTATGAAGAGGAGAGAAAAATTTTTTATAAAATATTTGGTAAGGTTAAATTTTTAAATAAGGATGTGTATGAAAAGATAGAATTTATAACAAAAGAAAAAAACTGTGTTTATATAACAAATATTTCAAACCTCGGAAGAGAATGTTTAGCTCTAAAAAGAAAAGCGTTCTTTTTTTCAACAATATTACATTTTTATAATCCTGATTTTTTTGATAAAGACTCAAAATTATTTAGTATTAATAATTCATTAGAAGAATTCGCAAGTAAATTAAATAATTTATTTGAATTAAACGATCAAGAATTCTCTGAAGTTTTAAAAAAATTAAAAGATACTGTGACTTCTTGTGAATTAACAGAAGATAGATTTAAATATTTAACTGATTTAACAGGACTTCAACCAAATTGAAAAAAGATGTTATAGGCATAATAGGTCTAGGATATGTTGGACTACCATTAGCTTTAGCTTTGGGTAAAAAAAAAACTGTTATTGGTTTTGATAAAAATATTCAAAGGGTAAATGACTTAAAAAAAGGTATTGATATAAATAACGAATTTAAGAAAAGAATAAAGAATATTAAAAAATATGTTGAACTAACAAGCAAAAGTAGCTTATTAAGTAAATGCAATATATTTATTGTAACTGTTCCAACTCCGGTAAATAAAAGGAATTTGCCGGATTTAAAATTTTTAAATAATGCATGTAAAATAGTTGGAAAACATATTAAAAAAAATTCAATATTTATCCTAGAATCGACTGTATACCCGGGCTGTGTAGAAGATTACTGCGTTCCGATAATAGAAAAGACATCAAGGTTAAAATTTAATAAAGATTTTTTTTGTGCGTATTCACCTGAAAGAGTAAATCCTGGAGATCAAAAACATACTATTGAAAGAATTACAAAAATAATTAGTGCATCTAATTTGAATACCCTTAAAATTGTTAAAAATTTATACAAGTTAGTCACAAGAAAATTGCATATAGCAAAAACTATTAAAATTGCTGAGTCAGCAAAGGTTATAGAAAATATTCAAAGAGATATAAATATCGCTTTGATGAACGAAATATCCATAGTTTTAAAAAGAATGAATATCTCTCCAAAAGAAGTTTTGGATGCAGCTTCTACAAAATGGAATTTTTTAAAATTTTCACCGGGACTAGTAGGAGGGCATTGTATTGGAGTTGATCCTTACTATTTTACATTTAAAGCAAGAAAAATAAAATATGAGCCTAAAGTCATACTGTCCGGAAGAAGTATAAATAATCATATGTCAAAATATGTTTTTAATAAGATTTTAAATTTGAAAAAAAAATTTTTTGGAAAAAAGAAAATCAAAATATTAATCTTAGGAATAGCATTTAAAGAAAATATTTCTGATATTAGAAATTCCCAAGTTATTAAAATCTTAAAAATGATGAAATCCTCTGATTTTAAGATTTATGTTCACGATCCACACATCGATAAGAAAAAAAGTTTTTTAAGTAAAAAAATAAATTTTCTAAACAAACTAAATAAAAAAAATTTTTTTGATGCAATTTTTATAGGAACTCCACATAAAAAAATTATAAAAATTGGAGGT
>TARA_B100001057_G_scaffold491975_1_pt1 | contig 10068 bp, 10 predicted proteins | sample TARA_B100001057 | Tara Oceans TARA_B100001057 (sample SAMEA2621839) | marine metagenome | biome: marine biome (ENVO:00000447); feature: surface water layer (ENVO:00002042); material: "saline water (ENVO:00002010), including plankton (ENVO:xxxxxxxx)" | depth 5 m | reverse complement strand
TGTCGGCAATATTGGCTCGCACCTGCTCGTAGGGAATACCCAGTTCTTCTGCGGCGATCATGGCCATGGAAGATCGAGAGCCTCCCACGTCGACAGTGCCCAAGGTTAAGTTCACGGTGCCATCAACGCTGATGTTGAGATCGGTACAGGTCTGGCCGCCGATGTTGAACCAAAAACCACAGGCCACACCACGACCCTGATTTTTCTTCAGCTTCGCGCGCATGTGCGGATGGTCCTTCACCGCCTTCAGCGTGTGCTCGATACCGATCGGCCCATAAGTTGGGCCGTAGGGCGCCAAGGTTCCTTCACGCGCCACGTTCTTTAGACGCATATCGATGGGAGCGATGCCTATCTCTTTCGCCAACTCATCAATGGTGCTTTCCACTGCGAACGCCGCCATCGGAGCAGAGGGTGCGCGATAAGCCGCGACCTTGGGCCGGTTGACCACCACGTCCCAACCAATGGACTGGTTGTTCTTAATGTCGTAGCAGGCGAATGCGGTCATACAGCCGAGCATGGCCCAGTTACCGGGAAATGCGCCGCCTTGGTAGCGCATTTCTGCAACCGCCGCCGTGATGGTGCCGTCTTTTTTGGCACCCATTTTGACATCGATAGAGGTTGATGAAGTTGGGCCGGTTGCCCGAAATACTTCATCGCGACCCATCACCAGTTTGACTGGGCGATTGGCTTTGCGCGACAGCGCGAGCGCCACAGGCTCCACCCAAACGTGTGTCTTACCACCGAAGCCACCGCCGATTTCTGAGGAGGTGACCTTTAGCTTGGCAATGTCTAGACCTAACAATGAGGCGCAGACATTGCGGAACACGAAGTGACCCTGCGTGGTTACCCAGAGCTCCGCAGTGCCATCGGGATTCACCGACGCCAAGCAGGCATGGGGCTCAATGTAACCCTGGTGGGTTTGTTCGGTCTTATAGGACTTTTCAATCACCACGTCGGCTTCGGCAAAGCCAGCCTCAACGTCACCGTGACCCATTTGCGTACGAGCAGCAACGTTGGAGGGCTTCGTTGGCTTAGGCTCAACGCCTCGCGTGATGATGCGATCATGAATCACCGGCGCCGACTCGCACATGGCTTCGTCAACATCGGTTACGTGGGGTAACTTCTTGTACTTCACGTCGATCAGCTTCAAAGCCTTAGCGGCTGTCTGCTCGTCCACCGCGGCAACCGCTGCCACCGCGTGCCCGTCATACAGCGCACGTCCCCGGGCCATGCAGTTTTCTAAGATATCCGCCAGGCCCTGATCCCCACCGGTAACATCCGGTAGATCGGCGCTGGTAATGATGGCTTTCACGCCTGGCAGTTTCTCTGCCTTGCTCGTGTTGATTTTGACGATACTCGCGTGCGCGTGTGGCGAGCGCAGTACGCGTCCGACTAACTGCCCCGGTGCGCTTGCGTCGGCGCCGTAACGCGCCTTGCCGGTAACCTTGTCGATACCGTCGGGACGGTTGAAGCGCGTTCCCACCACTTCATATTTCTTGTCTACGTATTTTTGGTCGTGACCCATTGTTCTTTCTCCCCATATGCCTGGTTGACGTCAGGCCTCGCCTAACCGCGTTTCTTGCTGCCTTTGCGCATGTCTTTTGCCGCATCTTGCACAGCCCGTACGATCTTGTCGTAACCGGTGCAGCGACAAAGATTACCTGCCAGGGCGTAACGAATTTCGGTCTCATCCGGATCCGGATTTCGGTCCAGCAGCGTTTTTGCCGCTACCAAGAACCCCGGTGTGCAGATGCCACATTGCAGCGCAGCATGATCGATAAACTTTTGTTGCAACACATGCAGTTCACCGTCTTGGGACAGTCCTTCCACCGTGGTAACTTCGCGACCCTCGGCCTCTACACCAAGCACCAAACATGAGCAGACCAAGCTACCGTCTACGGTGACGCTGCAGGCGCCGCAATCACCGGTACCACAACCTTCCTTCACGCCAGTTAGGCCCACTCGATTGCGCAGGGCGGTCATTAGGCTTTCGTCGGTTGGGCAGGCAAACTCCACCGGGTCGCCGTTAACCGTGGTTGAAACTAATGTTGCGTTACTCACAGCGCACCTCCGGCTCGCTGAAAGGCAATTTTGGCCGCGCGCTTGGCGAGCACACCGGCAACGCGAGTTCGGTATTCCACCGTTCCGCGCTTATCGTCAATCGGGTTGCATGCAGCACTGCAGGCCGCCGCCAATTTCTCCAGTGCCGCATCATCTAGCTTGCTACCAACCAATGCTCGCGCTGCCGCAGGTACCACGATGGCAGTAGGCGCCACTGCACCTAAGGCCACCTTGGCTTTTTTCACGATGCCACGCTCTAGCTTCAAGCAGATCGCCACGCCAACCACAGCGATATCCATCTCGGTGCGAGGTATGAAGCGCAAATAAGCATCGCCAGTTTTTGCTTCAGGCTTAGGTAGGACAATTGCCTCAATGACTTCGCCCTTGGTGAGACAGGTCTTACCTGGGCCTTGAACCACTTTTTCTACCGGTACCGTGCGTTTTTTCTGAGGACCGACGATGACTGCTTTGGCCCCTGCGGCGATCATGGCAGGTACGCTGTCAGCCGCCGGAGAAGCGTTACACAAGTTACCCGCTAACGTTGCGCGGCCTTGAATTTGATCCGAACCGATCAAGTTGGCGGCTTCTACTACGCCGGGCCAAGCGGCCTTAAGCCCTTTGTGCTGACCAATGACCGAACCAGAAACCGCTGCACCGATGGTGAAGCCTTTCGCCGACATTTGGATTTGATCGATTTTCGGAATACGTTTGATGTCGACAACCAAGTCCGGCTCGACCATGCCCATTTTCAACTTCACCAGTAGGTCTGTTCCACCAGCGAGTAGAAAGGCTGCGCCCTTCTCTCTACTGAGTATAGCGGCTGCTTCTTTAGCGGATGCAGGTGTTGCGTATCTCATCGTCCCCTTCCCCTTCCCTTACGGATGTGAATTTCGCGTCAAAATACTCGCAGAAAATTCGGGGCTATGCACTCACCTGCGTCAGTTTTCATCGAGACAAATGCGACAGACAAGCGGCGCTTATCCGCGTAGAAACGACAAAATTGTGCGGTTGGCGTGCGTACCTAATCTCGCCGACCAATCCACACCTGCTTGGCGTAGGCACAGCATTTGCCCTCGGCATTGAAGAGCGCGGTTCCAGCAAAGTGTTTTTTACCCTCAACCGCGATTCGCCAACCTGTAACGACAAACGCATCGCCAACCACAGGTGCAATGATTTTGGCGGTCATCCGGCCTAGCAGACCGGTTCGAATATTCGCGGCGAGGTAGGCGTACTGACCCGGACAGTCCAATGCCGCCCAGACGATCGGAGTGGGTAGCACACCAGTGTCATCGCGAAATGCGCCATGCGGGCGCCAAGCTGCTGCAACCCCTTCGAATCCGGCAACCGGAGCAGCGAACACTCTTAGGCCAATGCCCTCAGGAACATCAGCACCACAGCAAAAGCAAACTGGGTGAAATCCCAATCCCCCGGGCACGATATTCTCAATATGCGGATCCAGCGCCGCACTGTGTGGCTGGGCCGCCAAAGCCTGAGCATAGGAGGGTGAGGCCGGCACATCCAGATCCAACTCAGCAGGTATCGCCTCGCCAATCAGCACATCGCCCGAATATGCAGCGATGCGCGAAGCCGCGCTCGCGAGTTGAAGCGAAACATCAAGCGGGGTGGGTGCGCGAAGTGTAGCCTCAATGCCTTGCGCGGCAATCGAGTCGGGCAGGTAGCTGGCCAGCATGCCACATACGTAGCCGCCATTGCCTGTGCCTGGTGGTCCTTGAAACCGTTCTGCAACCTCAACCGTCGTCCGCATGTTGTCCTCTCGAGCATGTTGTTAACGAAAGTTCGAGAGTCTACGAGATCGAGCCTTACTTGACCCGGATGTCATCGACGTCTAAAACCAAGTACTCAGAAGGGAGGAGGAAACGATATGACGCATGTCAGCGGCTATGCATCCATTCAGGTCGATAGCTTGACCCCACACATTGGCGCTCAGGTCAGTGGGGTTAATCTCGACGAGGAACTTTCCAACGAACAGTTTAGCGACCTGTATCAGGCTTGGCTCGATTGGAAGGTTCTGGTTTTCCGCGACCAGCATCTGGATGCCGAACAACATAAGGCCTTTGCCAGGCGCTTCGGCACACTTCATGTGCACCCGATGCAGCACAGCTATGGCGGCGATCCAGAAATTCTGCGGGTAAAAACCACCAAAGACTCTAAGTACACTGCGGGTAACGGTTGGCACACGGACGTAACCTGTGACGAGATTCCCCCTATGGCGTCGGCGCTATACATCAAGGAGACACCAGAGCATGGAGGCGGCGACACGTTATTCGCGAATATGTACCTTGCCTTTGACCTGCTGAGCAACACCATGAAATCGCTTCTGGAAAATTTGACCGCAGTGCATGACGGCGCACTGCCCTACCTTGGCAACTACAAGGTAGCTCCTCCAGAGGGCGATGCTTATCCGCAGAATGAACACCCAGTTATCGTGACGCACCCCGAAACCGGCAAAAAGATACTGTTTGTGAATAGCGGGTTTACGTCGCATATCAAGGGCATGCACCCATTCGAAAGCAAGGCCCTGCTGCAGATGCTTTTTGACCATATCAGCAGGACTCATCGGCTGACATGCCGAGTGGCTTGGCAGCCAAATACGCTAACGCTATGGGACAACCGCTGCACGCAGCACCATGCGATCTGGGATTATTTCCCAGAAAGTCGCTACGGCGAACGGGTTTCGATTTTGGGCAACAGCCGCCCTGCTGCCTGAACAAGGCTGCAGGCGGTGCGTGCGTGACTTAGTCCGAAACGGTAACCGATTGTTTAGGACGAACCAGGCGCATCTGTTCGTTCTCTCGGTCCTGGCCCAACGTTGTGAGTATCGCCTGCATGATTTCTGGAATCAGTCGAGAGTAGTCGGTATTTGAACCTCGACTGTCGAGGCGGGCAACCCAAACAGCACCATCACGAGGATCTGCAAACACCTCTTCTGCCATGTCCTCCGCCATGTCGCCGCCCTCAGTAGGTTCCTCACGGACCACTAGCTGAAAGGTGCGCTGATACGTAATCAGCGTATCGCCATAACCACCTGTGCAACTGCGCCAGTAGCCGTATCCAGAGCAAAACGTTGGTAGGTGGGAATGATCCACGCGTTGGTCTGTAGACTCAAACCACCACTCCACCGCGTAATTTTGATCGCTGCATGAAGTATCGAACCCTGCTTGGGCAAAGCGCTGGGTAATCGCCTTACTGGCATTGATGCGCTTGGCGTCAAGACTGGGCTCGTGAACGCAAAAGCCTCGGCTGGTGTCGATGGCGGATAAGGCACTGCTGTTTAGGTAGGCGCTGGGTGCGAATGACGCACAGCCAGCGGCCGATAATAATAGCGCGAACAATATTGGGGCCAAAAAAGGGCGTATCTTCATCATTTCATCCTCGTCGCGGGTTGCACCTGATGTTAGCACCCGCAGCCAAAGTTGCATGTTTTTGCCAAAACCTAACTTGACCTTTATTGCACCTAAGCAGTTAGATTGCGACATGGATAACGCCCTCGACAATCAGAACGGCGCCGATGGCTTTCATTGGCTGTGCCGCGACACGTGGCGTCGGGCATCAACCAACACACTTTGGTGCCTATTGGGCTGCTCCATTGGAGATTTAGGTACCATTGCCTATTTTCAGTACAGCGGTGTTGCTTGGCCCGTATGGGCGATCATGACCCTAGCAATTTGCAATGGTCTCATTACCTCTATCGCGTTGGAGACTTTGGTATTGCTGCGCCAAATGCCTTTCAAAGAGGCCTTCAGGACCGCTATCGGCATGTCGCTGATCTCCATGATCGGCATGGAGCTAGCGATGAACTTGGTGGATGTGGCGGTCACCGGCGGCGCCATGCTGACGCTGAAGGTAATACCGCTGATGCTGCTAGCAGGCTTTCTGGCTCCACTGCCCTACAACTACTGGCGGTTAAAGGCCTTGGGCAAGGCGTGCCATTGATCAGGCGCCTCCGTCAAGCTTTGCGCTTCACTTTCACAGGCATGTGCGTGTAGCCATTCACAAAGGAAGAAAACGTACGTTCGGGTTCCGTTTGAACTTCGATCTTATCGAACCGCTGCAGCAACTCTTCCCAGAGAATACGCAGCTGCAGCTCAGCTAGCCGATTACCCATGCAGCGGTGAATGCCGAAGCCGAAAGACAGATGCTGTCGCGCATTGGGGCGCTCGATATTCAGACGATCTGGGTCTTCGAATACTGCCTCATCGCGGTTCCCGCTGGCATACCACATGAGGATTTGGTCGTTCTTTTTGATCTGCTTGCCACCAATCTCAATGTCATGGTTAGCGGTGCGCCGCATATAGGCCAGCGGCGTTTGCCAACGAATCACCTCCGCCACCATCTGCGGGATCAAACTTGGATTGGCCTGCAACTTTGCGAATTCATCGGGAAATTTGTTCAGTGAGTATATGCTGCCAGACATGGTGTTGCGGGTGGTGTCGTTGCCGCCGACGATGAGCAACAGCAGGTTACCCAAGTACTCCATGGGGGATAGGTCTTTGGTGTCCTGGCCGTGGGCCATCATGGAAACCAAATCGTGGCCGGGGTTTTCCAGACGTTCTGCCTTCAAGCGCTGGAAGTACTCTAAACACTCGAGCAACTCGTCACGTCGCTGCTCGACGCTTTCAATAATGCCGCCTGGCTGAGGAATGGCAAACGTAATATCCGACCAGCGAGTAAGTTTGCTCCGATCGTCAAACGGGAAATCAAACAGGGTTGCCAACATCATCGTCGTTAGCTCGATGGATACGGTTTCTACCCAGTCGAAGGTCTCGCCCTCGGGCAGCGTATCCAGCACAGCGCAGGTGCGCTCGCGGATCAGCGCTTCCATGTTGCCCAAATTAGAGGGCGACACTGACCCAGAAACCGTCTTGCGCTGGACATCGTGGGTGGGTGGGTCCATTGCGATAAAGGTACTGATGTTGAGCATGCCCTCGGGCAAATCAGCGCCGACAGGAAATCCCAGCACGATGCCCTGAGCGGAGCTGAAATTCTTCCAGTCGGTATCGACCCGCTTGATATCTTCGTAGCGTGTCAACGACCAGAACCTGCCAGCAATATCCGTTTCATTGAAATGCACCGGGTCTTCTGCACGCAAACGAGCGAAGTACTCAAGCCAGCGGTGTTCGCTGAAAAGGCGTGCGTTAATGGGCAAGATATCTTCAATAGCGACGTCAGCAGCAGCGGGTAACGGGCCTGTTCGCTCAGAACCCTCTGCCAGCGGCGTACGCGGCTCTGGCGCAGACTCGCTTAGCGTTTCTTCAGCGAAATCGACTTGCTCGCTCATGGATCTCTCACCTTGTTCATGGTCGGTTGGATTGTCTGTGGTCGGGCCTGATGCCGCAGGACTCGCTGCGCTGCATCAGCTAGGGCGCAGCCCAAAAGCCTGCCTAGAACCGATTTTGCTGTCAATGCATAAGGGGGTGCGAGCACGCAGTTCTTGCATTAACCTGCGGCCTGTTTCAATTCTATCGATGGTAACCCATGTCGCAGAACCCACCTTTTTTGCTCGCAACCGCACGACAGCGTATCGGAGAGAAGATCGGCATCAGCCCATGGGTTTTTATTGATCAGGTGCAAACAAACGTCTTTGCTGAAGTAACCCGCTGGCGCACGCCCGGTCACTGCGACCCAGAGCATGCCAAAAACACGCCCTACGGGGGCACGCTACTGCATGGTTTTCATGCGATCAGCCTAATCACGCACTTTTACAAAAGCAGTGAACTATGGCCCCAAGATGGTCGAGACCCGTTGAACTATGGCCTCGACAAGGTGCGCATTTTGCAGCCGATGATCATCGGCGATGGCATCAAGCTAAGGTCACAGATCACGCTTCTCGATGCCCAGCCAAAGCAAGATGGCGATATGTTGCTCAAGACCCAACACGACATTGAGGTAGAGGGTCTCGAGGGGTCGTCAGTTTATGCCGAGTACCTCACCTACTGGCACGCTGCTTAACAAGGGCGTTGCCGCATTACGTTGAATACGCCTAACCGCAACCCCTCTGGCGGGCGTCTGCAGCGCCCAGCCGCTGTGGGTGGCACGCATATCTCCACCTTTCGCCAAGTCGTCTCTCGCCATGGTCTCGTCATGGGGGCAATGGCTCTGGTTCTTGGATCGCTGCCGGGCACCTACGAACAAGTGGCTAGCACCACCACGAGATTCATGCACAACCCGACGGTTTACTTGCTCGCAGGCACTTTGCTGCTGGCTTTTTTTGTTGTCTATCAAACACGCAAAGGCAATCGCACCGGTCCGGCAAACAACCTGTGGCTGATCTACCTGCTCTATATCAGTGTCGTGGAGGAGTTGGCCTTTCGGCTATTTCTGCCCATCGTTTTAGCAGACGCGATGCATTTCTACGCCGCTGCTTTCATTAGCAATGTAATCTTCGCCGCCATTCACTATGTCACGCTGAGGTGGCGCTGGCGGAACTGCGTCTTCGTGTTCGTTGGTGGCATGGGGTTTGCGCATATGCTGGCGAACCATCAAGACCTCATCGCAGTGATTCTCGCTCACTGGTTCTTCACCTTCCTCAACACACCTACGCCACCCGCCGGTGACCGACAGGCGTAACGGACCCATCACACCACTTGCGCAAGGTCGCCGATTGCGTCTGAATAATGCGGCTTAACTGAAGGGAGAGAAAAATGTCGGAAGCGCAATTGTCACTGACCAACGATCAACTGCTGAGCACCACGCGAGCGGTACGAAAACGCCTAGACTTTGAACGCGACGTGCCTATGTCGACGATTAAGGAATGTATGGATCTCGCCGTGCAAGCCCCATCAGGCTCCAACGCTCAGGGCTGGCAGTTCGTCTTCGTGACCGATCAAGAAAAAAGACAAAAGATCGGCGAATACTACCGCGAAGCCTTCAGCCATTATCGCCACATGCCCTTCGCCATTCACAAACTGCATTCCGACAGCGCTGATGCATCCTTGGCCAACAGCCAAGAACGCAGCGCTTCCTCTGCGGACTATTTGGCTGACAACATGGGCAAGGCGCCGGTGCTGATGATTCCATGCATTGCAGGGCGCATCGACAATGCCGAGGGGGCAAATGCTAGCGCCCAAGCGGGCACAATGGGTTCAATCATTCCGGCGGCATGGAGCTTTATGCTGGCAGCCCGAGCAAGGGGCATCGGCACCGCATGGACGACATTGCACCTTGCGCATGAGAAGGCCGTGGCCGAGCTGCTAGGCATTCCCTACGAATCTTTCACGCAGGTTGCCTTGATACCCATTGCCTACACCAAGGGCACAGATTTCAAACCCGCTTACCGACCGCCGGTTGAAAGCGTCATGCACATCAACCAATGGTCCGCGTAAGTTAGGGGAAAATCGGCGACCGAGGCGGCGGACTTGCCGCCACTCGGTTTTGCTGGGTAAGCGGCTCAGCCCTTACCATTCAGGATAAGTTCAGCCAGATGCTGACCGTGGGTGTTTTGCGGAAAGTGGCCGGCATCCGGCAGCGCATCAAAGCGCGCACTCATCTGCTCAGCCCATTGACGGCCCCAGGTTTCGGTGAAGACATCATCAGTGCAGCCCCAGATAAAGTGGCAGCCCTTGCCCATTGCGGACCAATTCAACAGCGTTCGGTAGTGCAAAGTCTGGGCTGCTGCGTTGCCGTTGTGGTAGTTATCTACCGGAATAGACAGCGGAAAACGACGGAAGCCATTGTACCCTTCGTCCGGCAAGCCCTGATAAGGCGCCGAAAATCCTGCGTACATATCTGCTGCGGCGCCAGTCAGCTGGGGTTCATTACCCTCGATAAAGGCCGACATGAAGGAGCCCGGATCCATCAAGCCAGCGCTGAGTACCAACAACAGACCAATGTCCGGTGTCTGCCTCGCGAAGGTGCCGCCCTCATGCCAGCCAGCGTTCCAACGTTTGATGCCAGCGGAATACTCGTACTCTGGGTGATGCAGCCATGTATTCATGATCACCAAGTCAGTGAAGCGCTCGGGCATGGTGGCTGCCTGAGCCAGGCCCG